>Ga0181593_10004243_pt1 | contig 13038 bp, 11 predicted proteins | sample 071ome_19_FD_133756 | JGI IMG/M metagenome (GOLD analysis project Ga0181593, IMG submission 133756) | Coastal salt marsh microbial communities from the Groves Creek Marsh, Skidaway Island, Georgia - 071413AT metaG (megahit assembly) | ecosystem: Environmental > Aquatic > Marine > Intertidal...
ACTTGCCTGTTTGGCATGGCCATGGTCATCATTGGTTCTGTGGCCGTGCAAGAAGGCAAGGGCCTAGGTTTGTTGCTTAGCGTAAGCCAATATTTTTCACAAAACGTGCATGAAATATTGGGCCTGCTTTTTTTAGTAGGCGCGTGGGCGGCTATCATCTCTAGCATGTTGGGGGTGTGGCAAGCTGTTCCTTATCTGTTCACTGATGCCATGCTCAGCCTTTCGGAGCGTACCCGCGGCGACCGCGCTAGCATCCAGTATGAGTCGAATCATTTCTATCGTTTTGGTGTGTTGTTTCTTACATTGGTACCCCTCTTGTCACTGGTGATGCCGTTTAAAGAAATTCAAAAACTGTACTCATTTGTTGGCGCACTCTTCATGCCTGTTTTGGCAATCACATTACTCTGGTTAAACAACAAATGGGTGACGGCAGAGTTCAGAAATTCGCAGTGGATAAACATCATGTTGATCTGTGTGTTCTTATTTTTTGCCTTTGTTCCATGGATTGGTTGAGCTGATAAAAACTGCCAATGTTATTGAGATCCGTGTCAAAACGTACAGTTTGGCTATTGGAGTGGCGTGAATTGCGGTATAACGCGCCCAATCTGAATGACGACAGCTATACTTTCTGTTTAAAGAAAGTGTCCACTTGAGAGTTAAACCATGCCTGAGTCCAACCCTTATTTTGGCCGAGCAGAACGTTTCATTGGTTTATTGCGGCACTGTCAGGTGCTTGGCATAAAAGTCAAAGAAGCGGATGCCGAGTCCTTAACCTTAGAACTGCCGTACAGTTCAAATCATGTAGGTAACCCGACTTCAGGTGTCATTCATGGTGGTGTCATCACCACACTAATGGATACGGCTTGTGGCACCATGGTTATTAATGCCTTGCCTGAATTTGAGCTGTGCCCGACCTTAGATTTGCGTGTGGACTACGTCCGTGCGGCAGAGCCAAAGAAACCCATATACGCCTTAGCTGAAGCCTACCGTGTCAGTCGCAACGTGGTGTTTACGCGCTGTACTGTGCATCAGGGAGACCCAGAATCGCCTGTCGCAAATTGTGTTGGCACCTTTATGCGTATCGGTAGCCATTTATCACCCCCTGACTTTAAGGCCGCCGTGCTCGGTACAGCTGAGGCGCAAACGCCCGGCCGTCAGGATCAATCTGGTGCCAACTAACGAGGGGGTTATGATGAAATTTACCGACATACTGAAAGAAGCCCATGAAACGGGGCAGTTCCAACCGGTTGTGGATGCGATTCCTTACGCCAATTTGCTTGGTCTGGAATTTCAGCGTTTTGGCAGTGATGTGATTTTCCGTTTGCCAGACAATAAGGACAACATCGGCAATCCCATTTTGCCGGCGGTCCACGGTGGCGTCATTGGTGGGTTTATGGAAATGTCCGCCGCGCTGCATCTACTGATGTTTTTGGACACACCGGCCATGCCCAAAATCGTTGACTTCTCCCTAGATTATTTAAGGGCTGCAAGGGGTGGTCGCGACACCTTTGCTGAGTGTCAGGTCATTCGCCAAGGTAGTCGTGTGGCTAACGTCATTATCAATGCATGGCAGACTCGGCGAGAGGATGCGGTGGCGACGGCGAGGGCGCATTTTCTTTTAGCCCCTTAGTCGCTATTGCGCTCGGAAATACGGCGTTAAAGCCCTTCCTCAAAATGCTCACTGGTTGTGCCAGAACGGACTTTAGTCCGGCCCGAAGGGCGAGTTTCGAGTATTTACTACCTGTAAACTCCGCTTTTGAGGAAGGGCTTTGCCTTGTCTTTCCATCGCTCATAACGCGCCTAACCTTCATCGAACTCTCTATTTAAGGTGCACCCAGCCGCCAACGCTTTGTTGCTGTCTTTAGCTGCTTCTAGCCACTTCTAGATAGATAGCGCAGTGAAGCAAATCACCTGAGTCAGAATAACCTTTAAGTCTCCCCCCTTGAAAACCCAAAACCAGCCCATACATAGGGACTCAGCCTCGCTGCCACCTAAATTTGTTGATACGGCGGCGATTCACTAAAACAAGGAGCCCCCATGACCACAGCACAAAAAGAAACCTTGGGTTTTCAGACCGAAGTGAAGCAGTTGCTTCACCTGATGATTCACTCTTTGTACAGTAACAAAGAGATCTTTTTGCGAGAGCTGATATCCAACGCCTCAGATGCCTGCGATAAGTTGCGCTTTGCAGCGCTCAATAACGCCGACTTGCTAGAAGGTGAAGGCGAGCAAAAAATTCGCATCGAATTTGATGCTGACGCCAATACGGTCACCATCAGCGACAGCGGCATTGGTATGAACCGCGATGACGTTATTGAACACCTCGGCACCATCGCCAAATCTGGTACGGCAGCGTTTCTGAAAGAATTGACCGGTGATGAGAAAAAAGATGCGAATCTAATTGGTCAATTTGGTGTGGGCTTTTACTCGTCATTTATCGTGGCCGATAAAGTAGAAGTGCTGACCCGTAAAGCAGGTGATGCCGCTAACCAAGCGGTTAAGTGGACCTCCGAAGGAGAGGGTGACTTCACCGTTGAAGGCATCGAAAAAGCGGATCGCGGCACAAGCATTGTTTTGCACCTGAAAAAAGATGAAAAAGAATTTGCCGATGGCTTCCGCTTACGCAATTTAGTGAAAAAGTATTCCGACCACATTGCCGTTCCAGTTGAAATGGAAAAGGCCTTCTACGGCGAAGAAAAAGACAAGCCAGAACAAGCCGAATGGGAAGTGGTCAACAGCGCGAAGGCGTTGTGGACCCGTGGCAAATCCGACATTGAAGAGAGCGAATACCAAGAGTTCTATAAGCATATTTCCCACGACTTTGAGGACCCGCTGACGTGGAGCCACAACCGCGTAGAGGGTAAGTTGGACTACACAAGCTTGCTGTACGTGCCCAAACGCGCGCCTTATGACTTGTGGAACCGCGAAGGTAACCGTGGTGTGAAATTGTATGTCCAGCGCGTATTCATCATGGATGATGCTGAACAATTCTTACCGCCGTATCTTCGTTTTATCAAGGGTGTCGTCGATAGCAACGATCTACCATTGAACGTATCCCGTGAAATTCTGCAAGAAAACGGCAATATCGCCTCCATGCGTAGTGCGCTAACTAAACGCATCTTGGATATGCTGAAAAAACTGGCGAAAAATGAAGTCGATGCTTACCAAGAATTCTGGAACAACTTTGGCCAAGTGTTGAAAGAAGGTCCAGCGGACGATTTCAGTAACAAAGAGAAAATTGCCGAACTGTTCCGTTTTGCCAGTACTAAAGGGGATGATGACAAGCAGTCAGTCTCCTTAGATGCTTACTTGGAACGCGCTGATGAAGCACAGGATAAAATTTATTATCTGACGGCAGAAAACTACCTGATGGCCTCTCGCAGTCCTCACTTAGAAGTATTCCGCAAAAAAGGCATTGAAGTTCTGTTGCTGACCGACCGTGTTGATGAGTGGATGATTTCTCACCTCAGTGAATTTAAAGGCAAAACCTTTGAAGACATTACCAAGGGTGAGCTTGCACTGAATGAGACCGAAGACGAGAAAAAAGAACTCGAAGCGGTTGAGAAGGAAAGTGAAGACCTGATTAAACGCATCAAAGACACCCTGGGTGAAAAAGTCGAAAACGTGCGCATTTCGCACCGCCTAACCGACTCGCCAGCATGTTTAGTGGTTGGTAAGGACGACATCGGCATGCAAATGCGCCGCATGTTGGAAGCCGCAGGCCAAGCAGCACCCGAAGCGAAACGTGTGTTAGAGATCAACCCAACCCATCCGTTGGTTAAAAAAATGGATAAGCAGGTTGATGAAGATCGTTTCACTGACATGGTTGAAATCGTTTACGAACAGGCCCAGTTAGCTGAGGGTACGCAATTACAAGACCCTGCGGGTTATGTTGATCGCATCAACAAGTTGTTACTAGGTTTGTTGGACGACTAACCCTTACGTTTAACCTGTAAACCCCAAAAACACCTGTCCGAGTTTCGGGCAGGTGTTTCTTTTTGTGGGCTCTCTCAAAATCGGTTCCATCACAATATGGTGCTCGGGGAGTTAACAGTGACATACGCTTGGCGTATGATTAGCCCACTTTCAGATACCGCATACGTGCACATATTATAAAAAGGTGATTCATGAAATTGCTTCGTTGGTTGGCCTACGCATCTTTGGCTATCTCTTCGGCATCTTGGGCAGGTGGCTCCCTAGACTTGAGCTTAAACAATGACTTTGCAGGTCTTGAGTACGATGCCACCAAAGTGGGTTCTGGCCTGCACATCGTCACAGGTGTATTGCACCACGAAGAAGACGGTGATGTTGCGTCCTTAGGCTTAAATGTGGTCGATGTCCGTTCTCAGCAGTCCCATGCGTATATCGGCATCGGCGGTAAGATCTACGGTTACATGACAGACGAAGAAGACAGCGGTGCGCTCGCCGTTGGTGGCTTTGTGCGTTACATGCCGCCGGTTTTGAATGGCCTCGGTTTTGCCGGCCACGTCTACTATGCCCCTAAAGTGACCTCATTTAACGAAACCGAAAACTTTGCCGATTTGGCTGCTCGCGTGGAGTACAAGCTTCTGCCGACCGCCAAAATTTACTTGGGCTACCGTTTTATCCAAGCGAATGAGCCGAATGATGTAGAGATTGAGATCATCAAAGCGGGTCATTTTGGTCTTCGAGTAGACTTTTAATGGCTAGCTCGGGGCGTACTAACCAAACCCTGTATTTTGCGCAGCTAGCCCTAAAAGACGGTGCTGTTGCGGCCGAGCAGGCTGACCGTGCAGGACAGCGTCGCCACGAAGAAGCGGCGCTGTTTCATACCCATGTGGGTCTCGTATCTTTTTGTGCGGAGCTGGTTGCCCAGTATCGCTTGCCGCCGTTTCAAATGTTAACTGAGCTGTTTGCGCGAGATGGCCTACCTGCTGAGCTGGCTGAATTGGTACTTCTGTCTAAAGACAGCCAGAGCTGGCTCGGGCAGCTGCTGATTACCCAGCAGCGTGTCTTGATTCAGGGGTTAGAGGTCAGCAAGGCGCAAGAAGGGCTGATTGCGTCACAAAGTGATTATTTGGCCTTAATTCGTAACTGGTTGATTGAATTGGAAAAACTGGTCATGCGCCATCGCGAGCACTATGTGGAGTGCTAAAAGCCCTTTAAAGGCCCGTTGAAGGCGTTTATACTCTCGCCCCTTTCCGTGCCCAGTTCATCGGGCCAATGTGGTAAGTGTCGGGCCTGCGGGCCGGTATGTAAGGTGAGAGTGTCCATGGCAGCAGTGTTTGAAATCGTAGAATTGACCGACGGAGAAATTGCCTTGAAGCGCTCAGACGGTGAAGGTGAACCCTTGGTCCGCATTCGTTTCTCCGGTGATGCTATTGCCAGCTTTCCTCAGCAACACCTTGAAATTGCTAAAGCAATGATCGAAGCGGGTGTGCGTAAGGTAGGTGAATTAAGCGGCGTCGAAGTGGAAGATACTTCGGCTATTGCCGATGTGGAACAGCGAGTATTTCACTAACATCTCGCTGATTTCATAACTGAGCTGGCGACAAGCAGCCGGCTCTAATCGATTTTTGTTTGTCCTTTTTCGCCCCTATGGCTCATGCCTTAGGGGCTTTTTTATGCCAGTTTTAATTAGGCACTGCCTGTTGTTTCTCTGCTCCAAATTCGCCAGTTTAGGTGTGTGTCCCTATTCGCTCCCGGCACTGTCTTCTTCGGACTGCGTGATTCCAATCGCGTCGCAGTATTGTTCGCCTTCTTATCAATAACAATAAAAAGGTAGTTCTGCTATGAAACGCGCTTGGCCCAGTGTCCGCATGCTTGTATTTGGGTTGCTTTGGTTTATGGGGACCAAAGTCGCTTTGGCTGAAAGCTTCGTGTATCTCACAAATAATACCGACCAAAGGCTGTCACTGAATGTACAGCAATCCGGGTACGATAATATTCGACATGGGGATCAATGGGCGCAATTGGCATATGAAGTAGAGCCATTGGCGACAGTTAAATTTTTACGCTTTAACCGGGATCAGGGTATTAAGTGGGGGAAAGAGTATTTCTTCGACACTTATGTCTCTGGCGCGGACCAAGCCTTGGTGCTGCGACAAAAACTAAAAGGCACGATGACGTTCAGCAAAATGTGGTTAAGCGCCGCCGATGCACCTTGGTTTTATGATCGCGATATTCACCAATTAAGTTTATCCCAGAGCCAAACGCTGGCCTTTAAGTCCAGCTATGCGCGAGCATCCGGTGATGACATTCATTACGTAGTACACACGCAAGATGTTGCGGGTGAGGTGTCAGAATATTCTAATCAGTTGCATGTTTTAACCTACAACACGTGGGCGCTGCTGCCGCCAATCGAGTCGAAGAATACGAAGAATCGGCTAGATACCATTGCTGACACCATGACGCAGTACGATGTTGCCGTATTCCAAGAGGTGTTTGACCCCATCTTGAATGCACGATTTCGTGACCGCCTAGATCGCAATTACCCCTATCAAACAGGTACGCCTTGGGTGTTTGGTAAGGTACTGACGGGGGGATCATTCATCGCCAGCCGCTGGCCAATTTTGGAGCAAGAGGCGGTTGTCTACCAAGCTTGTCGCGCGGACGGTTGCTTGGCAGCGAAGGGGATTAACTATGCGAAGATACATAAGGGTAGCAATGTATTTCATATTTTCGGAACACATACCCATGCCTATACCGGGGCAGAGGATGTCGAAACTCGCTTTAAACAACTGGCTCAGTTGAAAGCGTTTATCGATAGCAAGCAGATCCCTGAAACGGAACCTGTGATTTTGGCTGGCGACTTTAATGTCGATAAGGTCAACTTCCCATCGGAGCATGATGCATTTTTGAATTTACTTGATGCCATTGAGCCGCAGGCCACAGGTTGGTATCCCTATTCTTACGCTGGCCCGGTGAATCCCTATGCAGATGACGCGTACAACGAATATTTAGACTATGTGCTATACAGCCAAGCGCACCTGATGCCTAACGTCAGTGAGAATCGACTATTGGTTCCGCGTAGCATCGACAGCGGACATTGGGGCACATGGGATTTATCTGATCACTTTCCGGTAGAGGCTCGGTTTGAGTTTGCCTTGCCTAGTGAATACATGCCGATTCATTGAGTGTTTAGTGCGTTCTTTATTAAAGCTATAAAAAAACCTGCACGCTAAGCGTTGCAGGTTTTTTGCTCGTTTATAAGGCCTGTGCCGCATCAAGCAGCGTGAGGCTAATGGCGCCGAATCACACCCACATACAAGCCTTCGATAGCAAATGGCTCAGAGTTTTCGGAAACTTCGATCGGCAGGTAGTCATCGTTTTCAGCTATGAGCGACACGCGATTGCCGATTTTCTTAAAGCGCTTTACGGTCACTTCTTCGCCGACTCGGGCGACCACAATATCGCCATTATTTGCTTGGCTAGTACGATGCACGGCCAGTAAATCACCATCCATGATGCCAACATTAATCATGCTGTCGCCATGGACTTCCAATAAGTAATGAGCCTCTGGGCTAAAAAAGCCGGATGGCAGTTTTAGGTGATCCTCTATGTGTTCTTGGGCCAGTATGGGGGAGCCTGCTGCAACGCGGCCGATTAGGGGGAGGCCTAGGTCTTCGTCGTTTTGACTGCCAACCACGCGAATACCGCGAGAAGCCCCTGGAACCATTTCGATAGCGCCTTTACGCGCCAGTGCTTTTAAGTGTTCTTCTGCGGCGTTCGCACTGCGGAAGCCTAATTCTTTTGCGATCTCCGCTCGGGTGGGGGGCATGCCGGTATCGTCAATAACTTGCTTAATCAGATCCAACACTTGCTGTTGACGTGCGGTGAGTTTGATCATGTCGCTCTATCTGTTTTTTTATACATTATTGGGATTATATACAGTAATTGCCTCGTGTAAACCTTATAACCAATGCTTATTAGCCGAAGCAATGGCTCTCTGGGGTAATCAATTGGACGTCGTTGGCCATGATTAGACCAAAATGACGGGTGCGGATTGACCCTTTTTTTTGATTGCTCTACATTTGACGCCGCGTCAAAAAGTGACACAGTGTCAGAAAAGGGTTCCATCGGTTTGAGTCAACTTGGTGTGCAAAAAGCACAGGATCGAAAATTAAAAGAGCGGCAAGAGCGTGATGAGCTGATTCTCGACTGCGCTCAAACCCTGCTGCAGCGAGACGGCATTCATAAGCTCACAATGCAAGCCGTGGCCGCCATGACGGATTACTCCAAAGGCACCCTGTATCAGCATTATCGTTGTAAAGAAGACTTGCTTGGGGCTTTGGTGGCGCGCTGCGGTAATAACCTAGTTGGCTTAATTGGCAAGGCCGTGGCTTATTCGGGCAGCATTCGGGCAAAGATAGCGTTAATGAGTGCAGCGTTTTTTTATAACGGTCGTATGCAGAAGGAAGTGGCCAGTCTTGTGGCCATGGTGAAGTCTGAAGAGTTTTTGCAAAAGGTGGAGCCGGAGCAACAAAAACGGTTGCGTAATATCGACAATGAAATTTTCCGCTTAGCCTGTATTGTTTTTTATCAAGCAAAAGCGCCCCAAAGTCAGCGTTCAGCTCAAGATGTTATGGATGCTGCCTTTGGTTGGTGGACCATGAGCTGGGGGCTGAACGATGTTATGAATCAAAACTGGGATATAAAACGGCTTGGTTTTGCGGACCCTATGTCATTTTATTTTCGCAGTTTAACGATATTTTTGGATGGCCTCGGGCTAGAGTCAGACCCACAACTTACTTGCTGGGGGGATGTGGATGCACTCGCTCAAGCGCTTTTTAAAGAAGAGTTATTACAACGGCCAATATCGGCAGACTAAAAAGTCTATCCACTGTTTTATATCGAATAAGCGCGTGACATTGCGCATGTAATTGCTGGTTTCAAAATAAGAATAAGGATGCACCATGATCGAAAAAATAACTTGGTTTACTGTGCGTCACCCTTGGTTGGTGGTGCTGCTGACGATTGTCGCTGTTGTGGCGTCGGGTTACGGTGCTAAGAACATTAAGCTAAATGCGGACTACCGCGCATTTTTTAGCGAAGACAATCCCCACCTGCAAGCGTTCGAAGCCTTGCAAACCGAATACAACAAAGTCGATAACGTACTGATTGCCATCGTGCCAAATGAAGGTGATGTATTTAATCCGCGTATCTTGGAATTGGTCGAAAACCTCACAGAGGCGTCCTGGCAGGTGCCATACAGTCGTCGCGTCGATTCAATTAGTAATTATCAATTTACCTATTCAGAAGAAGACGACCTTATAGTCGAGAGTTTAGTGGAAGGGGCAGCAGAACTGTCTGGCGCAGCCATTGAAAAAATCAAACAGGTTGCGCTAACCGAGCCTGTACTCGCGGGTAACGTGGTCGCAACGGATGGTAAAGCCACTGGTGTGAATATTACGGTGAACTTGCCCGGTGTAAATCACGCTGCCGAAGTGCCAGAAGTGGTTAGCTATGTTCGTAAAATGGTGGCCGAATACGAAGCACAATACACAGATGTTTCGTTCCACCTTTCGGGTGTCACCATGACCAATAATGCATTTCCAGAAGCATCGCAGCGGGATATGCAGGGACTGTATCCCGCCATGATTGTGCTGATACTGGTTTTGCTGTTTGTGACTTTAAAGGGCATGTGGGGAACCATTGCCACGTTCAGTGTAGTGGTGTTTTCCAGTGCGTTGGCCATGGGCTTATTTGGCTGGCCAGGGCCTGAAGTTACTCCCACAACGTTGTCGGCCCCGGTCATGATTATGACGTTAGCCATCGCGGATTGTATTCACATTTTAATGAGTTACTTTCACGGTTTAGCCAAGGGCCAGTCCAAGCAAGCGGCCATGGTCGAAAGTATTCGCATTAATTTTCAGCCGGTCATGCTGACTAGTTTGACTACGGCAATAGGTTTTCTCACGCTGAACTTCTCTGATGCGCCACCGTTTAGGGATTTAGGCAACATCGTTTGTATTGGTGTAGTAGCGGCATTTTTATTGGCCATTATTTATTTGCCGGCCGTGATGATGTTGCTACCAGGTCAAAAGGTATCGGAGTCATTTGCCGAAAATAAAGCCATGAGCTTGCTTGCTGCGTTTGTTATCCGTGAGCGCAGACGTTTGCTGGGTGTTATGTCTGTTTTGATTATTGGTCTCAGTGCTTTGGTGCCACTCAATGAATTGGATGATAACACCATTGAATACTTTGATTGGAGTATCAAGTTCCGCGCGGATAGCGAACGCATCAACGAAGTACTAACCGGTGTGCAAAGTGTTAACTATTCCCTTAATGCCAACGGCGAAATGAACGTCGCTGACCCTGAGTATCTTCGTATTTTGGATGATTTTGCACTTTGGTTGCGTCAGCAAGAGCATGTGCGTCATGTCAACAGTTTTAGCGATGTCATTAAGCGTTTAAACCGCAATATGAACGCGGATGATCCAGCCTTCTATACCTTGCCTGATAGCCGCGAGCTCATCGCCCAGTACATTCTTTTGTACGAAATGAGTTTGCCTTATGGTTTGGATATTACTAACCAAGTGAACAGTGATAAGTCTGCTTCGCGGGTAATGATTCAAATGAATAAGGTTACCGCACAGCAACTCATTGATTTTGATAAGCAAGCAGTGCAATGGCTCAAGGATCACGCACCGGCTTATATGGTCACTGAAGGTGCTAGTACGCCCATTATGTTTGCGCATATTACTGAGCGAAATATCAAAAGCATGATTGGAGGGGTTGTCGGTGCACTGTTTTTAATTTCACTGATTATTTTGCTGTCCATTCGCTCGGTGAAGCTTGGGTTAATTAGTTTGATTCCTAACCTAGTGCCCACCGCGATGGGCTTCGGACTTTGGGCTGTTTTCGATGGCCAAGTGGGATTAGGGCTGTCTGTTGTGATGGGTGTCACACTAGGAATTGTTGTGGATGATACTGTGCACTTTATGACTAAGTACGTGCGTGCGAAACGTGAATTGAATTTAAATAGTGAACAAGCCGTAAACTATGCGTTTCATACGGTTGGGGTCGCTTTAACCGCAACAACCATAGTATTGTGTGCGGGCTTTTTGGTGCTGACTTTGTCACCGTTTGCTATTAACGCCCAGATGGGCTTGATGAGTGCCATCACGATTGCATTGGCACTGATTGTGGACTTTTTGTTTTTACCGCCTCTTCTATTAAAGCTGGAGAAAAAGGATGCTTAAAAAAATAACAATTGGCTTGGCGGCCACTGCGTTGACCCTTACCGTAGCAAGCGGTGCGGTCTTGGCTCAAACCCCGGAAGAAAAAGGTCTTGAGATTGCCAAAGAAGGTGATAAGCGAGGCGAGGGTTGGGTTGATTCATTTGTGAATTTGAAAATGGTATTGGTGGACAAGGCAGGGAACGAAAGCGTGCGTGATATGCGCGTGAAGTCTCTGGAAGGCGAAGGTGGTGAGGGCGACAAGTCCCTGATGATCTTTGATACGCCGAAGGACCAAGAAGGTGTAGCGATGCTAACCTACACCCATAAAACAGAGCCGGACGATCAGTGGTTGTATTTGCCTGCGCTAAAGCGTGTTAAGAAAATTTCTTCACGCAATAAGTCTGGCCCGTTTGTGGGCAGTGAGTTCGCATTTGAAGACATCAGCAGCCAAGAAGTTGAAAAGTACAAGTACAAGTTTCTACGTGATGAAACCCTAGACGGCATGGATTGTTTTGTGACTGAGCGCTTGCCAGAAGACAAATACTCAGGTTACACCCGTCAGGTCGCTTGGGTTGATAAAAAAGAGTATCGCATCTTAAAAGTTGAGTACTACGACCGTAAAAATTCCTTACTGAAAACGCTGCGTAACACGGGTTGGAATCTGTACTTAGAAAAATTTTGGCAACCTGATCTTAGCGTTATGCAAAATCACCAAACCGGCAAAGCCACTCGTTTGGTTTACGAAAACTATCAGTTCAAAGTTGGGCTTGATGATAAAGACTTCACTAAAAACAGTCTGAAGCGAGCTAAGTAACATGCAATACCCTAGCAAGCGAACAAGCAAGTCATGGATGGGTTTGTCTGCCTTGGGTCTGACCGGTGTGTTGGTAGGTGCTGCGGCACCTGCCCATGCCGACAGCAAAACAGGCTGGGAACTTGGCTATGAATCCTCTGTATTTTTCGAAGATGGCAAGCGCCCTGATAACGCCAGTGGCACAGACTCTGACCCGTTAAAACAGCGCACCAATAACTCGGTAAGCGTGGAGTTTGAATACTTTACTCGTTGGGCGGACGGCACACAGTCGTTTACGTTTATTCCGTTTTATCGCTATGACGAGACCGATAGCGAGCGTACTCATTTTGATGTGCGCGAAATGCTCTGGCATCAAGTCGGTGACGAATACGAATTAAAAGCTGGTGTGGGCAAAGTTTTTTGGGGGGTAACCGAATCTGCTCATTTGGTGGATATCGTAAACCAAACTGATGCTGTAGAAGCCATAGATGGTGAGGATAAGCTGGGTCAGCCCATGGTTCAGCTGATGCTCGAAGAAGATTGGGGCAACCTTGATCTATTCCTGCTGCCTTATCATCGTGAGCGCACGTTTGCCGGCGAAAATACGCGGTTAAGCACAGGGTTGAAAAAAGCTGACGCTCTGTATGAAGCAAAAGGCGAAGAATCTAATGTGGACTTTGCCGCGCGCTGGACGTCTCACCTCGGAGAGTTGGAATACGGTTTGTCTTACTTTCACGGCACCAGTCGTGAGCCGACCTTGGGCATTAAAGTCAACAGTGATGGCAGTGCAGAGCTCTTACCTTACTATCCTTTAATTCAACAATTCGGTCTTGAGTTGCAGTATCTGTACGAAGATTGGGCGTTCAAAATGGAAAGCATTTATCGCCAAGGTACACCGCGTAACGATGTTGCATTTAGTGGTGCAAAAGTAGGTGTTTACGATCAAGCGGCGATTCCAGCGTTTCTATTGCCAGCAAGCTTTGCGATTGGTGAAGAAGAAGATTACTACGCCAATGTGGCAGGTTTCGAATACACGCGTGTGGGAATCTTTGATAGTCGCATGGATTTAGGCTGGGTAGTTGA
>Ga0181593_10004244_pt1 | contig 13037 bp, 8 predicted proteins | sample 071ome_19_FD_133756 | JGI IMG/M metagenome (GOLD analysis project Ga0181593, IMG submission 133756) | Coastal salt marsh microbial communities from the Groves Creek Marsh, Skidaway Island, Georgia - 071413AT metaG (megahit assembly) | ecosystem: Environmental > Aquatic > Marine > Intertidal zone...
GACAAGATCATAGTCAATCATCGACTGAATCAACTGCATGGACGCTTCATGTGCCCCCTGGCGGGCGCGGTAGAGGTCCATGGCGCTCAGCGAGGCCACCCGCTCCCGAACATAATGGGTCAGGGCCTCCAATTCCTGATGTAACGGCTCACGGCCAACTTCCTTGATGCGGTTTTCAATCTCGTAAACCACGTCCACCATCCAAAGATCTTCCATCCAACTCCCCAGCCCCAAGTCAGAGGGATAGGTGTACTCCTCAACCTGGTGCCCCATGTCGGCGAGGAGGCGGCTCACCTTGTCCACTGAGGCCGCCTGGTTCCTTCCCACAGCATCCCCATATGGCGTCGATGTCGAGACGCCGATGCGCAGCTGGGGCAATTTCTCCTCAAGAGCGGAGAGGTACGAACTCACTTCGGGTCGGATCTGGTAACGACTGCCGGGCATGGGTCCCGCGGATTGATCAAGCGCTGCCGCACTGTCCCGCACTGAACGGGTCAGCACATGATCTGAATTGAACCCGTTCGAGAACTCCATAAAGTACGGGCCCATGGGATTCAGGCCGGTTGTTGGCTTGAGTCCAAAAACCCCACAGCAGGCAGCAGGAATCCGTATCGATCCACCTAAATCCGTTCCGTGTGCCAGCGGGACCATTCCGGAGGCCACTGCCGCTCCGGCGCCCCCGGAACTGCCTCCGGTCGTCACCTCCGGATTCCACGGATTGCGTGTCACGCCACGAAACGTCGGCTCACAGACAAAATCCTCAGCAAACTCCGGGGTGTTGGTTTTTCCAAGGATCACCAACCCGGCATTACGCCATCGCGACACCAATTCACTATCCGCTCTGGGAGACGCCCCCTCAAAGAACCTGCTGGAAAACGTAGTCGGCATATCTGAAGTGAACTGGTTGACATCTTTCAGATAGAACGGCGCACCCGAAACGGGGGAGTCGGGCAGGTCTCTTTTAACCTGCTCACGAGCATTTTCAAAGTTGGTCATCACCAGAGCATTCAGTTTAGGGTTGAGGCGCTCTGCCGCCTCAATGGCCACCTCGGTCACCTCCCTCGCAGAAACTGCCTTGGTTCTGATTAGGCGGGCGAGCCCCACCGCATCCTGGTCTGCATAATCCTCAAAGTTCATGAGTCACTCCTTTATGACTTTATGCTTTTGCCTGCTGGCAGAGGCATTCTTGATTGGGAATTCAAAAGCGTTTCAGAGTCTATTCCTCAACCCCTAACGCGGATTTTCGGGGCAATATGCTGATGGATGCAGTGCTAATACAAGTCCGGCCACGCCGCCCCATCACCCTTTCTCAGACTTAGCCCTCGCTGCTGGAACGGTACGCTTCGTATTGACGACGAGTCGCGATATGGCCCGCGATATGCTTGGCATCATGCCAGACACCCCAAATAAACGATGATCCTCGGCGCGAAAGCCAAGGCAGCCCGACAAAATAGACGCCAGACTCAGATGACACACCGCGCTGATGCCGAGGCTTACCTGTCCCATCCAGTGCATCAACCTTCAGCCAACTGTAGTCGCTTGAGAAACCTGTCGCCCAAATCACGGTGCGAATACATTTCTCGGTCATATCCACTTCGCGTATCGGGTGCTTCATGCAAAAGGGATCAGGCGGCATTTCACGGGCTTTGGGCTCAAGAGGCAGATCAATGCCATTACGGTCCACATAAGCATCCGCCGCATCCAGCAACGACAAATAACTCGCATCACCGGCCCGAATATTTTCACCCAGGTCATCCTGAAAACGAATCATCTTCCCCTCAAAGGCCTGCGTCTGACCCAAAAGCGTGATCCCGCGTTCTGCCAGTTCACGAAAATCGATGGTAAACCCCCCATAAGACCCAGTGACCGAGATCGTGACGTGTTCTTTACCCCGCTCGACCGTTTCAAGATCCCAAAGTCCTAGCACGCCAAGCCACCATACAAAGTCCCTCCCCCGATAACTGCGGGGCGGGCGATCATGCGGCCCAACCGAAAGGTAGACCTGTCTGCCGGCACGTTGCAGCTCATCTGAGATCTGGACACCCGACGAGCCTGCCCCGACCACCAGGACGTTTCCCTCAGGCAGCTGTTGCGGATTTTTGTACTCCGAGGAGTGGATCTGAAAGATGTCGTCGTATGACTTTGCAATAGGGGGAATCGCGGGATTCTGAAACGGTCCCGTTGCAACAACCACCCGCTGTGCTTCAAAATTTCCTTCGCTGGTCTCTACGTGAAAGCCCGAACGTTTACGGTTGCGCACCACCTCGGAGACCACAACGCCCTCTTCGATGGGCGCGTTATAACGGTTCGCATATTCAATGAAATAGTCGACCGTTTGCGACTTCGTTGCAAAGTCGTCTGCTCCGATCCCGGGAAACTCCAACTCCGGAAAGCGGTCGTGCCACGCCGGCCCGTTTGCCACCAGTGAATCCCAGCGCTGCGACCGCCAGCGCTCTGCAATACGGTCACGCTCCAATACGACATGCGGCACCTCAAGCTCTGTTAAGTGCCGGCTGGTTGCAATGCCGGCCTGACCCGCGCCAATGATCAGCGTATCGATCTTTCGTGACACTGTGCTCTTCTCTCAAGGGCTCGCTGTTAGCGCTCTTTTAATCACCAACCAAACCGATGGAGAATCGCATCGCGGTCCACATCGGGTTGGGCCGCCAAGACGCGGCTCACCCTATTAATGGTTTTGTAAATCTTGTTGTCGCAGGACCGTTTTCGACTATGCCCTACTGCTCATTGCCCTCAAAATCATCTTCTCAGTGACTTCGCCAACAATCTGATTGTCGTCATCGACCACGGCAAGCGGTCCATCACTATTCGTCACAAGCTCGATCAGGGAGTCGATCTTTTCGTTGTGGTTTACTTTACGTGCACCATTGATACGCGCAGCGTCCGAGACGCTCTGCATGACTTTACCCACGCTGACTACTTTATAGCGGGGCACATCCTCCGTAAACTCGCGAACGTAATCGTCGATTGGGTTGGTCACGATCTCTTCGGGCGTCCCAATCTGCACGACTGCGCCGTCCTTCATGATCGCGATGCGGTCTCCCATCTTGATGGCTTCAAGAAAATCGTGCGTAATGAAGATCATGGTTTTATGCACTTCTGCCTGGATACTGATCAACTCATCCTGCATCTCACGCCGAATTAAAGGATCGAGGGCGCTGAACGGCTCGTCAAAGATCAGAATTTCCGGATCCACCGCCATCGCTCGCGCCAGCCCTACACGCTGCTGCATTCCGCCTGATAGCTCCCGAGGAAAATGATCCGCCCAGCCGTCGAGACCAACCTTCTCTAGAACCTCGAGTGCTTTTTCCCTGCGGGCCTTTTTGTCCATGCCCCGTATCTCGAGGCCGAAGGAGATATTGTCGATGACTTTGCGGTGGGGAAAGAGTCCAAAGTGCTGGAAGACCATACTCATCCGAAAACGGCGCAGCTCGGTCAACCGGGCTGCATCAAAGGACATGATGTCCTCACCATCGATCACCATGGAACCGGCAGTCGGCTCGATCAAACGTGAGATACAGCGCACCAGTGTGGACTTCCCACTCCCCGAAAGCCCCATCACAACGAAGGTCTCGCCGGTGTTTACTTCGAAGGAGACGTCCTTGACGGCGATCACATGTCCTGTTTGCGACTGAACCTCGGCACGGGACAATGAGCGATCGAGTTGTTTCAGAGTCTGCTCGGGATAGGCTCCGAATATCTTCCAGACCTTATTGCAGGCAATCTTCGGGGTTTCCGACATTCAATCTTCTCTTGAAGCCATTGGTAGAAAATACTTCCGGCCTGAAGAATTACTTTTCGCTGATTGAAGCCGGTTTTCTTTAAAGATATGCTAGTGGATTGATCGCGTCCAGGCAAATTTGATGCAGGATTCCAAACCCATTTCAGGCAGTCCATCAGCGGACGGTTTATGGTCCGAATACCGGCATTGGGTGATCGGAGCGATCGTTCTCGTCGTATCAATTCTGATCTGGCAAGCCCAGGGCGGTGAGACCGTCTTTCCTGAGTCGTGGATCAGCGCCTTTACTTTTGCCGATAAAGTCAATGAATTCGACCGTTGGATGCGGCCCTTTCTGCAACCGACCACCCGGGCGCTAGGCGCTGGCGTCACGTGGTTCTACGAATACATCGTCGATCTTCTGATCTTTACGCAGTGGCAGATTGTGCTGGTGGTCCTGGTCCTGCCTGCGTTTGCCTACGGAGGTCTTCGCCTAGGTCTCTTTGCTGTCGCCGCTGTCGGCTCTTGGCTTGTACTGGATATGTGGGACGAGGCCATGGAGACACTCAGTCTGATGTGTATCTCCATTGCCTTCAGCGCCTTTCTTGGCATCGCACTCGGTATTGGCGCCTCCCAAAGCAATCGACTCGAGACGGTTATCAAGCCTATTCTCGATACGATGCAGACGCTGCCGGCCTATATCTACCTTATTCCTGCCTTTTTTCTCTTTGGCATCGGCGCGCCGGGCGCCATTCTTGCGACCGTCATCTACGCGCTCCCGCCTATCGTACGCCTGACCAATCTCGGCATTCGACAGGTTCCCGCAGGCATTGATGAAGCGGCAACTTCCTTTGGCGCCACAACCCGTCAATCCCTGATAAAGGTCAAGATTCCCCTTGCTATTCCGGCCATAAAATTAGGCATCAATCAAACAGTGATGATGGCGCTGGCGTTGGTCGTGCTGGCCACATTTATAGGAGCCCCAGGCCTTGGTGATATCGTGCTGCGGGGGATGCAGCGCCTGAACGTTGGCAAAGCCCTTGAAGGCGGTCTCGCTATCGTTTTGATGGCCATCCTGCTCGACCGGGTGACTCATGCGATGGGTCAGGAGCAGCAACGCACTGATCAGGGGCGAACCCAGATCTTCCGGCTTTTTCCGCAGTCCCTCGAATCCCTCTCGCTTATCCGATACCTGGAGCTCGCTATCGACTTTGTCTGGCGACAAATTGGTCGGGTGGGCCGTGGCGCCACCCACGCAGTTGCTTTTATTCCTTGCGCTCTTATTCGGACTTACGATGCAGACTGGAGTTCCAGGCTCCGGGATTTCCTGCTGCGGCATTCTTTTTTTATCGCCAGTCTTGTTTTGATCTGGGTCATGGTACTGCTGGATGCCTACGCCGATATTTTTGGCAACTTTCCAAAGGCCTGGGAATACCGCTTTCGCACTCCTGTCAATCAGTTCATGGATGTGCTCGTCACAAATGAAACGTTCTATGCAATCACCACGGGCATCAAGAAAGGGCTGTACTTCGGATTGATCAATCCTCTAAACACTTTCCTCAAAGGATTGCCCTGGTGGTACACAAGCCTCTTCTTCGTCGCTATCGCGTATCTTGTCAGTGGGCGCGCGCTTGCGGTGATTACCTTTATCGGATTTTTGTTTATCGGCGCGACCGATTTGTGGGCTTTCAGCATGATTACGCTGTCGACAGTCACCGTGTCGGTGCTGATCTGTTTCATTGTTGGTGTGCCGCTTGGCATTCTGGCGGCCTACAGCAAAACTGCGGACGAAATCCTGAAACCCATACTGGATACCATGCAGACCATGCCGGTTTTTGTATATCTGGTTCCGGTCATTATGCTTTTTGGCGGGGGGCAGATACCGGCCGTGATCGCAACCGTGATCTACGCGATCCCCCCATTGATTCGATGCACGACTCTCGGTATTCGCGAACTGCCTGATGAAATCGACGAGGTCTCTGATTCATTTGGTTCATCGGTTTTCCAGACTCTGATGAAAGTGAAGATTCCCATGGCGATCCCGGCCATCATGATTGGCGTGAATCAGGGCATCATGATGGCCCTTGCCATGGAGGTCATCACCCCGCTCATCGGCGGCAAGGGTCTGGGGCTCGAGGTCTTTACCGGAATGAGCACCGCCAGCATCGGAATGTCTTTGCAGGCCGGTATCGGGATCGTGCTGCTCGCCATCATCCTCGACCGGATATCCCAGGCGTGGACAAAAACGCAGCGGGAGGCAATGGGTCTGTCCTAGCGGTCAGAATCCACCGATTAGAGCCAGGACTTCGAGGACTATGCGCAACCGGAAAGGTATCCGGATAACCCGCTTTTTGCTGTAACAAGATCGATTCGCCAGGGGATGCCAAGGAATCGCCAGATTGTGGTAGAAATATGGGTATGCCAGTACGGCATTGAGACATCTCAAACTACGAGGAGGACAATAAAGTGAAGTTCACTTTTAAAGCGGCTCTTGCCGCAGTCATCATGAGCGTTGGCCTTGGTGCCGGCTCAACAGTGCAGGCGGGCAAACGCCTGGTACTCCCTGATCTTGACTGGACCGGCGCTATCGTGACCTGTCGGACCATTCAGTGGGTGTTGGAGAACCACATGGATTACAAGGTCAAGACAGTATCCATGCCGGGCGGGCCTGGCGTTTGGGAAGCGATTCGCGCTGGCGATATCGACTTCTACTGCGAGACCTGGCCGTCATACAACCCGATCAAATCCGAGTACCTGACAGAATACGGCGGCGACGGCTCGCTGGTTCGGATCGCAGACACAGGCATTATCGGTGCCAGTGGTTATTTCACACCCCGCTACGTGGTGGAGGGAGACTCCTCACGCGGAATCGAAGCGGTGGCGCCAAATCTGAAGACCGTGCAGGATCTCAATCAGTACAAACAATACTTTAAAAGTCTCGAGTCTGGTGATCGGGGTAATCTCATCGCGTGTCCAGAAGTTGCCTGGCTCTGCGAAGACCAGGAACGCATGGATGGTCTCGGGGTAGATTTTCATGCGCAGAACATGGGCTCCGAAACGGCTCACTGGGCTGAGATGGAGGCCAAATACAAACGCGGCGAGCCTTTCATTGCCTACGCATGGACACCGCACTGGATCTTTGCGGCCCTGGACCTCGTCGAGGTGGAACTTCCTCCTTACGATGAAGCTAAATGGCCCGCGACCAACTGGCCGCAGGACATCACCTTCAAATTCGGAAGCCCTGCTTCTGTCGAGGCACATCCGGAAGTCGTTGCACTGCTCGAAAAGCATCGCCTGACCAACGATCAGCAGGCAGGAATGATCTACGAAGTAGACGTCAAAAAGCGGGATGTAGACGAAGTTGTGGATGAATGGATGCAAGCCAACGAATCCGTATGGCGTACCTGGCTGCCCTAAGCCAGCAAATACGGCGGTTCACAAAACAGGCTCCTTCGGGAGCCTGTTTTTTTGGACTCCGGAAGCTTAACTCAGAAGAGAGGGGTTGGTAGCCTTGCGTATCAAATTACGCTTCGGCCTTGTGCTGCAGCCTTTAGATGAAAACTTATGCCCCAAACCTCTCAGGCTCTTCTGCCGGTTTTAGCCCTTTTCCCACGCACTCTGACCCATCCGACCGAGAAACGACTACCTAGTTGCGTTTGCTTAAGCGTCGTATCGACGTTATCTGAGCCATGATTGAAACCGCTATTTCAGCGGGAGTTTTGCTCCCGATATCAAGTCCGATAGGCCCATGCAGTTTAGCTAGCTGACTCTCGGCTACACCAAACACTCCGGTCAGGCGATCGCATCTTCGACGGTGGTTCTGTTTCGAGCCCAGCGCACCCACATAGAATGGGTCAAGTTTAAACGCCTCCACTAGTGCTAGATCATCCAGATTCGGGTCATGGGTTAATGCCAATACGGCGCTAGTTGAGTCCCCGGCCAGCATCTTGACAGCGTCATCCGGGAGCGTGCTGACAATATCCGCACCTTTCACTGTCCACGTTTTTGCAAAATGCTCCCGTGGCTCGCAGACCAGGACATCGTAGTCAAGTGCTAGACCGATTTCTGCTACATATCTAGATAGCTCTCCCGCTCCGATAAGCAATAAACGCCATGCCGGTCCAAATACTTTTCTCATTGTTCTGCCATCGAATTCAAACTCCTGGCCTTTATCAGCTGGCGTGAGCGACGTCGTTCCAGACGACAGCTCAAGACTTCTGCAGACCTGCTTTCGATTACGCAAAGCAAAGATCAATTCATCAATCTGATCTTTTTCAATTTGTTTTTCAAACACCAACTCCAGAGCGCCGCCACAGGGCAGGCCGAAACGGATCGCTTCCTCCGAGCTTATGTGGCGTTGAATCACTCCTACCTCGGACTCTTTCTGATGCACTTCTGTTAACTCTTTTTCAATGCAACCACCCGAGACGGAACCAATAATTGCCCCATCGCCTCGAATCGCCGCCATCGAACCCACAGGACGTGGCGCAGAACCCCAACAACGTACAAGTGTTACCCATTGGACCTGATGGCCGTTAGCCAACCAGTTCTCAACATGTTCTAAAACTTCGAGGTCACTGTTATTCAAGATCGAAATCCATCCGTCGCTCTGACTCTTGCCAAATCATGCAAAGTATCAACATCTATATGAACTGATTTACTTTCAACCGGGCAGAACCAAACGGCATCAGAATTTTCCTTGATCAGGAGTTTCCCGCCCCGATCGCCCCTCAACGAAGACAGTTGAGGAAAGAATCTATTCGACCAAAGAACCGGGTTACCGGGTTGGTCTTCGTAAGTGGGGACCACAATTTCGGCCCGTGGATTCCTATTAAAGTCGTGCACCAATTTATCAATTGTCTTGGCAGATATCAGGGGCATATCTCCGAGCATAATCACAGCGCCTTTCGCAGATTTATCTACAGACCTTATTCCCGCGCTGATTGATGTACCAATTCCTTGCTCATAGTCTGGATTCATGACATAGGTGACGTCTTCGCGTGCTAGGTCATTTTGGATTCTTTCGGACTCATGACCCAAGACAACAATGACGCTACTGATCTGACTTTCCTGGAGGGCGGTAACCACGTGGTGAAGTACTGATTTTGCGCCAAGCTTCTCAACGAGCTTGTTTTTCGGCCCCATCCTTAACGATCTACCGGCAGCCAGGATAACTGCTACTACATTTGGATCGGGGCCTGAGCCTTGCTCCTGACTCATTTCTCGCACGAATACACTGCGATTGATTTGACAACGGTCAGTCATTTCAGAACAGAAGCGACTACGAGTTTGTGACAGTCGAGTTAATTTGGGGCGCCCTCAATCCAAGAACGCGCCAAAAGCCTATGAAAATGGCGCGCCCGGAGAGATTCGAACTCCCGACCTCATGGTTCGTAGCCATGCACTCTATCCAACTGAGCTACGGGCGCGTACTGTGGGAAGGTCCGCGATTTTAACATGCGGGTCTTTATTTTGATTATGGATAAATGGCGGAGAGGGAGGGATTCGAACCCTCGATGGAGCTATTAACCCCATACTCCCTTAGCAGGGGAGCGCCTTCAGCCGCTCGGCCACCTCTCCTTGAGTTTCTACTTCAGATCAGGTTTTCTAATCTTCGTTGCCGGAGTTTCCGGAACCGGCAGAATTCCTTCCATCCTGACTATGCTGTGCATCACGGTCCAGGATCTCCTCCCGATGCACGGAGACATCTTTGGGAGCATTGATCCCCATCCTCACCTGGCCGCCTCGCAGACCCAGCACAGTCACTTCAATATCATCGCCAATCTTCAGCATTTCGCCAACCCGGCGAGTCAATATAAGCATCCCTGCATCCTCCGCCTCGGAATTCTACAATACCATTACTGCCCTGCCCCAATACTTAAGTATCAGGCTTCTTGTGCCTCGGTTAACGTTTCCTCGGTTACATCGCCTTCCAGTTCAAAGGCTTTATGCAAGGCCCGCACGGCGAGTTCGAGATACTTGTCGTTGACTCCAACGGAGATCTTAATCTCTGACGTCGAAATGAGCTCAATGTTGATGCCTTCTGCCGCCAGCGTATCGAACATCTTTGCCGCCACGCCCGAATGGGAGCGCATCCCCACTCCCACAATAGCAATCTTGGCCAATGTGTCATCACCCACAACATCGCGCGCATTCAACTCCTGTGCAATCTCATTCAGCAGCTTCATTGCCTGAGCGTATTCATTGCGATTAACAGTAAATGTCAGGTCAGTCGTACCGTCCTGGGCTACGTTCTGGATGATCATGTCGATGTTGAGATGTGCCGCTGAGATCGGCCCAAAGATTCGCGAAGCGATTCCAGGCTGATCGGGTACACCCCGGATGGTGACCTTTGCCTCATCGCGGTTGTAGGCGATTCCGGCGATTAAAGGCTGTTCCATGTCACTTACCTCATGAGTAATCAATGTGCCCGGGCCATCCTCAAACGAAGACAGCACTCGAAGCGGCACGCGGTATTTCCCGGCAAACTCGACTGAACGTGTCTGCAGGACTTTTGCCCCCTGACTGGCGAGCTCCAGCATCTCTTCGACCGTGATCTGACCGAGGCGCCTCGCCTCGGGGACAATGCGAGGATCGGTCGTGTAGACCCCGTCGACATCTGTAAAGATGCGGCATTCATCAGCCTCAAGAGCCGCTGCCATCGCCACGGCAGTAGTATCAGAACCGCCGCGCCCCAGGGTGGTGATGTTCCCTTCTTCGTCGACACCCTGGAATCCCGCGACCACAACTACACGGTTATTCTCAAGATCCTCACGAACACGGGCGGCGTTTATATCTAGGATCCTGGCTTTGCCATGGACGTTGTCCGTTAGGATCTGGACCTGGCCCCCGGTGTAGGAGCGGGCTTCGATACCCCGTTTGTTGAGCGCCATCGACAGCAGCGCTATCGTGACCTGCTCGCCGGTCGACACCAGCACGTCCATCTCCCGGGCCTGCGCCTCGGGATCAATCTCCTCTGCCAGTCCTAACAGTCGGTTGGTTTCTCCCGCCATCGCCGAGACAACCACAACGAGGCGCTCGCCCTTTTGATGGCTTGCGCTCACGCGATCTGCTACTGCGTTGATCCTCTCAACGGAGCCCACGGAGGTACCGCCATATTTTTCGACTGCTATAAACATATTCTTTGCAAGACTCACAACCGGGGCGCGCATTAAACCCCTTTTGGGGAGACAGGTAAAGTTCTGAAAGACTTAAAGCGCTCTAAAGGGAGCCCAACCAGTGCGGTACGTCAGCGAGCGCACCGTCGAGACCATCGATTTTTGCGCCCCCGCCTTGAGCAGAGTCCGGACGGCCCCCGCCCTTGCCGCCCACTTTAACGGCCAGGTCTGCGACGAGTTTGCCTGCATGACAGCGATCGGTGAGATCCTTGCTGACACCCACCAAGAGGGTCGCCTTATCGTTTTGCACTCCTCCCAAGACCACCACAGCCGAGCCTAGTCGATCTTTCAGTCGATCCATCATTGCCCGAAGCCCTTTGATATCCACGTCGTCATAGCGCTTCACAAACACACGTATCCCGTTAACTTCCTGAATCTCGCTGGCAGGATCATCGCCCGTGCCGCCTGCAGCCAATTGGCCCTGCAACTGCTCGACCTTGCGCTCGAGTTCCCGAACCCGTGTCGAGAGGTTGGTGGCGCGTTCTTCAAGATCAGAGCGCCCGGTTTTCAAGGCTGCGGCGAGCCGGTTAAGCGTCTCGCTTTCATTGACCCCATGCACGTAGGCGGCTTCGCCGGTCAGCGCCTCAACGCGGCGCACACCGGCTGCAATTCCGCCCTCTGAGATGATGCGGAAACTGCCGATATCTCCAGTGCGTCGCACATGCGTGCCCCCGCAAAGCTCGAGCGAGAACTCTCCCATCGAGACGACCCGCACATCTTCCTCGTACCTTTCCCCAAAGAGCGCGGCAGCACCCTGCGCTCGCGCATCTTCCAATTTCATGAGACGTGTGCCGACATCATTATTGGCCCGGACCTGCTGATTTACGAGACGCTCGACTTCGTTGATCTCGGCGCCGGACATCGCATCGCCATGCGAGAAATCAAATCGCAATCTTTCGTTGTTCACCAGCGAGCCTTTCTGCTGAACATGAGCGCCCAGCACCTCCTGAAGCGCAGCGTGCAGCAAATGTGTCGCCGAGTGATTGGCCGCGGTAGCACTGCGGCTTTGCGCATTCACTTCAGCATTGACTTGAGCGCCTTTTGCCAACGAACCGGAAACCACCTTGCCAGCGTGGGCAATGACCTTGTGTGCCAGAAAATGCACGTCCGAGACCTCAAAGCGGCCGCCGGGCCAGGTCAGCAAACCCTTGTCTCCCACTTGCCCGCCACTTTCTGCATAAAAGGGCGTGGTGTCGAGAATCACCAATGCCTCGGTGACTTCGCTGATGCTCTCCGTCTCGGTGTCTTCGACAACGAGCGACAACACCGTTGCATTGCCATCAAGATGTTCATAGCCAGAGAAGTCTGTTCGCTCCTCAATGCTGACTTTGGCAACTCCTTCCATCCGGAACTGACTGGCTGCACGGGCACGGTCGCGCTGACCTGTCATGGCTTGCTCGAATCCTTCCATATCAACGGTCAGTCCCCGCTCCCGGGCATAGTCCGCCGTGAGATCCGCGGGAAAGCCGAACGTGTCGTAAAGCCGAAAAGTCAGATCGCCTGGAATCACGGTCCCCGACAAATCAGCGAGTTCCTGCTCGAGAATGCGCATGCCCTGCCCCAGGGTCTGGGCGAAGCGTTCGCCTTCAGTAGCCAATGCCTCCTCAACGCGCTGCTGGGCCTCCACTAGTTCGGGGCAGGCTTCGCCCATCTCCTCAACCAGAGGCGCAACCAGTTTATGCATGAAAGGCCCCGATGCGCCGGCCTGATAACCGTGGCGAATTGCACGGCGGATGATGCGGCGAAGCACATACCCCCGACCTTCGTTGGCGGGGACGACGCCGTCCGTAATCAAGAACGCGCTTGATCTAATGTGATCCGCTATGACCCGCAGGGACGTGCTGTTGAGATCGTCGCAACCGGTTACCTCGCCCGCGGCCTTGATCAGGGCAACAAAAAGATCTGTCTCGTAATTGCTGTGCACGCCCTGAAGTACGGCGGCAAGGCGCTCAAGTCCCATCCCGGTATCCACTGACGGTTTGGGCAGCGGGGTATCGTTGCCGTCGGCATCGCGATTGAACTGCATGAAGACCAGATTCCAGATTTCGACATAGCGGTCACCATCGGCCTCCGGGGTCCCTGGCGGGCCTCCTGCCACCTCGGGGCCGTGATCGAAGAAAATC
>Ga0181593_10004246_pt1 | contig 13036 bp, 8 predicted proteins | sample 071ome_19_FD_133756 | JGI IMG/M metagenome (GOLD analysis project Ga0181593, IMG submission 133756) | Coastal salt marsh microbial communities from the Groves Creek Marsh, Skidaway Island, Georgia - 071413AT metaG (megahit assembly) | ecosystem: Environmental > Aquatic > Marine > Intertidal zone...
GAAGGATGCCTTTACCGGCAATTCATACCCGCGCATCCAGATAATCACGATCAGGGAATTACTCGAAGGGCAATCCCCCCGCATGCCTTCGGTGATCAGCCCCTATCTCAAAGCCAGTTATCAGCATGACCGGCAGATGGAGTTGGTGTGAATTTCACGTGGCTTACATCAAAGGGGGTACGGAATTTTCAGCTAAGGAAAATCAAGGGGAAAATTCGTGATTGGCTCGAATATCCATTCAAATTAAGAGGGCGGAGTTATCTGTTTATTTTAAGCGTCATCCTGCTGCTATTCTCGATTGTTATCGTAGCAATGTCATACTGGTTGATTTCTGATCCGCCCAAATCGTTTGAAGGAAAAGAAAACACCATTCTGGACATTATCAGAACTGCCAGTTTCATTGTGGGTGGGTTAATTGGCATTATGACTTTGGCAATAGCAACATTCAGGAGCGTCATTGCCGAAAAACAACAAGAAAGTTTCTCAAATCAAATAAAAATCCAAAGTGACCAGTCATTACTGGACCAGATAAGCCGCGGGGTTGAAGAAATACAGCCGGATAAATCAGATATTTCCCGCATCTACGGATTACGGTTACTCAAAGCGGCTTTTGAAGCATCGGATACGGAACAGAAACGCATGATCTGGGATGTTATTCAGCATTACTTGGATATGAACGCTAAATTAGAGGCAGATCCTCCAATAACAGTCCCCCCGGAAAGGAGTTTTCCTTCTGATCAAACTATGGCCTTATATTTTCTTTTCGAAAAGGCTGTGGACCTTGAGACAAGCAAGCCTGAAATCACATTGCTGGAGTTAGATTTAAATTCAGTTTTTTTCAGAAATTGCACTTTTGATTCAGTCGCGAATATTCACAACACTGTTCTTGATAATTCAAGATTTTTAAAATCATATTTTTGTATGGGGAAGATTACAAATTGCACTTTCAGAAATGCCCAATTCGATAAAGCGATTTTCAATGGGTTAAACTTTGATGGTTGTGATTTTGATGGTGCCAAATTTAATCTTGCTGATTTCACCAGATGCGATTTATCACGTGTGAGAAACCTGACCCAAGAGCAGGTTAACGGGATCATCTGGTATCAAAACCCCGACGTTGATACAGACCCAAGACCTGAATTACCAGAAGGATTGAACCTTCCGGAAGATGGTGAATACAAATGGGTCGAAAAAAGGGGGTCACATATGCGGATACTAATCCACAATGACCAGATAATCGAAACAACGCTTAAAGCGAAATGTGATGTTAAAAGATGGTAACCCCTCACCTCAGGCGGCGGATAAGGGCGGAGGTATCGTTGCGGCCGAAGCCCTGGGCTGAAAGCTCCTTGTAATACTCCAGCACCTGCCGCGTCACCGGCAGTCCGGCGCCGTTTTCCCCCGCCTCATCAAGGCAGATGCCGAGATCCTTGATCATCCAGTCCAGCGCGAAGCCGAAATCAAATTCCCCCGCCACCATCGTCCGGCCACGGTTGACCATCTGCCAGGATTGCGCCGCCCCGCCGGAGATCGTATCCAGCACCGCATCCATATCAAGCCCCGCGCGCATCCCGAAATCAAGCGCCTCAGAAAGCCCCTGCACCAGCCCGGCAATACAGATCTGGTTGACCATCTTGGCCTGCTGGCCTGCTCCGGCGCCACCGATATGCGTCACCGTCCTGCCGTAAGCGCGGATCACCGGTTCCGCCCGGGCAAAGGTTTCCGCCGCGCCGCCGCACATGACGGTCAGAATACCGCCCTCCGCCCCGGCCTGCCCGCCGGAGACCGGCGCATCGATGAAACCAAGGCCCAGGCCTGATGCCGCCGCCGCCAGTTCCCGCGCGATATCCGCCGATGCGGTGGTGTTGTCGATAAAGATACTGCCCTTTTCCATGGCGGCAAACGCGCCTTCAGCGCCGGTTGTCACCTCCCGCAGGTCTTTATCCGCGCCGACACAGGCAAAGACGAATTCCGCCCCTGCCGCCGCCCCGGCCGGGGTTGGCGCCGACTTTCCGCCATGCGCCTTCACCCAGGCTTCGGCCTTTGCCGCGGTGCGGTTATAGACGGTCACGTCATGCCCCGCCGCCTGAAGATGACCTGCCATGGGATACCCCATGACGCCGAGACCTATGAATGCGACTTTTGCCATCTTTCCTCTACCTCCGGGATATGCTGATACACCATGGAAAATTTAACTTAAACGCATCTTGCCGGACGAGGCGGGGCTTTTCAAGCATGGCTTCACAGTGAAGGTTTTGCTATAAGAGGAATCAACGATGTATCGGGGGGCAGGGCAATACCATGGCAGGTGAATACGAGATCGATATCCTTATTCCGGAAAGTGAGATCACGGCCCGGGTCAACGCCATGGCACGTGAGATTAATCGCCATTATACAGGCACACAGAAACTGGTGGTGGTCGGGCTTCTCCGCGGCTCCTTCATGTTCATCGCTGATCTGGTGCGCCGCCTTGATCTGCCGGTTGAGGTGGATTTCATGACGGTCTCAAGTTATGGCCATGGCATGGTGTCTTCGCGGGAAGTGCGCATCCTCAAGGATCTTGACGGTGAGGTTGAAAATGTCGATGTGCTGGTGGTCGAGGATATTGTCGATACCGGCTACACCCTCTCACAGGTTCTGAGCATTCTGGGCACACGAAAGCCACGCAGTCTTGAAGTCTGCTGTTTGCTCAACAAACCCTCACGGCGTGAAGTTGAGGTCGATGTCCGCTGGACCGGATTTGAAATTCCCGATGAATTCGTCGTCGGTTACGGCATCGATTACGCCGAAAACAACCGCAACCTGCCTCATATCGGCAAGGTGCGGATGACCAGCTGATCCCCTTCCGGCTATATTATCTGCCCATCAGACGGTCATCAAACGGATATCTGGTCAGGTTTTCGTGCCCGTCCTCGGTGACAAGAACCTGATCTTCAAGCTTGATGGAAAACGCACCGTCCTCACGGCTGACCAGCGCTTCAACGCAGAGCACCATCCCGGGCTGAAGCTCATACTCAAAGGCGCCGTCAACAAACTGATCCGGATAGGCAATCAGCGGCCATTCATCGCACAGCCCGACACCATGAAACTTGCAGGAATATTTCTGCTTCTGGTAGATCTCCGGCAGATGGTGGCCTTTATGGGTCAGTTCCGAAAACGTCACCCCTGGCTTCATCAGCTCCCTGTTCGTCTGGATATGTTCATAGGCAAGGCGGTAATCTTCAATCATTTCGGCCGTCGGCTCACCATCGCCGAGAAACCAGGTGCGGGAGATGTCCGAGCAGATCCCGTAACATCCCACCAGATCGGTATCGAAGGCCAGAATTTCATTATTCTGCACCACCCGCGGGCCGCATTCCTGAAACCACGGATTCGTGCGCGGGCCGGAAGCCAGCAGACGGGTTTCGATCCACTCCCCGCCACGGCGGATATTTTCAGCATGAAGACAGGCCCAGATATCATCTTCGGTCATGCCGGGGGCGGCGGCGGCTTCCATCGCATGGACCGACTGCTCGCAGGCATACATCGCGCAACGCATGGCAAGGATATCATCCTCCCCCTTGATCGCGCGTGCATGCTCCATGACAACCTCACCTTCTTCCACCTCCAGCCCTTCGGCTTCGAGGGCGCGGAGCCCGGCCACCATGATCTTGTCAACCGCAAGGCGGGAGTTGCCGCCGGCATGCTCACGGACAAGCCCCCGTATCTCGCCCGCAAAGCTTCGTGCGGCCTCAACGGTCTTGTCGCCATTGGCAAAATAGAACATCGACGCACCGGACCTGACCTCCCGCACCAGCGGATTATGATCGGCAAGGAAAGGGGAATTCTTGTAATCCCACAGGATCATATGCCCGTCGGCCGTCACCAGACAGGCGCGGAACGGATTATGCGTGTTCCAGAGCTGCATATTGGTTGAATCGGTGGCGTAGCGAATATTCAGCGGATCAAACAACAGCACACCGGCAAGGTCACGCTCATGCAGCTGCAACAGAATACGGTCAAGATGATATTGACGCAGTTTCGGCAGATGCGGCGGGGTCAGGCCAGCCTCTTCCCATTCAGCAAAGGCAAGTGGTGTCGGGCCGATCTCAACACGATCGTTATCACGCGGGGATCCGTCCGCCATCAGGCCGGATGTGGCGGCCGGACGTGTCGGATCAATCTTTCGTTTATCGCGCATATGGACAGAGTTCATGTCACCACCTCATTCAAGGGTTATCCTGAATAACGCTAGGTGAATTTTCGTCGCCGTCAATTATTTAATGTGATGGTGTTGCAATCACTGCGCTGATTTTCTGTTCAGGCGGGCCGGGTTAAGGAGCGCCTTGCCAAACAGGGTGGTTTTACGCCATTCTCTTGGACATAGCGCATTCAGAGAGACGGAGAGCAGGATGACCAAATTGATTGAAGCCAGAACAGAACAAGGCGCTGTTCATCTTACCTTTGAAGATACCACCACAACCGGCTTCCCCTTTTTCTGGTTACGTGACCATGCGCAGGATGATGAAAGCTGGGATCACCGGAGCCACCAGCGGGAGTTTTTCACGGCCGCGGCAGACCCTTCGATTACCCCGGTTGATGTGCATCTGGATGAAGATGGCAGCAACCTGATGATGCGCTGGCCGGACCAGAACGGGACAATTTCCTACCCGGCAGGCTTTCTCTATCGTTTTGCCAGGCCAGAACCTGATCTTTCGGCCCCCCGTCATATCTGGACGGCTGAGACCATCAGGACGGATGATCTGCTCCTCCCGTGGGAGGATATCTCAAGCAATTCTTCCCTGACCGATGACGGGCTCAGAAAACTGCTTGAGACTATTCACCTTCATGGCTTTGCTGTTCTGGACAAGGTGCCGGTCGGGCAGGAAAGCGTTGCCGCGGTTGCCAATGCGATCGGCTATGTCCGGGAAACGATTTTTGGCGGGTTATGGGAATTCGCCGCCAATGAAGGCATGGACGACAGCGCCTATACTCCGAAAGAGTTGCGTCCGCATACCGATGGCACCTACAGCCATGATGCCCCCGGGCTTCAGCTTCTTCTCTGCTGTGAATACGACGCCGAAGGCGGGGATTCCATCATGGTAGACGGGTTTGCCATCCATCAGTGGATGCAAGAGAATGACCCGGCGGCGCTCGCTGATCTGAGCCGTATACATGTTCCCGGCCAGTATGTTGGTGATGGTGTTGTTCTGCGTGCCGAACGTCCGGTGTTCCGTCATGATGAGCAGGGCGATCTCGCGCAGGTTACGTTCAATAATTACGACCGTGCCCCGTTCAGACTGAACGATGATGACATGATGAAATTCTATGCCGCCAGCCGTCTCTTTGACCAGAAAGCCAATGATCCGGCGATGCAGTGGCGGCAGATCCTTGCTCCGGGGCAGATGCTGATCTTTGACAACTGGCGTGTGCTGCACGGACGCGCCGCATTCCGTGGTCACCGGAAGATGGCGGGCTGCTATCTTAACCGCGAAGATTACGAAAGCAGCCTGCGCCGCGCCGGACTCAGAAATTAGCCCGGCTCAGAAATTAAGCGAAATATCCCGGTGCCGCGCAAGGCAACCTGAAATTTCCGCCGCCTGCTCTTTGGTCAGCCGGTCCTGCTGACGCAGCCCGATACTGTTGCGGATGCCTTCTTCAAAACCCATCAGTTCGGGCAGCAGAGCCGCCCCGGCTTCACGTCCCTTAAGGTCTTTGTCAAATGCTTTGAGGGCGGAGGCGAGCGATTTTCTGGCTTTCTTCGGCTTTGGTTTACGCTTCCTCAGGTCTTTTGCCGCCTTGTCGAGCTGTGAGGCAATGTCACCGGTGCCCGCCACTTCACGCACCGCTGATGCCGCAGCCTTGATGCGGTCACGGGCATCTTCATGCGGGCCGTCATCGGTGATCAGGGCCGGCAAAGCTTCGAGCATGGGCCGGAGTTCAGCCAAAGCGTCCTTATCGCTTAATGTGTCAATGACATCTTTGAGTTCGGTATAGGCATCGTCCACGCCGCGCCGATAGATATTCTGCTCCTTTTCGAGCGCTTTCTGCACGGTTTTATACGTTTTGTTGACGTCTTTCCATTCCGCCGGAACCTGTGCTTTCAGCTCATTGACCTCGGCTTCAAGCGCGGTGATCTTTGCCTGCATGGCCGCTTTTTCTTCTTCGGTATCAAGTCCGCGGATATCCTTGCCCAGAGCAGTGATCTCCCTGTTGAGACGGCGGATATCACGCTCGATTTCACGAACCATCCCGTGAACAGGGCGATATTCCACCGATGCCTCTTCAAGGGCAGTCTCAGCCGCGCGGATCGCTTCAACCTGGCCGAACACGCCGTTCACAACATCAACTGTTCCGTTGATCTGGCGCCGCACCGGAGCCGGCAATGCGCTGAGATCTAGCGAGGAAACCCTGGCGGTGATAGCCTCAATTTCCGAACGATCTTCCATATAATAGGAGAACAGATAATCTTCGAGGCAGGCCTGAAGCCGCGGGTTTTTCGGTGGCGGCGCCGTTTCGCTGGTGAGGTATGTCCGTACAGGCAGATAGTTCACCAGCGGCGGGTAAAACCCGACAATGGCCAGCCCCAGCAGCTGCAATGCAATGAAGGGAACCACGCCCTTATAAATATCAAGTGTGCGCACCGCGCTCGACGCCACACCGCGGAGATAAAACAGCGCAAAGCCGAATGGCGGTGTCAGGAACGAGGTCTGGATATTCAGCCCGATCATCACCCCGAGCCAGACCGCCGTCACGTTTGAAGACGGATCGGCGAGCAGGATCGGCGATACAATCGGCACCACCACCACGGCAATCTCGATGAAGTCGAGGAAGAAGCCCAAGAGAAAGATCACCAGCATCACAACAATGAACTGTGACCAGAATCCCCCCGGAAGACCGGTCAGGAAGTGCTTGACGATCTCTTCACCGCCGAAGCCGCGGAAAGCCGCGGTCAGCATGGCGGCACCCAGAAGAATGATGAAGACCATGGATGTTGTCTTGGCGCTCTCCACCATGACCCCGTTGAGGGTATCCTCGATCTTGAAGGTCCGCCAGAACGACCATCCCACCGCAACAACAAATCCGGCGACGCCAATCAGGGCGAGGAAAATGCCCAGTTTGTCCGCCCCCGTCTCAATGGTCCGTATATTGAGGTTGAAGGTGTTCATCAGAACAAGGATGAGGGCCAGCGAAAGAATAGCCAGAATAGCCGGATGATAGGCATCCTTTTCGCCTTCACGCAACCGGTATCCGGCCATGATAGTCGCACCAATCGCGCCGATCGCACCGGCCTGATTGACCGTTGCAATACCCGCGATGATAGAACCCAGCACCACAAAGATGAGCACAAGCGGCGGCACCAGAGCGAGCATGACCTTGGTAAGAAACGCCTTTTCCAGAAGCTTGCCGTCATACGGAACCGCTGGCGCGGTCGATGGCTTGATAAGGGCAGAGATCAGGATATAGGCCATATAAAGACCCACCAGCACAAGCCCGGGCAGAAACGCACCGAGGAACATATCCCCGGCACTGGTTGAGACGATGTCGAGGCTTGATGGCATCGAAAATTCGCCGGTGGCTTCCTTATAGAGCGATTTGCGTTCCGATGCCGCCTGATCGGCGGCGCTGGCGAGCTGGTCGGCGAGAATGATCAGCACGATCGATGGCGGGATGATCTGCCCCAGCGTACCGGAGGCACATATTGTCCCGGTAGCGAGAGGTTTTGAGTAATTGTTCCTGAGCATCGCCGGCAGGGAGATCAGCCCCATGGCCACCACCGTCGCCCCGACAATACCTGTCGTTGCGGCAAGAAGAGCGCCCACGAACACAACCGAAATCCCCAGACCACCCGGGATTGGCCCGAAAAGCTGGGCCATGGTCACCAGCAGATCTTCCGCAATGCGTGAGCGCTGCAGCATGATCCCCATGAAAATAAACAGCGGGATGGCGATGAGCGTGTCACGCTCCACCTCCCAGTAAATGCCCCTGAAATTCGTCACCCCGGCGGTGAGCCATTCCCACGGCCCGTCCTGGGTGAAATACGCCCCGGAATCTCCGGTGAAAAGGTATCCTGTCACCCCGGCCAGAATAATCGTGAGAATAGCCGAGCCCGGCAGGGCAAACGCCACCGGATACCCTGAACCCAAGGCATACATCATGGTGAGGAATAGAATGGCCAGAAATAGAAGTTCCACGACTTATGCTCCTTCCGGATCGGCTGTGGCTTCAGGATCAGTGCTGTTCATGACCGACAGGGCATGAAAGAAGTAACTGGTGAACTGAGCCAGCATCGACAGCGCAAAGACAAGAAGAAAAGCCGCCATCAGATATTTGACATACATACCGAAACCGCTCATCGATGTTTCAAAATTAAGCATCGGGCTGTTGATCAGGCTAGATTTGCCCGCAAGCCCGCGGGTCAGGATCATCCAGCAAAGCGGAATACCGAAAAAGACCGTGCCGGTGGCATTGACCCATGCCTTGGTGCGCTCCCTGAACGCCGCAAAGATCACGTCGACGCGGACATGACCTTCTTCTTTGAGCGTATACGCGCTGGCAAAAAGGAACAGAGACGCATACCAGAACCGCACCAGATCACCCATGAAGGTTTGTTCATAAGCAAAGATGAAACGTGCCAGAACGATCAGAAGCTCCGCAATCACCACAAGAAAGATCAGCCATACCACCGAAACCGATTTATCCCTGAGGCCGATCAGCACCGCCAGCCCCATCAGCGGTATATGCACAAACATGCCCCGCCAGGACGAAAGGCCGATCTTGGTGGCCAGATCCTTGCCGAAAATCACGGTATGAAGATCTTCCACACGGAGAAAGGATAGCACCGCATCGGCAATACCGATCAGAAGAACCGACCAGAAGGCTACACGGATGATGATGGACGACAGTTCATCCATCCGGCTGGCATCTTCTTCGAGGGAGCCGCGGGTTCCTGCGTAAAATCCGGCACCGGCAAAAGCGGCGAGCATCAGCAGAACCTGCAGCCATCCGGCGCTGCTGACATCACCCTTAGGTGTTTCAAAGCCAATGAGTCCGGCGCTGCCAAGTGTCGGCGCGATCCCGGGCAACCCATAGGCATAGGTCAGAAAATTATTAACAACAAATGCGAGCGCCAGCGCAACGCTGGCTATTCCGGCAAATCGAAAAATCAAAACAAGAGACGGATTAAGATATCGACGGTCACTCATGGTGGGCCTTTAAAATGAGAACAGAAAAAAGGCGGGGCATGAAACCCCGCCTTCCTGATGATGTTAGCCTTCAAGCACCGCGTTACGCTTGAGGACATATTCCACATCGTTGAGCTGCTGGTATTCACCAACCGTCTTACGTGCGGCAACCATGGATTCATGGATACGGCGAGCCAGTGAAGAATGCTCGACCACTTCAGCGTAAACTTCAGCCGAACCACGACCAAAGGCTTCGTAGACTTCTTCGTTGAACTCACGAACCGTGACGCCCTGATCATCGACCAGACGCTCAAGCGCCGCACCGTTCTTGGCGTTGTATTCAGCCATGATGTTGTCGTTTTCTGCCTGTGCGACCGCGGTGATCAGTTTCTGATCGGTCTCCGACAAGGTGCCCCAGAAGGAAGCGTTGAAGCCGGCGGCCAGCTGGGATGCCGGCTCGTGCATGCCAGGATAGTAGTAATACTTGGCCGCTTCATAGAACTTCATCGCTTCGTCGTTCCACGGGCCAACCCATTCAGTGGCTTCAATGGCACCGGAAACGAGGTTTTCGTAGATCTGACCACCTGGCAGGGAAACAGGGGAGGCACCAAGCTTGGCCATCACGTCACCACCAAGACCAGGGATACGCATCTTCAGGCCCTTTAGGTCATCAGCAGAGTTGATTTCCTTGTTGAACCAACCGCCCCACTGAACGCCGGTGTTACCGCAGGCCAGACACTTGAGGCCGAATTCGCCCGCCAGCTCATCCCAGAGCTGCTGACCACCCATCCAGTGAATCCAGGAATTCATCTCATTGTAGCTGAGACCAAACGGAACAGCAGTGAAATACGCCCAGCCGGGGTGCTTGCCTTTCCAGTAGTAATCCGCTGCGTGGTAGGCCTGCGCGTTGCCGGATGCGACTTCATCAAAGCTGTCAAAAGCCCCGACACGTTCGCCTGCGGCGTAATAGGTCACCTGAATACGGCCATCCGTTACTTCCCCGAGACGGGCAGCAAAACGCTGGGCACCGGTGCCAAGACCCGGGAAGTCACGCGGCCAGGTGGATACCATGGCAATCTCAATGCGATCCTGGGCAATTGCTGGCGTGGCAAGTGCCGTAGCTGTCGCTACACCACCGATACCAGCCTTAGTCATAAAGTCACGACGTTTCATGTCTTTCTCCTCACCTTATGTTTTGTGCAGCACATCCGCTACACCATGTAATCTTGAACTAGCCGCATTCACCAAGGCATCAACCACCTTATCGAATCCAAGCATAAGCTCGTCATGATCAGCCTATAATAATGTATCATTCTGCGGCCACGTCAAATCATTTGGACCCCTAAAAGCAACCGGATGGTCACATTTGGGGCCCAAATGACTTTTTTAATGAAAGAATCCGGGCAGATCAGGTGCCGGACACCCGTTTATTCGGCCACATCCTTCCATTCATCGACCGATGGGCAGGAACAATGAAGATTGCGATCCCCCCACACGTTGTCGATTCGGCTGACCGGCGGCCAGTATTTATCTGCCATTCCCGCAGGGAACGCCCCGAGCTGACGGCTGTATGGCCTGTCCCAGTCGGAAGAGGTCACGGCTTCGGCCGTATGGGGCGCGTGGACCAGAGGATTGTTATCCTGCGGCCAGACACCTTTCTTCACCTGTTCGATTTCCCCGTGAATGGCAATCATGGCATCACAGAACCGATCCAGTTCCTGCAGGGATTCCGATTCCGTCGGCTCAATCATCAGCGTTCCGGCAACCGGGAAAGACATGGTCGGCGCATGAAAGCCGTAATCCATGAGGCGTTTGGCGATATCCTCATTGGAAATACCGGTTTCATCCTTGATGCCGCGGATGTCGATGATGCATTCATGGGCCACCAGCCCGTTCTTGCCCGCATAGAGAACCGGGTAATAGTCCTTGAGCCTTGCCGCAATGTAATTGGCGCTCAGGATGGCGATGCTTGACGCCTGCTTGAGCCCGTCTGCCCCCATCATGGCAATATACATCCAGGATATAGGCAGGATGCTGGCGCTGCCCTCCGGCGCGGCGGAAACCGCGCTTTCCCCGGTCAGCGGATGGCCGGGCAGAAATGGCGCCAGATGCTTTGCCACCCCGATGGGGCCGACACCCGGGCCTCCCCCGCCATGGGGAATGCAGAAGGTCTTATGCAGATTGAGGTGGCTGACATCAGCACCGAACCCGGGCAGAGACGCAAGACCGACAAGCGCATTGAGATTGGCGCCGTCCACATAGACCTGCCCGCCCCGGTCATGGATGATCTGGCAGATATCTCGGATAGCCTCTTCAAAAACGCCATGGGTTGACGGATAGGTCACCATCAGCGCGGCAAGGTTATCCGCATGTTCATCGGCGCGTGTCTTCAGATCATCAAGATCGACATTCCCCTCGGCGTCGCAATCAACCACCACGACCTTCATCCCGGCCATAGCGGCCGACGCCGGATTGGTGCCGTGGGCAGATGCCGGGATAAGGCAGACATTGCGATGCTCCTCCCCGCGAGAGCGATGCCATCCGCGGATCGCCATTAATCCGGCAAATTCCCCTTGCGAGCCTGCGTTGGGCTGCAGGGACATGGCATCATATCCTGTCGCCGCACAGAGCCAGTCTTCCAGTTCCCTTATCAGATCCCGGTAGCCTTCGGCCTGATTTTCAGGGGCAAAGGGATGCAACTGGCCAAAGCCGGGCCAGGTGACCGGAATCATCTCAGCGGTGGCGTTGAGCTTCATGGTGCATGAGCCGAGCGGGATCATGGACCGGTCAAGCGCCAGATCCTTATCTGCCATGCGGCGCAGATACCGGAGCATTTCGGTTTCCGACCGGTAACGGCTGAAAACCGGATGTGTCAGAATGTCGGATTTCCGCAACAGGGCTGACGGCAGAGCGCTGTCAGCAGAAGACGGCATCTTGCCGCCGAAGATGGAAACAAGCCGTTCACAATCCTCAATCGTGGTGGTTTCATCAAGGCTGATACCAACCGCCCCGTCCATTTTACGCAGGTTAAACCCGGCGGCCAGCGCATCGGCCATGATCGCCCCGGTTTTATCGCCCGTATCCACCATGATCGTATCAAAGAACACCTTGTGCCGGATGGAATAACCTGAAGCGGATATCCCGGCGGCAAGTCGGCTTGTCTTTTTATGAACGCGGGATGCGATCGCTTTCAGGCCTTCCGCCCCATGCCAGACAGCGTAAAGCCCGGCCATGATTGCCAGCAGCACCTGTGCCGTGCAGATATTCGAGGTGGCTTTCTCCCGCCGGATATGTTGCTCCCGTGTCTGCAACGCCAGGCGGTACGCAGGCCTTCCCTGGGTATCCACCGACACACCAACCAGGCGGCCGGGCATCCGGCGCTGAAATTTCTCCCGCGTCGCAAGAAAGGCGGCGTGCGGGCCGCCAAAACCCATGGGAACGCCGAAACGCTGTGTTGAGCCGACGACAATATCGGCCCCCATCTCACCCGGAGGGGTCAGGAGCGTCAGGGCCAGAAGATCTGTTGCCACCACGGCAAGGCTGCCCGCCTCATGAATGGCGGCAATCTCAGCCGAAATATCACGAAGAGCGCCGCTTGATCCGGGATATTGGATGACCACCGCGCTAAGCCCTTCGGGCAGGATATCTCCCGCCGTGCCTTCAACAATGGTAATGCCGAGCGGCTCAAGCCGTGTGCGCAGGACCGCCAGTGTCTGCGGATGGGCATCAGGGTCAATCATCACCATATTGCCGCCACCGGAAAACCGGTGCGCCATGACGACACCTTCAGCCACCGCCGTTGCTTCATCGAGCATGGAAGCGTTTGCCACATCCATTCCCGTCAGGTCCGCCACCATGGTCTGGAAATTCAA
>Ga0181593_10004255_pt1 | contig 13029 bp, 8 predicted proteins | sample 071ome_19_FD_133756 | JGI IMG/M metagenome (GOLD analysis project Ga0181593, IMG submission 133756) | Coastal salt marsh microbial communities from the Groves Creek Marsh, Skidaway Island, Georgia - 071413AT metaG (megahit assembly) | ecosystem: Environmental > Aquatic > Marine > Intertidal zone...
AAATGCTGTCTTGGCAATGACTGAAATCATCCTGATCTTCAAAAGCTTCTACGACAGGTCTCCCGGCTCTCACTATTAGTTTAGATGAGTCATCAAACATTTCATTCCAGAGCGTCGCACAGAAAACAGCCTTAAACTCTAAACCCTTGGATTTGTGAATGGTCACAATTTGGGCGACGTCTGGTTCAATCTGATAGGAGATCTTTTCTGCCCCTACAACCTCATCATGATTTGGATCTTCTGCAAGACGCTGAGCACACATTTTCTTGAGATAATGGAGCTGGGCTGAAGGGGATAGATGATCGCTGTCTGACTTTTGATAGAGTAAGGATAAAAGATGCTGTAACTGTAGCATCATCTCATGACCTTGTGGTCGCTTGAGTAGCTGTTCTAAATGCTTAGAAATGCATGAAGGGTTGTCTGTTGCTCGCTCATAATATTTGATCAGCGTCAACGCATGAAGTCGCTCAAGCCACTTGTCTGATTGTCGCTCAAGTGCGCTTCGATCTGTGTAGCCTTGCTCTGAACGAGCGTGTTTAAGCGCGTCATCATGAGTGTGCCCAAAGAAGGGAGTGCTTAAGGCGCCCACGACCTTACCCTCATCCTCTAAGTTCAGGAGCGCGTCCAACCAAAGTATGAGATACTGCGCTGTTTGGGTCGCATAGATACTCTCATCAACTACTAAGGCGCTCTTGATGCCCCACCGTGAGAGCGTTCGCTGAATCATGCGTGCCTCGCGATTGGTATTTACGAGGATGGCACAGTCCGAGAGCCGTGTCTGCTCACCTCTCCTTTGCTCTCGCTGAAGAAAAGCTAAGATGTCTTGTGCGATGTAGTGGCCCATATTCATCCTAAGCCAGCTGGACTTAATGTAATCTGAGCTTCCGAGTGACCCAGCTGGTGGATCGATCGCTTTAAGGTTCATTTGCCCGCTTAAGGTTGGCGTCGAGCTCTTAAATTTCTCATCGACTGGGTAACGAACTGTTGGGATCTCAATCTCATATGATTCTAAAGGGTCAGGACTCGTCATCCTTTGTTGATTAAAAAGACGATTTAACCCCGAGATGAGAGGGGGAGTAGCTCTAAAATTCGCGTCCAGTGATTCCCCTTTTGTCACTTCGGCCGCGGCCTCTTGATAGGCATGAATATCACCGCCTCGAAAACTATAAATCGCTTGTTTTGGGTCACCAACCAGAAGTACATCGCATCCATCATGGTCGAAAAGCGCTTTAAAAGCAGACCACTGTAAGAAGTTTGTATCTTGGAACTCGTCAATACAGACAAACGTATAGCGGCTCCGTAGCGCGCTCTGAAACGATGCTTTATGACTCGCCTCAGCAAATAGAACTAGGAGCTCATCAAAGCTTAACGTATTAAGTTGCGACTTTCTCACTCTGATTTGACCGATTAAATCCCTAATCAAGTCAGGTAAAAATACGCATTTTTTTAGTATAATCTCCTTACATATTGGCTTCCAAGAATTAAGAATCGCATTAAAGTTGAATTGATCAGGATTGTCTGTGATAGGCTTCCTAATCAATGCAATAGAGAATTTATTTAATGCATTGATCAATATGTGATTTGCTTCTTCCTGGTTAGGATATTTGGCTTTAAAAAGTTGTTTTGCAACCTTTTTATTTGATGTAAGCTCCCACTCAAGCAAAGAAGAAAGCATCCTAAGTGCAGGAGCTGAATAAAAATTATTATTATCAATAACATGTGAACTATGAAGCAAGCGTGAAAGTTCTATCCATCCTTGATCAAAATATGTGCAAAAAAAAGCTCGCTCATTTTGATGAATAGTAGCCGTGCTTTCATCTAAATCATGATCTAAAACAAGATGAGCATTCAGCTGGCTTAAGTCATAACCATCTTCGAGCTCTACTAGATTTGAGATAAGCTCTTGGATCAGACCGCGAAGAGCGTCTTTGATCTCAGATAAATAGGTTCGACTGATCAACCTATGCCATGATGAGTCCTGATCTTCACCTAAGATTCGAAGCAACGTAGACTCAACAAGCTCATCACACAGCTCCGAATCTGAATGAGAGAGCTCTGTTGAGATACTTAACCCATGTTCAACTGTATGCTCTTGTAGTAAACGGTGAGCGATTGAGTGAATCGTGCCAATCGCGGCTTCATCAAACCTACTTAACGAATCCCGAAGTCGATCTAACTCGATGTCGTTTAGTTCGATGTCGTTTAGTTTTTGTTTGAGCAGAGCCTCTTCAATCCCTTGGCGAATACGGCCCTTCATGTCTCTAGCGGCCTTCTCAGTAAAGGTGACCACCATGACCTGCTCAATCTTTTGACCGCTAGCTAATCGTCTCACACATTCCTGTGTGATGTAGTAGGTCTTTCCAGTGCCCGCGCTCGCTTCGATTAGTGTAATATTATTTGATTGATCCATCGCTGTCAGCATCCTATTTGAAAAGATCATTGATCGTACTCGCAAATTTGAGACATCGACTAAAATCTTCAGTTAGGTTATCGTTGATATCTGAAAAGGTTTCGTCGGTTCCAAAAAGGAAACTACTTTGCATATTAATCATTTCTTGATTTGATTTATAGGGTTGAAAAGTGCTTTCAAGTCGATTTTCAATCACCTCTATAACACTACTACTTTGGCCTTTCATCATCTCCTCACACAAACTAAAGTCCCACGCTAATAAACCTCGGTCTCCAGATTTAACACGACGATAATGGTCACATACCTCATCGATCGTCTTATAGATATGTTCAGGTTGACTTGTCATGTCTAACCGACGTCTCATGAGTTTATCCTCTTTTGCTTGAGGATGTGTAGGATCAAGAGCTATGTAATCAAAACCTTGATCCAATCCAATGATTTCAAACCGCTCTGTACCCGTTATCTGAGAAGATAGGTCTGAGGGTAAATTCAAAAGATTTTGATCATCTGTATGAAGCGCTAAATATTTGACCCAGACACTTAGATATTTACTTGGCCTATTTGGAATCTTACTTGTCGTATAGTCAGAGAACAAATGTGGTTCACTCGAATCCTTGGATAGATACATACTGATAGGGATTGCGATCTTTAAATTGTAGCGCTTTGAATAATCAAGAATAACTGTATTCTTCACTGGGCGTGCATGATGCTGTTTGGAGATTAATCGGTAATGCTTCCAAAAGTAATGGAGCATGTGGCGCCATCGCTCAGTAAAGATCGACCTACCTTGAGCACCAGGTGCGATGAGCCCTTTAGCCCTTAAACTTGCATATTGATCTTGATATAGCCTAGGTAAATCAGCGGATATCTTAGACGACAGTTCGAGTTCATCGAGCTCTTCTGTAAGGTGTTGATGAGATAATGTCATGAGCTGATCGAGTAAGTCCATATTGACAGACCACTCCTGAAGCTTATTCATTTCTAAGGGGATCTGGTGACTTTGCTCTTCTTGGTGTGCCGTGAGCTGATGACCCGCTAGTCTCAAGAACGTGTTCATTGGATCCGAGATGCTTTTTGCGAACTGATTGAGCGTGATCAACTCAGGAGCAGTACGGACGATAGCGTTAGGAGTTCGTCCCGAGAGCGGGAAGGTGGGTTCGATTGCTTCTCGGTTCGGATCCGCTAAGATTTGCGCGGCTTCATAAGCAACCTGAGATGTCGATTGAATCGGGTATGATTGCTTGAGGGGTTGATCTTCAGCCTTCTCCGATATGAGCGATGCTTGCTCTTGAAATAGAGCGGGAGCATATTTACTAATCGGTACGTCTACCCAATACTTATATTTGACTTGTTTGTCCGCCGATTCAAGCTTCTTATAACGCTCAATCAAGTAACGAACCGGTCCACAAGGCTCGACCGCTTCCTCATGATGAAATCTTGGGCTCCCTGTCCAAAAAGCCATGATGTGTTGTTCTGTGTTCTCGCAGGCCGACAAGAAGCTTGCCCACTCTGAGTCCACCCGACTAGGGCTGAGCTCAGCTTCACTCACCCAGCGCTCCGTTGACCCCGAGATACGTGTAGGGTGACGTGGGTTGAGGGGATCATTTAGGCCAAGCTGTAAGGCCTTAGGGAAGGTCCCCTCTTCCATCCCTAAAAAGGCGACGACCTTAGCAGGGGTCCCTGCTCCAATGGAGATAGGGGCAAAGGTGATCCCTGCACCTGATTTACCTCGTATACTACGGTAGCTCTTTAATGCAGAGCCGATGGCTTTGAGCACCGCACCTGTTGTCAGGGAGAGCTGAGCAAGGGCCTCAGGGCGTGACGCGCTGATATCCTGTTCCACCTGAAGGATCGCCTGCCGAACCATGTAGCCTCTTAGTCGCTCAACCTGATCGCTTTGGTAGAGAGGGGTCAGCTCTTTCAGAGCCATTAAGAGCCACTCTTTCCATTGTAGATAGGGGGCTCCGGGCTGATGAATGTCTTGTGTAGGGGGCGCTGGATGTTGAGCAATGAGCTGCTCGAATGTTTGATAAAAACTTAAAAATCTACCGATTAACTCATAGTCTGTCCCACCCATCGCTTCAGAGGGGAGGTTCACGTTGAGATAAGGTGCGTGTGGCTGATCAAGCGGGTCCATGAGCTCACTTAAGAGCAGCCTCTCGATCGCATATCGCCAAGTGTGTAGTGAGGAGCGTACTTGTGTGAGCCGCTCACGATCTTTCGCGTCGATCCCCCACTTAAGGTTCACCTTCTCTAATAAGCTCTTGATTCGGGCGACGTGACCATCACTCATCCCAAAGCGCTCTTTAACAGGAGATAAGCTAAACAGATCAAGGACCGCTTGAAGGGAGAGCCGTCGGGTAAAGATTCGACTCAAGGACTGTATGAGTAGCTCGTAGGGGTTTGCCTCTTCCAGCCCTCGATCAATGATGACCCCACACAGCAGATTCTTTGATTGATATGGGCCAATGAAAAAGTTCTGCTCAATGTAGGGTAAAAACCGCTTCATATCGCTCACAAGCACAAGCATATCTCTTTGTGTGAGCTCACTGGGTTCCTGATTTTCTTTTTTCAGTAACAAGGATCTCAACTGTTCATGTAGCATTTCTACTTGTCTTGCATCATGAGTACAGCGATACAAAGACACGCTCGGATCGGGTCCCGAGTTGGAGTTTGTCTCACTTGACGTGCTGTTGCCCTCAGACATGACCGGTGGACATAGCTCCTGAATCGCTTTTAGGTTTCGATTAAAAGCTTCTGTGCTCGCAAAGGAAACGCTCTGTGCAGGGTCTGCGGTGAGCATATAAAGATAGACATTGACGTGCTTTGACAGGACGTTGAGTAGCCTCAGAAGAAGGACACTTAGGGATTTTGGCGCAACTAAGTGAATATCTCCAATAAAGCGTTTTATGGTTTTTGACGTACTTCCAGACGGTTCTTCGAATTGATCAAGTTTTAACAGCTCCCCTTCAATCGGTGCGATCAGGTTCACTTGATCAAGGGAGTCTTTAAGGTTCGATCTTTGTTCAATTAACGCTCGCCATAGTCTAGGTACTGTTAGCTTATCATCACTTTCTGAGCTCGGATTTTTTAAAGAGTTAGGCAGATGGATATCGAGATCTTTGGCGATCAAGGCAGAAGGGACATTTGTAGGGAGTCTGAACAGGGCCTCCGAAATTTGATGCGCATCTGAGAGTTGATTCGATGTGATCGCTTCATCACTTGCGATCCTTCGCGAGAGTAGCCCCCACGCTAACTCTTCTGAGCTCGGTAACTCGGGTAGGGCTAAACAGTCACAGACCTTCTTAATAAATTCAGCTGTAAAATACTTATTCACCCCCGCTAAACAGCGCTCTTTAGTCTGGCGCTCATCTTCATGAGAGCTCAGCGCTTCCCAGGTGATCACATTTTTTAAGTGCTGGTTTGGGAAGATCACACTCGTGATCTGAAAAGGATCTGGCTTTCCTTCAAAGATCTGATGGGAGAAATTCGCGACCAGATCCTTTAGCTTAGCTGCTTTGATAAGAGTAACTGATGCCATGAGCTGTCTTTCGATGCTGTGGAGGGTACCGTAGTATCCTTTGCGCTCTATAACGACATGTCTCAGCGCGTCTCGCAAGTTTGAATCTTTGATCACATGACACGCCTGACACAGGGCAGGGGTGTCAATTCTGCCATCTAGGCTAAGCTCACTTTGAGCCGTAGGGTGTTGGTATCCACCCAACACACTCAAGGAGCTGCCTTATGAAGTCCTTACTCTTCACCCTCCAGACCCCCAACCTCATCACCCTCCGCCGCGCTATGCTCACTGGCGTCTATGGGGTCGCCCTCACCTCACTCATCGCCTGTGATGAGGGCGCCACTGAGGTTACTACTCAGGAGGCGCTCCTCGAGGCGAGCGCCTTAGAGATCCAGAGCGCTGATGTACCTGAGCTCCTCGCTGAGGACGAGGAGGGGGGCGCAGGCTTCTGCTCTGTTGACAACCTCGAGCGTCGTGGCCGTGACCACGCCGAGGGGCGCCGTCACTCTCATGGTGAGCGCGGTGAGCGCGGTCATGGTGCTGATGATGAGCGCCACGGTGAGCGCCACGGTGAGGGTCACGGTGAAGGTCATGGCCCTCGCGGGGAGCGTGGTGAGCATATGAACGTTGTCCTAAACGCCTATGACGTCGATGGCGATGGCGCGCTCAGCGATGAGGAGCAGGCGACGCTTGAGGCGGACCTCGTCGCGGGCTGTGAGGCCCGTCGAGCGGCGCTCATCGAGGCCTTCGACGCCGATGGCGATGGGGCGCTCAGCGAGGAGGAGCGCGCCACCGCACAAGAGGCGATCGCCGCTGAGCGCGAGGCGGAGCGGGCCGCTCGCGAGGCCTCTCTCCTTGAGTCGTATGACGCGGACGGCGACGGCGAGCTCAGCCATGAGGAGCGCCACGCCGCCCACGACGCTGAGCGCGCCGCTCGTGAGGCCGCGCAGGTTGAGGCCTATGATGTTGACGGCGACGGTGAGCTCTCTGATGAGGAGCAGGCCACGATGGAGGAGGCCCGCGCTGCTGCTGTCCGCGCCGCGATCCAGAGCGGTGAGGCCCCCGTCCCTCCACGTCATGACTGAGCGCTCGCGGTCACGCCGTCACGCTCGCGTCTAACGGCGCGCCTCACTCAGCTCTGTCGAGGGCTCGCTGTCTCCAGTGAGCCCTCTTGTGTCTCTCGATTCTTACTCGCTCTTCGTCTATGTTGAGCCCACTCAATAAGCAGAGGTGTTATGGACTCACGGCTCCTGATTGACCAGATTATGCTCCAGACCACGGTGCTGATCGCCCAGCTGAGCACCGCCGCAGGGATCCGCGCCCCACTCGCTCACATCGCGGATGAGGTGTTCTTACATCTCTCCGACTCGATCGAGAAGCAGGGGGTGAGCCGTAAGGTCGCCGCCGATATGTTCGGGATGGCGCTCCGCACCTACCAGCGTCGCGTCCAGGCCCTCACCGAGAGCCTCTCAGATCGGGATCGGACCCTCTGGGAGGCGGTGCTCGATTATATCGACTGTGAGGACGGCCACAGCCGTGAGGAGGTCCTCCATCGCTTCCGTTGGGATGACGTGGGCGCGGTCAAGGCGGTCATACATGACCTCGTCAACTCCGGGCTCATCTATGGGCTGAAGCAGGGCGGGCTGACCTTGTATCGGGTGACCCCTGAGCGTGACCTGCAGCGCCTCGCCTCGCGCGCCAGCAGTGACTCGCTCAGCTCGATTGTGTGGGTGCATGTGTATCGTCAGCCTGACCTGAGCGCGACGCAGCTCGCCCAACAGCTCCGCGCTGACCCGAGCGCCGTGCAGGTCGCGCTCGATCAGCTCGTCGAGGCGGGTCGGCTCGCGGCTCAGATGCCTGAGGCGAGCGAGGCGCCCGTCTATCACGCCAATCGCTGTTACCTGCCCGTTGGGGAGCCGATCGGCTGGGCCGCCTCGGTCTATGATCACTTCCAAGCCATGGCCAAGGCGATCTCCAATAAGCTCAATCGCCACGGCGCCCAGTCTGCCCAAGGCGACGAGATCGGCGGGATGACGCTCTCCTTTGACCTCTACCCCGGCCACCCTCAAGAGGAGGAGGTTCGCGCCTTACTCAAGACCTACCGCGCGTCCTTGAATGAGCTCTGGGCTCAGGTGGTTGAAACAAATGAGGTCGCCCGTGAGGCGGGTGAGGCTCACCAAGGCGCCTTTAAGGTGACTTTTTACTTAGGACAAAACATAGAAGATCTAGATCATGGAGGTGAAGGTGATGCGTAACGTCAAGCGCTTAAATCATATGCGCTCGCTCGGGCTCAGCGCCCTTGTATATGGCGGGCTCCTCTCGTTGGTCGCCTGCGACTCCTCTAGTGGCTCACTGTCTTCAAGCGCGCTCGACGCTGGGTCGAGTGGCGTGACGCCCTTAATCGACAGCAACACCAACTGGCTCCTGACCTGCTCCACTGACTCCGACTGTGACGCGGGTGAGCAGTGCGCCTGTGGGAGCTGTGTGATCCCTTGCGCGCCCGAGGGTCATGAGGGGCCCAGCTGTGTGACCTCGATGAGCTACGCTTCTCCCGAGAGCGTCTCCTGCTCAGCAGCTGAGCCGGTGTCTGAGGTCAGCTCCTGTGGTGAGGACTATATGCGCCCACATGAGGGGATCTGCTTGTTAGGCTGCGACTCCAACGATCAATGCCCCGATCACCTGCTCTGTCATGAGGGGCGCTGTAAGCGACCTCGGCGCGGGGAGAGCCGTGGATGTAGTGATGAGCGCGAGTGTGTTGAGGCGGGCGGGGACCCGATGCGCTGTCGGGTCTTGTGTGAGGATGATGACCGACCTGAGGAGGAGCGGATGGGTCCTCCCCCTCCACCGCGCATGGAGGAGCTCTTCGAGTGTGAGCGCCGTTGCTCAGATGAAGGGAACCATGCTGACCTCTGTCGCGCGCGGTGCGCGGTCTGCCTCGAGCGCTGTCTGCTCACCTCCACCGATGAGGAGGCCGAGCGCTGCGCTGAGCGCTGCGCGCCTGAAGGGGTGGAGGACGGTGAGATGGGGCGCTGATCGCGACGCCGTGATGGATGAGCTTCGCGCTACAGAGGAGTGAGCCTCTTTTACGCTCGTTAGATCGTTTTTCATGAATTGATGTTAGGGTGTCCCAACCTCACTCAAGGAGCACCCATGCCCTGGTTATTCTGTTTATTGGTACGCGCTCACGCCTACCTCTTCGCGAGCGCTACCCTCTGCGCGCTCCTCGTCTTCTGCATGAGCGCCCCGCTCTTCGCCTACCCACTTGATGAGCTGAGCCGGGAGACCCCCGCTAAGGGTAAGGTGGTCTGCCCTAAGACTGAGCTGAAGCGCTATAAAGGCGAGCACGCTCGTTACCATAAGCCCCTCCTCCTCAGCCCACACTTCATCGCGCTGCTCAAGCCCTTTGAGCGGCTCGTCAATGAGGTCGCGATTGAGGTCTATGGTCGCGCGCCCAAGAGGATCTTCCATTTAGGGAGCTTTAACTGCCGGCGCATTGGAGGCTACCCCAACCTCGTCAGCGAGCATGGCGTAGGGAACGCGCTCGACGTCGCTGGCTTTAACTTCGGCCCGCTCCCAAAGGGAGTGGTGGCCCCCGAGGGGCTCCCCAGCGCGCTCAAGCGCGCCTTCAAGGTGCGGATGCTCAAGGACTGGGACGCGCGTGGCAAGGGGGGCGCGCGCGCTTTACATCAGCGCTTCCTTCAGACCCTCGCCAAGCGCATGATCGAGCGTAAGCTGTTCCGTGTGATCCTTGGCCCCTCTTACCCTGGGCACAAGAACCACCTCCACATCGACATGGCGCCCTATGAGCTGGTTCAGGTCTTTTAACGCTCCACGATGACCGTGAGCCAGCGCTTGCCCTGCTCGTCTTCGGCCCGCTGTTCACTCATCCTCACCCGCCACCCCACCCCGCTCAACGCCTCGGTCAGCTCGTCTTCACTCAGCGGTGTGAAGAGCCTGTCTCCCTCACGTCGCGTGTCCGCGCCCTCTGCGCGAGCTGGCCGTACAGAGATCAGCGCGCGCCCCCCGTCTCTCACGAGCCTCCTCAGCTGGCGCAACGCCCCCTCAAGCTCCTCACGTGGGAGGTGCATCAAGGTCGCTGAAATGAGCAGGTTGTCATAGCGACCCTCTAGGTCGTGTGTCGCTTGAGCGCCAAGGCTCTCAGGGAGCGCAGGGAGGACGTCATGGTAGATCTTGAGCGATGGGTGTTGAGCCCTGCATCGCTCCACGAAGCCACTCACCGCGTCGAGCCCCTCTGCTTGAAAGCCCCGCTCTGTGAGCCAGCGCAGGTCACGGCCTGAGGCGCAACCTACATCGAGCGTGCGCCCATGAGCGTGAAAGTGCTCCAAGATGAGCGCCTGCTGTCGGCTCACCTCTGCGTCCCGGTAGGCCTCGACGTATTCACGCGCGTTCGTCTCATAATGTTTAAGGGTCTGCTGATCTGCCATAAGTCGCTCCCTCTTGTGGGTCACTTAGTCACGCTCGCTCACTTATGCTGATCGAGCGCTTGTCTGTGATCAAGGGGGCGCGCTCAAAATGGGATGCCTCGGCTCCGCCTGACTGACTCTGGCTCTTTCTGCTCACAGTAGAAGGTCGCCCGTGCGCGTGTGTGCGCCCTGCTCACCTTCACCTCCTGCGCGTACCACTCCCACAGCTCTCGCTTGAGGAACACGAGCAGGGCGTTGAGCGTCTGCGTGAGCTCCGTGACCGCGTCTTTGGGCTCCTCTGGGCTCGGCTCACGGGCGCTCGGGCGTGTCACCCCATTTGAGAGCAGTCGACTCAGCAGCGCCCTGTCACCATGGAGTAGCTCATGAACGAGCACACGCTCCTCACTGCCCTCGGGTTCAGGGTCGAACAGAGGCCCAAGCGTCAGCTCACGCTCAAAGGGCGCTCGTAGGGTTCGCTCAACCTGATCCGCTTCCCCTCGTTCACAGCAGACGTAGACCTCTCGCTTGTCTTGAAGCGCGACCGCGAGCTCACAGATGAGCCGTGAGGGGTCGACTTCGGGGCTCACGTCGATGTAGAGCGCGCTCATACCATCACCTGCCTGCTCGAGCGTGCCCACGCCTCGTTCAACAGCCGACCACCCGCAAAGGGCCCGCTCCCACAGTCTCTCACGCTGATCCCATGCGCGAGCGCGTGGGGCTTGAGGAGCTCAAGAAAGCGCTCGCTCGCGAGAAGCTTCCCCTCTCCATTGTAGCTCCCCTCTGGGGTGAGCAGGTACGCCTTCCTCGAGCTATCCGGCTCACCTTTTGCGCTCCGTGCGCTCATCTTGACCTCCTTCAGCTCACTCCAGCGCGTCATGTCCACCAGCTCAAGCGCCCCGTCCTCTGAGGGGCGCTCAATTAAGAGCCCGTCATCCCAGAAGCTACAGGTCGCGTCTACCACCGCGCCGAGCCTGAGCTGCGCGTCTAGCCCTGGGCTCAGCGCGCGCTGCGCGAGCTCTAAGAGCGCCCTTCGGCTGATCAGCGCCTCACCCGATGAGTCCACAGCGCACGGCATACGCGAGCGCCCGCTCCGACAGAGCCCAAGGTTTGGATATGGGTCTGAGCGCTGGGCGATCGCGAGCGTGAGCTGGGTGACGCCCCCTGACCCAAGCAGGCCTCGATGGGGGCTGATCAGGTAGCGCGCCTCTAAGATCGCGTGGCACGCCCCAAGGCGCTCCTCACGCGCCACCCAACGGGCGCGCTCGCTCAGCTGTGCGATCAGCTCAGTGCCTGCTCCGCTCCTCTCCTGCTCGTTCACCTCCCCTTGACCTCGTGAACCCCAGCCCCCTCCCCACTTCGCGTTTCTACCTCTACGTCTCCCCCAACCTTGGCGTCCCATGTGTCCTCCTTGGGTGTGTGTCTCTCTCAAACACAGCTCGAGACGTTTTTTAATCTCGCAACCGGCGTGATGTGTGTCTAGGGTTCTGTTTAACATCAGTATTTTCTTATACGTCCACGCTCTGATCACGCTCTGATCAGGCCTAAATCTCATCATGGAGCTGACATGCGCTGCCTGCTAAGGGTCTTTTTCTCTTCACTCGCCCTCTGGGTGACGCTCGGCTCAACAGCCAGCGACGCAAAGCCTGCCCTCTCATGGGACCGCGCGCTCGAGCATCGCTTTGAGCGACCGATCGACCTCACCGTGAGCCCTCAGCTTAAGCGTGGCCGTGGAGTGAGGGGGCTCGATGGCGCGCTCGTCGCTGAGCAGGGTGGGAGGATCTACCGCGTCGTCGATGGGCGCGCGATCCTCCTGACAGATCTCAGCGGGCGGATCTCCCAAAGGCATAACGAGGAGGGGCTCCTCGGGATGGTGGCGCTCAAGGGACGTAAGGCGCCTCGCGTGTTCGTCTATTATTCAGTCGCTAACCCACGTCGGACCGTGCTCGCTGAGCTCACGCTCGCGCCTGACACCTCTGAGGTGGGCTTTAAGGTCACGGGGCACGCCTCGCTCCTTGAGATCCCTCAACCCTACGGGAATCACAACGGTGGCGGGCTCGCGCTCGGCCCCAAGCAGACCCTCTTTGTAGGGGTCGGGGATGGTGGCGCTGGCGGTGACCCTCACCATAAGGCGCAAGACCTCTCCAGCTACTTAGGGAAGATCCTACGCTTAGACGTCTCACGACCAAATGTAGCCTCTGCGGCCAAAGGCAACCCCTTCATCCGTAGGTCTGGCGCGAGAGCCGAGATCTGGGCGTATGGGCTCCGTAACCCATGGCGGATCAGCGTAGACCCAAAGAGTGGCGAGCTCTGGGTGGGTGACGTGGGTCAAGATCGCCTTGAGGAGGTTGACCTCGTACGTAAAGGGGAGAACCTCGGCTGGAAGTGGCGCGAGGGTGATGAGGACTACCAAGGGCGTCACGCCCTCAAGGGTCCGATCCCCACCTTTATCCGTAGTAAGCTCGTTGACCCTGTGGCCACCTATAGCCATGAGGAGGGGCGCTCGATCACAGGGGGTCACGTCTATCGTGGGCGATATATCTACGCTGACTTTGTGAGCGGGCGGGTCTGGGCGCTCGACCGCGCGCGCGCCCAAAAGGCCCGCAAGGCACCCGCTCAGCTCCTCGGTCAGCTCGAGATGAACGTCTCCTCGTTCGCTCGTGATCATGAAGGGGAGC
>Ga0181593_10004259_pt1 | contig 13024 bp, 10 predicted proteins | sample 071ome_19_FD_133756 | JGI IMG/M metagenome (GOLD analysis project Ga0181593, IMG submission 133756) | Coastal salt marsh microbial communities from the Groves Creek Marsh, Skidaway Island, Georgia - 071413AT metaG (megahit assembly) | ecosystem: Environmental > Aquatic > Marine > Intertidal...
CAGCGACTTATTTGCATAAGCTGATTCGGGAAAACTCCATCAGACCCGCTTCCCTTCTTGAACTGGGTTGTGGCACAGGAAGCATTCTTAGCTACTTCTCTAGAGATTTTAAGGTCTTTGGAATTGAACTTTCACCGGAGATGCTTAAAGTAGCTAAAAGGAAAGTTCCTACCGCTGATTTGCAGTTGGGAGATATCTCAAGATTTCAATTGAATCAGAAATTCGATGTTATCTTGTGTGTTTTCGACACCATCAATCATTTACTCACATTTCCAAAATGGTCGTCACTTTTTAAGTCCGCAGCTAACCACCTTTGTGAAGGTGGTGTGTTTTTGTTTGACGTAAACACTCAGAGGAAATTGGAGCGGCATGTGTCTGATCCCGCTTGGGCTTCGCAAGTAGGAAAAGATCTCTTCGTGATAGACGTTAAAAAGGCTAAAAAGAATATATTTGATTGGGAAATCCAGGTTTTTCATCACAAAAACAAGGAACTCTTTGAGCGTTCACGAGAAATTATCAAGGAAACAGCCTTTCCGGCCCTAAAAGTTCGAAAAGAGCTCAAGAAATTTTTTTCGCATGTATCTATTCTCGATCCGGATCGCGCAAGGCATTCCCTCTTATCTGAGCAGCTCTACTATATCTGCAAAAATCCAAAAGTTTAGAGGGGCTCGAATAGTCTGAGTTCTCAAATAATCGTGCCTCAATTTCCTCATATCCTTTGATCTCTTCTTCAAAGAACTCCCTTCAAAAGAAGAATAACTCTTTTCTTGAAATCCCCATCAGTTTAATGCTATCAAGCCATTTGAATTTTTTCAAATCTCGTTTGTTTTTGAGCTGGGGCCTGGAAGTATGAACATCTCTTATCCAGACGAAAATAGTCACAGAGAAGATGACGCGGGTTTATCGTCTTCTCATTCCGAACATTTTGAAGACGCAACTGACCTCTCAAAAACGAGATCAGCTCTCCGCTTTCGTTCTTACGATATCGCTGTTGATGACAAGTGGAGGCACAAGTGGGTAAAGGATAAAACTTTCCAGGTGGATAGTCCTCGGGCTGGCGAAAAGAGCTTTTATTGCTTGGACATGTTTCCATACCCTTCAGGTGCGGGCCTTCATGTGGGTCACTCAGTAGGATATCTCGCATCAGACATTTACGCTCGAGTTAAGAGGATGCAGGGGTTTAAGGTCCTTCATCCAATGGGTTGGGATTCGTTTGGCTTACCGACAGAACGGCATGCAATTAAAACTGGCGAACCACCTCAAGAAACAACCGTTCAAAATTGTTCCACCTATAGAAATCAAATGGAAATACTTGGTCTTTCATATGATTGGTCAAGGACAATAACAACTAGCGATCCAAGCTATTACAAGTGGACACAGAGCGTTTTTATCGATTTTTACAATTCATGGTTTGATACGAATAGTGGCATCGCTCGACCAATAGAGGATTTACCAATACCAGAAAGCATTTCTGCGCTGGGAACATCTGCCGTTGAGGACTATCGCAATGCTCATCGGCTCATTTACTTCGATGACGTTCCAGTGAATTGGTGCCCAGAACTAGGCACAGTTCTTTCGAACGAAGAGGTTTTTGATGGCAAGAGTGAGCAAGGTTATCCTGTGGAACGGGTACAAATGAAGCAGTTGTTGGTTCGAATTACTGCCTATGCAGATCGGTTACTTGAGGGGCTGGAGGAACTCGATTGGCCTGAGAGCATTAAGCAGCTTCAAAGAAATTGGATAGGGAAAAGTGAGGGCCTTGAGATAACTTTTCCTGTATCGAAGAGCAGTGAAGAATTATTGGCATTTACTACTCGGCCGGAAACTCTTTTTGGTGCCACTTTCTTGACAATAGCCCCTGAGCATCCATTGGTAAAAACCCTTTGTTCCCCAGAGCAGAAATCAGAGGTGGAAACGTATTGCCAAGAAGCCTCCCAGAGGAGCGACTTAGACCGCACCTCACAGGACCAAAAGACGGGAGTCTTCTTAGGCTCTTCAGCTAAACATCCATTCCTTGAGAAAGAGATTCCAATTTATGTGTCTGACTACGTGATGATGGGAGTGGGCAGCGGTGTCGTAATGGGTGTGCCTGCCCATGATGAGAGAGATTTTCAATTTGCTAAGAACTATCATTTGCCAATCGTCCCGGTGATTTTACCTCGGGATGCTGGTAAAGAACGTGAAGCTGTACTCGCCAAAGAAATTGTCTGGACTGAAGACGGGGCGATGATCGCATCTCAAGCAAATCATGAGCTAGAACTACATTGGCTCGGAAAAGACTCCTCTCAGGTCAGAGTGGATTGCAGAACTGAGATTGTCGATAAGGGAGTAGCTTCTGCAGCAACTCACTATAAGCTCCGAGATTGGGTTTTTTCCCGTCAACGATACTGGGGTGAACCCATCCCCTTGATTCATTGGGATGATGGAACAATCAGTACAGTGCCCAAGGAAGAACTTCCTCTTGAATTACCTCATCTTGAGAATTACCAACCGACCAATACGGGTGAGTCTGCCCTTGCCCGTGCAGCGGATTGGGTTTCAACTTCTAGCAAAGAATCTGGTGTGTCTGGGAAACGAGAAACTCTTACAATGCCACAGTGGGCAGGATCTTGTTGGTATCCAATTCGATTCATGGATCCTGAAAATAGAGATCAAATTGTTGCCCCAGAGGTAGAAAAGGCGTGGGGGCCGGTCGATCTCTATTTAGGAGGCGCTGAGCATGCGACCTTGCACCTTCTGTACTCTCGCTTCTGGTTCCAGGCAATGCACGATCTTGGACTCACCAGCATCAAGGAACCTTTTACCCGACTTTTCAACCAAGGAATGCTTACCTCCTTTGCCTTTCAAGACAAGAACGGGGTTCTCATCCCGGTAGACGAGGTTGAAGAAAAATCTCCGGAAGTTTATGCCAAGAAAGACTCAGGGGAGGTTGTCGAACGTATAACTGCAAAAATGTCAAAATCGCTGCGAAACGTGGTGAGACCTGATGATGTGATTGGAGAATACGGTGCTGATACCTTTCGAGTTCATATTATGTTCATGGGGCCGGTCGAGTCCCAGCGATCATGGGATGGAGTAGATATCGCTGGCGCAAGCCGCTTCATGAGAAAGTTCTGGTTCTTTTGCACTGGCTCTGAAGAGCAAACCGGTGTCCGTGAGTTTATTCCCCTTGAGGATGAGAAGCTAGAAGTTTCTCTTCGGATCAACGAAGCGGCAGCAAAAATTTCAAGTGATATAGAAGGCCTGCGATTCAATGTATCAATAGCGGAACTTATGAAGTGCTTGAGGGATATTCGCGAGCAAGAGATATCGAGGGAAAGCTTTGAGAAGTTTTTAAAAGTTGCTTCTCCCTTTCTCCCATTCACTGCCGAAGAAATATGGGAACGCCTTGGCCATAGTGAGAGCATTGCATACGCTCCTTGGCCCGAAGCAGATCGAGAGCTTATCGCGAATAGCAAGACCAATATTGAGGTAGTTTACCAAGTAAATGGAAAGAAGCGGGGAAAGATTAATGTTCCCTCTGATATTTCAAACTCCGAGCTTGAGGCTATTGCTGCAGAAGCCCTACAAGAACAGTTAAGTGACGACCTCTCGAACGCAAAATTTATCATTGTGCCTGATAGAAAGACAAAACTACCAAAGCTTTTGAACATTGTAGTAGGCCAGAAGCCCTCGGGTAAGTAACGACTCATCCGGTCGTGGTGTAGCGAGCTTCTTTTTCACTGTCACAGGGATAGGAAAATCAAATAGGTTCGTGAAAGTATTTGATTTTCCTATACCTTTGATTTTCCTATCCCTCAGCTACCGCTGTAGCCTAGGGTCAATGTTCGGATCCATAATCTCATAATTCCGAGGTCGGTGGTTCGAGTCCACCCATGGCTACTCTTCACTTGACTCTCTTCGGCTGATCCCTAACTGTCGAATAATCCCGCAAAACTGAGATAAACTTGCTCAAGCGCTTCATATTCTGCAAGGTATAGCCTTGGGATGCATGAGGGGGCACTCAATCCTCCGGGGGATAGACTCAAGGAAATGACGAATGACGATTACCGTTATCGATTTCGAAGAAGGGCGAGATGTCAAGGTCTATGACAATCTCGACGCAGTCGGAGAGCTCACTCCTAACCGTTCGCTCTGGGTTGATGTCCAGAGCGATGACATCGCCGAACTCACTCAGATCGCTTCCACTTTTGGCTTTCATGAACTCGCAGTAGAAGACTGCCTCACTCCTGGTCACTTTCCAAAACTCGATGACTACGGCTCTTATCTTTTTCTCATCGTGCGCGGTTTCAAGTCATGGACGGAAGTAGAAGAGATCTGGGAAACAGACTATCTCGCAAATACAAAGGGAAAGGAGGCGTCCGCAGAGAAAATCGACCAGGAATCTTTTACCCGTAAAGTAGCAATATTCCTATCGCAGAATATAATTGTGACCTTTCGGCGGAAAGAAGTTGCATGGTTAGATGCTCTCGTTCGACGGGCTCAGACAAAGCCCGACCTGACACTGGTAGACGGCACAGAGGGCATCGCTCACCGAGTAATAGACGTGCTTACTGACCGTTTTACCAGAGGAATTGGCTTTTTTGAGAATGTAATCGACGGCTTCGAAGATGCTGCGCTGGAACGTCCAGAGGACTTCGAAATCCAAGACCTATTCGAGGTGAAGCGCGAGCTTGTGTATCTCAGGCAAATGGCCCGAAACCAAAGAAGCGTTTTGTCCCAACTCGCCAATGATCAGACCCTGATCTCCGATAGTCAAAAAAGGCGCTATTTCAAGGATGTTGACGACCATACAATTTCTATTATTCGAGATCTCGATAAGCACATTCAGGCAGTAATTAGTATTCGAGATAGCTATCTCGCAATCGCAAATGTTCGGTTGGGCGATACTATGAGGATTCTTACGGTAATCACCACCATTGCAGCCCCTCTGAATATTGTTGTGGGTATGTACGGCATGAATTTCCACGCTATCCCACTGCTCGATAATCAATACGGATTCTGGTTCGTCGTGGCGGCTATGTTAGGTCTCGGAATCTTAATGCTGCTCTACTTTCGAAGAAAAAACTGGATCTAACCCGAAATCAGCCGATTTTCAGGTCTCTACAGCACGCGATTGGCCTTTATTTTACTATGCGCCACACCTAACCATATACGGCATAACACGTATAGAGGTCCAGTGTACCCTTCGAGCTCTTAGATGAGTCGTCCACCAAGAGACAAGGTAGCTAACGTGTTAGAGCAAGATAACAGAAGAAACCAAGACGCAGATTTATCTGAAGCAGACCTATCAACACCGACACGCGAGGAGTTCTCTGAAATAACATCCCTTTCCCCAACTCCCGAGGTTCTTAAAGACGCTCAAAAGAACAATGCTCAAAAAAGTGCGGTATTAGAGCACTTGAATCAGCCAGAACTCTCTTCTCAAACTTCAGAACACTTAGAAATAAGGATATCCCAAACCGATAACAAACCACCAAATCAATCGCCGCCCATAGAGACATCAGTCAAGGAGGAATCAGCTTCACAAAAGACAACCTTGCGAAGTAAGATAACCAACGCGTTTAGTGCGCTTAGTGCATTGATTCCCGACTCAGTCAAAGAAGTTGTAAGGGATGTTGATCGTGCCCTAAGTGAATCTCCCCTTGTCGGCGGTCTTTGGAATACGATGAAGGAGGTTGCACGAGAGACGTTTGAGACGGTATGCGACTTCTTTGATGACCTCTTTTTTCAACCCTCGGAAGAGCCAGTAAAAAAAGTAGAACCGACCTCTGTAAGTCTTGGGAAGACCCCCTCGCACCTTATCCAGGAACAGGAAAAATACGAAGCAACATCATCGCAAAAGAAAACTGAGAGTACGGAGACAGTGGGCACGAGTGATCAGCATGAAGAACTTTTTCAAGACACTCTTACCAAAAGACGAGAAGAAGAGGACTTGCTACACGACCTCAAGATGCAGCTAGCACTGCAAATGTTCCTGCAAGAGCCAGAAGAATCTGCGAGCGAGCAAAAAGGAGAAGCACCACAACCCCTGACGGGAGTGCTTGACCCCTCCAACAAAGGGATCACAGGTAAAGACACAGAAAGGAACGGTTCTCGATTTCAAGAAGATTACTCCCGCTTGGAGGCCATCAAAAGGGCCTTAGAAGAAAACGCTTGATGCACTAGAGGAGGGCAGCTATCGACTAACTCTCCGTTAACACGCGTTTTATCTTGGAAAGCTCATGTCTAGAGCCCGAAACGTTCGTTCCTGCACCCCTGCTACCCTAATAAGCATCAAAAAGGATGAAGGTTTAGTCCGCAATTACAATCAGGAAACTAGAGGTTTACAGCATGAGCGAGCAAGACGAAATCATCGACGGAGTTAAGGCGGCAGCCAAAATTTTGAGTAAGATGGAACCAGAAAACCAGGAACGATTGGTTGCAAATATTGAGGTCTCCTCTCCCGAACTAGCAACTCAGATTACTGAGAGCATGTTTACCTTTGATGATATTGCAGGACTTTCAGATAGAGGCATACAACTCCTTGCCCAGCGAGTTGAGCACCAAGACCTCGTTCTCTCCTTGAAAAAAGCCTCCGAGAAAACAAAGACTCGGATCTTCGAGAATGTCAGCGAGCGTAAGAAAGACCTCATTGAAGGAGACTATGAGACCCTTCCCCCAACTCGTATCTCAGACGTGAGCGCAGCACAGAGAAGAGTGCTTGACACCCTGGAGGAGCTCAAGAAAGAGGGGAAAGTCTTAGAAGATACCAGCAGGTCGAAGGAAGCTTGGATTGCTTAGCTCCATTTGAGAACCGGCTGAATCACCCAAAGACAGAACGCCCCATATTTTCTGAGAAACGCTTGCACTATTGCAATCAGAGTTCGCTATCCCTAGAGCAGTCCCTTTATTTTCTCTCCGAGCGTAGCAGGAGATCGACTTACAGTAACTCCAGCTGCCTCCAACGCCTCAAATTTCCCTTCAGCGGTACCCTTACCACCACTGACGATGGCACCAGCATGACCCATGGTTCTTCCCGCTGGAGCGGTTGCGCCAGCAATAAATGAGACGACTGGCTTAGACATATTATCCTTAATCCAGGCTGCAGCTTCTTCCTCGGCCGAGCCTCCGATTTCACCGATCATAATGACTGCAGCAGTCTCCGGGTCTTGTTCGAACAGCTCCAAACAGTCTATGAAATTCGTCCCATTCAACGGATCTCCGCCGATACCGACACATGTTGACTGCCCAATGCCAAGCTCTGTCAACTGAAAGACCGCCTCATACGTCAGTGTGCCACTTCTCGACACAACACCTACGTTCCCCGGCTTGTGAATTTGCGCGGGCATTATCCCGAGCTTTGCCTCACCAGGAGTGATAACTCCCGGGCAGTTCGGTCCTATCAAACGGGTACGCTTCCCCTTCATAAAGGCATTGACCTTTAGCATATCAAGAACGGGAATACCTTCTGTAATGCAGATAACCAGGTCTAAGTCCGCTTCAACAGCTTCCATGATAGCATCCGCCGCAAATGGTGGTGGAACATAAATGACACTCGCATTCGCATCAGTCGCCTCTTTTGCCTGAGCGACAGTATCAAAAAGTGGGATACCAAGATGCTCCTTACCACCCTTTCCAGGTCCCACGCCAGCTACCATCTGAGTTCCATATTCCAGACATTTCTCAGTATGAAAGCTTCCAGACTTCCCAGTCATTCCCTGTGTGATTACTCTAGTGTTCTTATTAACGAGAATACTCATATTCTCCTCTCCCTTTATCTAAAATTGCTCTCTAAGCCTCAGGTTTCAAAAATTACCCATCGTCTCACGAACCGTTCGCCGCTTGGACAACCTTCTCTGCAGCATCGGACATGGTGTCTGCTGGCACGATATTCAAATCTGATTCTTGAAGAATCTTTCTCCCCTCTTCCACGTTGGTCCCTTGTAACCGAACCACCAGAGGGACAGAAAGGCTAAGACTCTTCGCAGCATCAACAATACCGGCAGCGATAACATCACACTTCATGATTCCGCCAAATATATTCACTAAAATTGCTTTCACATTTGAGTCGCTCAGTAGAATTTTAAATGCTTCCGTTACCGTCTCTCGGCTCGCACCTCCGCCTACATCAAGAAAATTTGCTGGTTCGCCACCATACTCCTTGATGATATCCATAGTACCCATGGCTAGACCTGCACCATTGACCATGCAACCAATATTACCGTCCAGTCCAACATAGCTGAGACCAAACTTCCCTGCGCGAAGATCACGAGGATCCATCTCATCGTAGTCCTGGTACTCTTTCAGTTCAGGGTGACGAAACAACGCATTATTGTCAGTCGCACACTTCGCATCCAGCAGGATGAATCCGCCCTCTTTTGTGAGGACGAGCGGATTGATTTCAAGTAGAGCGAGATCGCAATCCATGAAGACTTCGTACAATCCTTCCACTATTTCTCCAAACTCACGTGCTTGCGCTGCTGAAAGTCCCAAACTCATTCCCACTTGAATGGTCTGAAAGGACTGTAATCCTACGGAAGGGTCCACGAGCTGAGTGATAATCTTTGAAGGATCCTTCTCAGCAACTTCCTCAATCTCCATTCCACCCTCTGTGGAGGCAACGATAGCAATCCTCTTCGCAGCCCTGTCCACCAGCAAGGACAGATAAAACTCTCGCTCAATATTACAACCAGCCTCTACGTATACTTTCCTCACCAGTTTTCCATCAGCACCAGTCTGCGGGGTTACCAAACGCATTCCGAGAATCTGCTCGCCGTAATGTCTCGCTTCCGCAGAATCTTTGGCAACCTTGACACCCCCAGCCTTCCCACGACCCCCAGCATGTACCTGGGCCTTTACAACACAGACACCACCGCCAAGATGATCTGCCGCAGCTTCAACTTCCCCAGCGGTATAGGCGCAATACCCAGCAAGAACGGGCAACCCATAGGCTGCCAGCAGTTCCTTCGATTGATACTCATGTAAATTCATAGCTATTCTTCCACCGAATACGAAAAGGATTATTCTTTCTCGGCTCCCAATCAGAGCCCACAGACCCTGAAACAGTCACACACTCAACGAATTGTTTCAAGCCTAAGAAAAATGCCTCTGGAGGGCAAAATTTGGCCCTATTTAAGGATTCTTCTCAGTGAGATAGCTGGAGGCCAAATTTCTGAATACGATTAAATATAGTTCGATCGGTGATACCAAGATTTCTGGCTGCTTGAGACTTATTTCCTTTGCAACGATCCAAATGAAACTGAATAAAGTAGTTCTCTATTTCGCAAAGAGTGAGATTCCCCAATCTTTCAATACTCATCTCTTCAGAAGCATTTGATAAGGTGTCAATCTCTAAGTCATCGCTACTTATTCGAATAGCTCCGAGGTCACTTCCTCGTAATACCGCTCGTTCAAGAACGGAATAGACCTCATTATCATTTCCTGGCCAATTATGCTCGGCAAGCTTCTTTAGTGCGTCATGAGAAACCTCAATCTCTGGAAGAGATAACTCTACGCGTAGCTGTCCGAGATAGTTCTCTACAAGCTCGTGCAGACTCTCCTTGCGCTCTCTCAATGGCGGAATCTCAACTTGTTGTCGTGAAAAGACTTCCAGCAGGATAGGCGCAACATCTTCTCGTCCTCGGAGAGAATCGAGGGCTAGGTGTCCCGCTGCGATGCAGAATATGTCCCTTCCCTCTGTTTTAAAAAATTCCCCGAGTAATTTCTGAACTCGAGGCGATAAATATTGAACGTTCTCGAGTAGAACGGTTCCTCCATTCGCATATCCTAAGAGGCCCCTATCGCTGCCTCCACCAAAAAGCTGACGATACATGGCACTTGAGGGCACGGTTGAAAAATCAAGATGAATGAACCTCTCATCCGCGGTTGCCTTGCGACCATGCAAGTGTTTCGCGATCTCTAATAATGGACCACCAACAGGACACTGAAGGTATACTCCACTTTTCTCCATATCGATTTCATTTAATTCCGATAAAAAGCTTTGTTCAAATCGAATGCCATTGAGCGCTTTTGCCTTTGAGGAAAAGGGAGTACGAATTGCCTTTTCTTGCAGAACGGTCTTTCTCCACTCTATCGCTCGATCAAGTGTCTCTAATACTTCTTTCCGGTCTAGAGGCTTTTGCAGGAAATGAAACGCTCCCTGCTTCATGGCCAAAACAGCATCCTTCGTGCCCGCTGATGAAATCACTATTACCGGCATCTCAGCATGTCGCTTTCGAAACTCGTCAAGACAACGAAATCCACTCAATTTGGGAAGCCGCAGGTCAACGATTGCGATCGTGGTCTCATCTGAAACGCTCCCCAATGCAGTCTCTCCGTCTTCCGCACCAATAACGGAAAACCCTTGTTGCGCGAGCAGTCTCGTCAATAGCTCTCTCGTAGTATGATCATCTTCTGCTAAAAGTACTTGCTGTGTCATGAAAGGGGGGTCGACAATCTTGCAAAGGAAGTTGAGCGATTTCAGAAAAATTTTCTGGAAATTCTTTCTCACTCTCACCAACAAGCCGTCACCTTGTATATATTATCAGGTACTTAGCCCCCCTCCCGAAGGTTTCGGAGCTTCCTAAGAATTCTCTTTGTCTTTTCGCTTCTAAATGCCAAAGAGATGGGTATTCGTGGATCCGTATCCTGCTCAGCCCTCATGCCGAAGATAGTCTCAATCCAAAAACGATCATCTGGAGCTAGAGCGTCAAGCGCCAGCGCCACGCGCCCCTGTAAGTTGTCACTATTTTTTCTGCTGATTTCTTCTCTCGCTTTCTGGCTTCCTCTTTCTACGCCTTCACTGCTACTCATCTCAGATTGTTCAAGCCTCATATTTCTCATCTCCAGGGTAGTCATCCTTTGTGTTGATTTGAGAGCAGTATGTAAAGATTGCGTTGCGCAGTTCAAGATGAGCAGAGTCAGTAGGAGAATTTCTATCAGGTTCCCGCCATCATCAATTTTCGAGAGCAGTGTCATAAGTAAACTGGACGGTTAATGGCAAACTTGACATCCATATAATATATGAAGGATTAACTATGAATTTATTTATCAAATATACAACACTCTCAACCTTATTAGTGGTAGGTGCAAAGTTGCTTCCCTTCCCCGCCGATGCCTCACCTCTTGCAACACAAGAAAATCAACGGGGCACTTCACAATTTTCCAAAACAGCTCAGGGGGCGAGTCAACATTCGAAATCGAGCTCCCCAATTGAAGCGCAAGAAGAAGCGAAGCAACGCGTCCAAGAAAGAGCCCGGCTACAACACACGTTATCAAAGACCGATGTACAACTTCTTCAGCAACGATTAACAGAACGCTTAGGAACTCCTCTCACACAAGATGGAATTCTAGGTCCTCGAACTCAGGCAGCGTTACGTGAATACCAACAAAAGAATAACCTAGAGGTAACAGCGCGACCTGACGCTGAAACACTCGAAAGCCTGGGCTTCTAACGCGTTTTCCTCGAGGTAGGAACAAAGTGCTGAGGGTAGCACACCGTTCCTACCTAAACGTTAACTGAATCAAGCCTATTCATTGCGCCTCAAGGGTCTACCAATTACCATCCCAGTTTTATCTGCTGGCAGAATACACATCCTCGTCCGGTGTCGTATTGGCAACTTCTTGTAGGGCACTTCTATTTACTATCCGAATTGCTTTGTTTTCTGAGAGGTTTAAGATACCAGCCTTCTCCATCGCGCGAGTCACTCGAATGCAAGTCTCTTCCGTGGTGCCTGTTAACTCCGCAAGTTCCTGACGCGTCATTCTAATAACCGTCTCGTTATCCTCATGGCTCGTGAAGTGCGGATAAAGGGTTTCCAAAGCAGAAGCTACTCGCACTTCGACTTTTTCATGCGCAAGTAATCGAGAGAAATCGTGAGATTTTTTAAGCCGCGTAAGTACTTTAGTCAAAAATCGCTCGCCCAGAACAGGATAAGCGCCAAATAACTCCAGGAGCGTATGGCGGGGTACCCAAATTAAGGTGCTCTCCGTTTGAATCCTCGTCGAATATGGATATCCTTCATTCTCGAGAGCTGCGAGCAGACCAAGAGAATCTCCACTCACAAGAAATTCAACTATGAGGTCTCTTCCTTTTGCTGAACTTTTTAAAAATACGGCTCTTCCCTCATCAACGATAAACCCAGCATTTTGCACCTCGCCTTCCAAAGTAATGATATCTCCAGCTGTATGCTTCTTACGTATACTAGAACTCGCCAAGCCCTTCAGATCGTCTTCTTCCACCCCTTTAAACTCGTCCATGGAACGGAGTCTCTCGAAAATCTCCGTTCCGAGTTGTGTAAGTGGAGCCGAGATCTTAGAAAAACTTTTTGTGGCGCCTTTCCCCATTTTTTCTGCAGCTTCGAACACTGCCCGATATGGCTCATCTTGAGATTCTCTAGTATCGCCATTCGATGAAGCTCCCAGGTGACGCTTCAGACTCGTATAAAGAGCCATTTCAACTGTTGTCTTTAAATCTATATCTTTAAAAGGCTTGACGAGGTATCCATGCGGCTCAGTTTTTTTTGCCCTCTCTAGTAAATCAATATCTGAATACCCCGTGAGAAAGACAATGGGCACCCTTGATTCTTCCCTTATTTTCATAGCAGCATCAACGCCATCCCCTTCACCATCAAGCTTGATATCCATGAGAACTAGGTCTGGCTCTTCTGCTTCAACAAGGTCAAGAACTCCCTCAACGCTGGATGCCCGGCCTACAATTTCGCAATCAAAGGACTCCAATAATTCCATGATATCTTCTGCAATAGAATCCTCGTCCTCTACAACTAAAACTTTCCCCAATGTCATAACTCTCTCCTATTAAATCAATCAAAATGGTCCGCAATCTCTTCAGCTCAGCGGTAGTAATATCCTCACCCTGTATCGAACATCGAGCATTAGCTCGATTTTTCCACCATGTGCCTCAACTACTCTTCTTGCTCGAGGAAGACCAAGCCCAAAGGTTTGGTCTCGCGTTGTATAAAAGACGGAAAAAGCACTCTCCTTACTATCTCTTCTGAAGCCAGGTCCATCATCGCCTATCAGC
>Ga0181593_10004263_pt1 | contig 13020 bp, 11 predicted proteins | sample 071ome_19_FD_133756 | JGI IMG/M metagenome (GOLD analysis project Ga0181593, IMG submission 133756) | Coastal salt marsh microbial communities from the Groves Creek Marsh, Skidaway Island, Georgia - 071413AT metaG (megahit assembly) | ecosystem: Environmental > Aquatic > Marine > Intertidal...
AATTTAATCCTAAAAAAGTAAAAGAACATTTTGGCGTGCGACCTGATCAAATTGCAGATCAGTTAGCTATAGCAGGAGATAAGGTTGACAATATCCCTGGCGTTCCAGGTGTTGGAATGACTACAGCTGCAAGACTGTTAAGCAAGTTTGAAACCATAGATGGATTACTTGAAAATATTTCTTCTATTAGCGACATGGGTATTCGTGGCGCTAAACGCATACAAGGCCTTATCGATGAACATCAAGATATGATTTTGTTATGCAAAAAGCTGACTGAAATAAAATGCGATGCAGAAACAGTTTCTGCTAACTTTGAATTACAACGCGGACAATGCGATTACACAGAACTAGACGAACTATTCAGTGAAATTGGTTTTGGCAATTTGCGTCGTGAAAAGTGGAAGAAATTACTTTCTAATTAACCTATTAACTAGCTCATCTGGTCAGAACATATATATATATGTATATACTTTCTGCAACCAGCACTTCTCTGTGCATTACTACAACTAGGTTAAGAAATACAATGGCTTCATACAAATCTCAAATTTTTTCATGTCTACTTTATTCATTAGTTGCCATTTTATTTTTTAGTACAACGCCCGCCTGGTCTGCTTTAATACCGATTGGTACGGGTGACACAAACGTAGTTGGATCAAGTGCGCCAGAATTTAATAGAGATGAAGATAACTTAGTTAATGGTTCAGGTGTTGGCTTGATTGGTGGAAAGATTGTATCAACCACTACACAACCTAATGGCAATAACTGGAATACATTAACTGAATTTGCCGATATTACTTTTGATCTTGGTGCCATTTACAATATTGATTTCATTCATATTTGGAATTTTAATGATGGTTTTGGTAATAGTGACTTCGGACCAGAGTCCTTCAAGCTACTTGTTTCTAGCGTCGGAACTAATGCACAAAATGCTGATTTTTCTGGTGTCAGTATTGTGCCCACATTATCAATAACTCATGCGCCTTCTAGCATTGGTTATACAGGCGCTAATTATCGTTTCAACAGTAAATCTGAAACAGATATTCCATCTGAGTTGGGGACAGATGAGCTATATGATTTATCGTTCCTAGCAGTGCAAGGACGATTTGTACGACTAGCTGATCTTGATGGGGCAGTAAAGCCATTTGGTGGTCGCGCTGGATTATCTGAGGTACGTTTTTACGGTACACCCATTCCATTACCTGCTGCGGTATGGCTCATGGGATCTGCACTAATAGGCCTTATAGTGATAGGTAAAAAGCATACTCAACCCGCTTAGGCATGTTCTAATTCAAAGCGCACTATTCATCTATTCACAATCTTCATAAAAACTTCTTCAGGAGTTAAATTCAAGTATTTGAGAGGATAAATACGTTTAACAGCTGAGTAGATACTACATGGAAATCTAGTCTTATCGAGAAGACTTTTTGTAATATAACTTAGCATCTATCTGCATCACGTGGTTAAGCTATCACTAATCTATATCAACTAGCTATTGTCCAGCACCCAATTGTTTAGCCAACTGCTGTTGTAGTTGTTTTTCTTGTACTGCCTTATCATTACTTTCTCTAGTGCTAGACCACCCTTGCAAGTGGTTAACTATGAGACCATATAATGCGTCAATATGTTTATCGGCATCGTTTAACGCTGGAATATAATTAAATGATTCACCACCTGCTTGCATAAAGATATCTCGATTCAACATATCGATCTCTTCTAATGTTTCTACACAATCCGCAGAGAATCCAGGACAAAATACATCAACTGATTTTATATTTAGTTGCGGCATTGCCTCTAATGTTTTATCGGTATAAGGCTGCAGCCACTCTTCTCTTCCAAAGCGTGACTGAAAAGTCAGTTTCCACTGATCATCTTGCAATTCAAGTTTTTCAGCAATTAAGCGTGCTGTTTTATAACACTGGCAATGGTACGGATCCCCAGCCAATAGATAACGCTTAGGTAATCCATGAAAAGAAAATAACAGCACCTGACTTTTATTTTGCTTCGACCAATATTGTTTAATTCTATCAGCACATGCTTCAATATATTGGTCATTATCAGCATATTGATTGATAAATCTAAGCTCTGGCATCCAGCGTAATTTTTTAAACACATTAGCCACAGCATCAAAGGTAGACCCTGTCGTTGACCCTGAATATTGAGGATATAACGGCAACACTAATAATCTCGTGACATTCTTATTTTGCATATTTAGTAACGCAGACTCAATTGATGGTGACCCATATCGCATCGCAATATCAATCTCAATATTGGAGCCACTAAATTTTTGCTGTAGTTCTTTGAGCTGTGCTTTGGTATTCACCATTAATGGCGAACCCTGGTCTGTCCAAATTTTTGCATATGTTGCCGCGCTCCTTTTAGGGCGAATTTGCAAAATAATAAGGTTAAGAACCAACCACCATAGTGGTCGAGGAAACTCCACTACTCGAGGATCCCATAAAAATTCAGCGAGATATTTTTTTAACGCAGAGGGGGTGGCTTCATCAGGTGTCCCTAAATTGGTAATTAGCACGCCCAACTTTTCTACTGTTGCGTGATTGTAGTCACTTTTGCCTATGTACTTCATGGTTGAATCAAATTTTATATGCTAAGTGATACAGCATACAACGACTCAGACACAGACTAAACGTTTGATAATACAAAGTGCTTAAGAAAATCTTCGAAGTCTTTTATGTAGAGGGCTTGTACGGGGAAAGTGTGCTAACAAGAATTTCATTTGATCAGCCATTACTTTACGACCCTGCAAATAGATATATTCGGCATGTGTAGGCACAAAAGGCACCGCGATTAGCTGCATTCTCGCTTGTTCGGGAGTGTGATTAGCTTTTTGGTTGTTACAACGCTTACATGCAGTAACAACATTTTTCCAAGTGTCTTCACCGCCCTGACTAATTGGAGTGACATGATCACGCGATAAGTCTCTGCGAGCAAAACGTTCACCACAGTACATACAAAGATGTGCATCACGCTTAAATAAGGCCTGATTATTTAAAGGAGGGACGTAACTTTCGTGCAAAGATTTGTTACTGCCATAGGTAGCAATAATCGAATTAACTTCAATGAAACTATGCCTGCCTGTTTTGGCATTCACACCGCCATGAACGACATAAAGAGCCTCTCCACAAGCATAGGCCACTTGTTCAGAATAATACAATTTCGTGGCAGCTTGGTAATCAATCCATTCCAGAGGCATGCCTGATACATCTGTCCGTAATACCTGTTGTGCTAATGCATGCAAGTTCCTTACTCCAGACCTGTAAGACGTGTGTTACTCTAATCATAGTCGACACATCTGGCAAGCATTAAAGTAAGATTAATAATATGAAGGTTTTGTTAAAACTATAATCTCTTAATGATTTTGTTTTTCCCATTTATGACGCAACTCTTTTTGCTTCTCAGGAGGCAGGTCTTTGTACCAGTGATATTTGCGTTTAATTTTTTCCCGCTCCTCTTCCGGTAATGACTTAAATTTTTTACGCTTTTGTTGCATTGCGCGTTTTTCTTCAGGTGTCATACTGCTCCATCGTTGCAAACGATTTTGAATTTTATTTTTCTTATGCTCAGGTAGCGCATCACTAGTATTTCGTGTTTCTATCATTGCCATACGAAAAGCGCGCTGCTCAACTTGGCTGTAGAATTTTGCTAGTTCCTGGCGCTGATCTTGTGTAACCTTCAGAACAATTCCCTCAATACACTGTTCATAATACATAGAGGATTAACCCATTTTTCTATCGTCATAATCCTATAACGATTGTCCTTAGCGCATGGTTGACAGATGGAATTCTTTTACTTCTATCGCCATCACTTAAAGGGGTTTATTCACAATCAACATTAAAGTTGTGTGAATACTGGTTAGATATCTCCTATTAGAAAAAATTTACCATAAGTGTATGATTTTTATGCAAGAATATCAGTATGAGATTTAATCAAATTGAAATTTCCTGGCTAAATATGCCAGCATTGATAACTTATTCGAGTTCTTTTCCACATATTTATCCACAGCTTTTGTGGATAGTTAAATGAATAAAAAATACTTAGACCCTGACAATTTCCTTGAACTTGATTACATAGAACAATGACGCAAAAGAAGTTTGTCCAGGTCGCTATAGATACACCTTTGAGAAAAGTATTCGACTATCGAATTCCTACTCATATCCAAGAAGTTAAAATCGGACAGCGTGTACTTGTTCCGTTCGCAAAGCGTAAAGTTGTAGGAATAGTTGTCGACTTAATTCAACAAAGCAGTATTGATCCCAAACGAATTAAAAGCATTCACTCAATGTTAGATAACCGCACTATATTTGATCATGAAAGTTTTACCTTACTTAAGTGGGCATCTCGTTACTATCATTATCCTTTAGGTGCGGGTTTATTTAGTGCACTTCCACCTGCTTTACGTAAAGCCAATCATAGTGATTCTTTTGATCCTGAAGAATATTTTTGGAATATCAACGATGCTGCTGATGCAAATTCACTGTACCGTGCACCAAAGCAAGCAGAAATATTATCTTGGCTGAAACAACAATCAGACATTGTCAGTGTCCTCGAACTTAACAAACAGTTTGCAAGTAGCCGTACTGCTATCATTGCTCTAGAAACACGTGGATTTATCAGCAAAAGTAGGGCAAGCACTCAATCTTTCAATCAGGAAATAGCTACACCTTCTGAGATAAATCTAACTAAAGAGCAACAATATGCCTATGACAACATTGTCAGTTCTATAAGTAAATTTAACGTACAGTTGCTTGAGGGAGTGACAGGAAGTGGAAAAACTGAGGTTTATTTTAGTGTAATTTCACATATATTAGCCCACAACTCGCAAGCACAAGTTTTAGTTTTGGTGCCTGAAATTGGGCTCACACCGCAGCTACATCAGCGTCTACAACAGCATTTTGGAATTAGTATTGGCTTACTGCATTCCAATATAACTGAAAAACAACGCAAGCAAACCTGGCTAAAAATAGCTCAAGGCGATATCCGTATTATCTTAGGAACGCGCCTAGCAGTATTCACACCGATTCCATTTCTGACATTAATCATAGTAGATGAAGAACACGATGCTTCACTTAAGCAACAAGAAGGGTTTTTATACCACGCGCGTGATGTAGCAATATATCGCGCAAAACAACGTAGTATTCCAGTCATTCTTGGCAGTGCTACGCCTTCATTTGAATCATTACATAACGCTCGAATCAAAAAATATTCTCACTTACATCTACGCAATCGAGCATTATCACAAGAGATGCCTGATATTCAATTTGCTGATATGAGAACAGAAAGCGCTGGCACGATTCTGTCTCGCCCACTGTTAAATGCAATGCATAAACATTTGAGCGCAGGTCAGCAGGTGATTCTTTTTCTTAATCGACGCGGTTATTCTCCCGCCCTACTGTGTCATGACTGTGGGTGGGTAGCACATTGTGATCGTTGTGATGCCAACCTGACCTATCACAATACAAGCAATAAATTAATTTGCCATCACTGTGATTATACTCGTGAAAAACATCACGATTGCCCGCAATGTTCATCAAATAACTTAATTATGTTAGGGCATGGTACTCAGCGTATCGAAGAGACTTTAGTGCAAGAATTCTGCGATTATTCTGTCGTTCGGCTTGACCGCGACATCACCAAGCGTAAAGGAGTCCTAGAGAGAGTATTAAGTGAAATTCAGCAGCACCAACACCAAATTATTATCGGGACTCAAATTTTATCTAAGGGTCATGACTTCCCAAATGTCTCTCTAGTGGGTATTTTGGATATAGACTATGGCATCCATAGCTCTGATTTTCGTGCTTTGGAACGCAGTGCTCAGCTACTCATACAAGTTGCTGGCCGATCTGGACGGCGCCATACACAGGGCCAAGTATTAGTTCAAACACATACGCCAGACCACCCTTTACTGCAAACTCTAGTTCATAGTGGCTACGACTCATTTTCTGACCAAGCCTTGGCATTACGTTCAGAGTGGAAGCTTCCACCTTATAGCCACCATATTTCAATTCGTGCCCGCAGCCATAACTACCATGATGTATTTGTATTTTTGGAGAAAGCAAAATCTTTTGCATCACAATCTCTACCAGCCGAAGTCACCATACAAGGCCCCATCACTGCGGCCATGGAAAAAAAAGCTGGCCAGTTTAGAGCATATATTTTGCTTATTGCCGATCAACGCGGAATGTTGACTCAACACCTTGATCTTTGTCTGAGTCATATTGAGAATCTCAAAGAGGCTAAAAAAGTGAAGTGGAGTGTTGATGTCGATCCGATTGATAATTTTATTTAACTTTTTATAACTCGTAAGTAAATTAAAGTACCAGAATTCCTATCAACCTAATGTACAATGCCTGGTTTTATTACTGTTGGAAACACAATTGAAGGAACAAATTGCTCAAGCTATTTCTGATGCCATCACACAGCTGCACTCTGAAGGTAAAATATCAGAAGAATATAAAGGCGATATCCAAGTCACTCGTAGCAAAGATGCGAATCATGGCGACTATGCATCAAACATAGCTTTAGTCTTTGCTAAGCAAATCAGCCTAAGTCCACGTGATTTTGCTCAACTTTTATCTGGTCAGCTTGAATCTAATCCGTTAATAGAAAAAATTGAAATCGCTGGTCCTGGCTTTGTTAATTTTTTTGTTATCCAAACTAACCATACTCAGATTGTCCAGCAAATACTTACTAATAAAGATAAGTTTGGTGAAAACCAACAAGGTAAGAATCAATCTATTCACATTGAATATGTATCTGCTAACCCTACCGGCCCCCTGCATGTAGGCCATGGTCGAGGAGCAGCATACGGCGCCACATTAGCAAATTTATATCTTTCTAATGGCTATCAAGTACACCGCGAATATTATGTCAATGATGCAGGACGTCAAATGGACATATTGGCCACTTCTGTATGGTTACGCTATCTAGAGCTTTGTGGTGCGGAGTTAACTTTCCCTTCAAATGGCTACAAGGGTGACTATATCTGGGACATTGCGGCAACAGCACATCGCACACATGGAGAACTTTATTTTACTGAAGCTAACTCGCTATTTTCAGACATCCCAAAGGATGAACCCGAGGGTGGAGATAAAGAACTGCATATCGATGCATTAATAGTACAAGCCAAAGAAACACTAAATCATGATGGCTATAGCATATTTTTCAACTTAGCCATTGAAACTATACTCTCCGACATTAAAGATGATTTACATCTATTTGGCGTGGATTATGAGAATTGGTATTCTGAGAAAAGTTTATTTGGCAACAATAAAATTGAAAATCTAGTTAATCAGTTAAAGAGCAGTAAACATATTTACGAAAAGAATGGCGCACTTTGGTTTGAATCGTCCAAACTTGGAGATGAAAAAGATCGTGTTGTCATCCGAGAAAATGGACAGCCCACCTATTTTGCATCAGATATTGCTTATCATGTAGACAAGTTCTCACATGGTTACGACAAGATAATTAATATTTGGGGTGCAGATCATCATGGTTATATTGCTAGGGTGCGAGCTGCCTTAAGAGCATTAAGCTTAGATGACTCTAAACTTGATGTGTTGTTAGTACAATTTGCTAATTTATATCGTGGCAACGTCAAACAACAAATGTCTACCCGCTCAGGCGAATTTGTCACTTTGCGCGCACTAAGAAAAGAAGTCGGCTCTGATGCAGCAAGATTCTTCTATGTCATGCGCAAAAGTGAACAACACTTAGATTTTGATTTAGAGCTAGCTACCTCAAGCAGTAACGAAAACCCTATGTATTACGTGCAATATGCGCATGCGAGAATATGCAGCGTATTGCGTCAATCTGATAAAGCACTTAATACTAATCAATCCAACAACCTTAGTGCATTACTCAATTCAGAAAGTGAAATAGGCTTAATGAAAAAGTTAGCCGATTATCCTGAGTTAATTTCTTCAGCATGCACAAAGCAAGCACCACACTTACTAGTCAACTATTTACGCGAACTCGCACAAAAATTTCACGGTTACTATAATGAGACTCAGTTTTTGGTAGAGTCTTTACCACTACGTAACGCTCGCCTGCTTCTTATTGAAGCAACGCGACAAGTGATTGCTAATGGACTACTCATCTTAGGCGTCACTGCTCCTGAGAAAATGTAAGATACAAAATGTAGGATTCACTTATGGTTACTCGCACCACACGTAAAAAAAGAAAACCAAACAGCAAAAGCACTCCTTTGCCGGGATGGATATGGCTAGTCACAGGGTTATTTATCGGATTAAGTGCTACGTTTTTACCTAGCCTTAATGAAAAATTCAAACAGAATGAACAAACGCCTGAAATAAAAGAATCAACAATTACACCAGCAAGTAAACGTTCATTTGACTTCTATACATTGCTCCCAGAATTAGAGGTCATTGTTGATGGGAAAAGCGGAACTAACAACAACCAATCTAAAAACAAACTACCCGATGGCGAATATGTTCTTCAAGTAGGCTCATTTAAAAGCAGTGAAGAAGCAGATAGCTTAAAAGCTCAACTTGCGTTAATGGGAGTAGAAACTAATATAGAAGTAGTAAAAGTGAATACTATTAGCTGGCATCGCGTACGTGTTGGGCCAAGCAAAGACATTGAGCAACTTCAAACAACTCAACATAAACTACGCACTAAAAATATGGACTCAATCCTATTAAAAGTACGTAGTTAATATGCAAGTACATGCTGCAATTTTGAGATAGATATACTCAGTTAACTTACTGTTCGCATTTACAGTCGCACTCTTGATCAGTGGCTTGAGTTTTTGCATTAGCATTTTCTAAGCGTTGTATTCTTTCCTCTAACGCCTGCATTTTCTGCTTTTGCATTGCCACTTCAGCATTCGACATGTCTTTTACACTTGCGATTTGTTTAACATCTAAACCTTCCATCCCTGCATTAATGATCTTTCTAGCTTCCTTAGTTTTATTCACATTTGGGGTTAATGCATTACGGCTATCCATTAATTCGTAGCTGTTAAATTTTCCTGAAGATTTAGTTTGCGTGACAAGTCTCACCATAGGTGAATTACCCGAAACATCTGTTGACTGCAGTTCAATGTAATTTTCACTATGTAGCACTTCATAAGCTTTTAATTTTCTGCTCCATGAAATAACTGACAAACCATTTTCTGTAAAAACGATGTGACCTTTTTCCCTTTTAGTTCCTCCGCCTGAAAAAAGACCGTGTCCTTTTTTATTAGGATAAAAATACACATTGCTAGAAAGCACAATTGACTCTTGCTCATCAATCACACCACTCATTCGCACTTTATTGAAAAATTCTTCATCATGCTCTGCACTTACTGGAGTAACTACACAAATCCACAGCGCTATGAAAATTAAAACTACTCGCTTCATAATCCTTCTCTTTATAAATGTTAATTGAAATCTTTGCTTCAAATTATTATAAGTCAAAGGCGGCTTATAGGCATGAAGTCACTTGAACACTGAGGCGCTAATGAGGTTTAATAAACATTATTCGCACCAATATAGTGCGCAACATAAATAATCTCTCTTTCCATATATAAAATTTGTATTATATTAATCAATAAAATCAAGACGTTGTTATTTATCCCCATATGCCATTAGAAAATTACCCTGTTACTTCCGAAATACAAGCGCAGATTCCTCGCTACGACGATTCACAACGCACTCAGCTAGTTGAGCGTATAAAAGAATTACTAATTAAACAGAATGCTGTACTAGTAGCCCACTATTATACTCACGAGGATTTACAAGAAATTGCTGAAGACACTGGTGGAACAGTGGCTGATTCTTTAGAAATGGCTCGTTTTGGTAATGAGCACTCTGCTTCAACATTGATTGTTGCGGGTGTGAAATTCATGGGTGAAACAGCAAAAATACTGACGCCCGATAAACGCGTTCTCATGCCGACTTTAGAAGCTACCTGCTCATTAGATTTAAGCTGCCCTGCTGATGAATTCAATGAATTTTGCAATCAGCATCCTGATCGTACTTCTGTGGTATATGCTAATACTAGTGCGGCAGTTAAAGCACGTGCAGACTGGGTAGTGACGTCTAGCATAGCAGTTCCTCTAATTTCACACTTAATGGATCTAGGAGAAAAGATCTTATGGGCGCCGGATAAGCACCTTGGTCGTTATTTAGAGCGTGTAACAGGAGCTGATATGCTACTTTGGGATGGTTCATGCATTGTTCACGAAGAATTTAAAGCCCGTGCTCTTGGTGATTTAATCGACCAATATCCCGACGCTGGTGTATTAGTACACCCTGAATCGCCCCAGGACGTCATCGAAATGGCCGATGTCGTCGGCTCAACCAGCGCTCTGATCAATGCGGCTCAGACTCTTGAACATAAATCGTTTATTGTGGCTACCGATAACCGCATCTTTTACAAAATGAAGCAGATGGCACCTGATAAGGTATTTATTGAGGCACCTACTGCAGGCGAAGGAGCCACCTGTAAAAGTTGTGCTCATTGTCCATGGATGGCAATGAACGGCTTACATAATTTATTACATGTATTAGAAACCGGTGAAAATGAGATATTTGTTGATGAGGAAATTCGTAAAGCTGCATATCAGTCGACGATGCGCATGTTGGAGTTTGCCAAAAGTTATAATCAACAATAGCTTATACTTTGTAGGCTATTTTAATCATCCCCTTAAAATGAGGGATTACCTCTAATGGCTGTTGCAAATGCGTCCACAATGATAGGTGAGAAGCAACCCCTCTCGCTCAAGCAATTTATTGGCTTAATTAAAAAACTATCTCCAGCAAAAATAGCTGAGTTACCGCTAGATATTATCCCTGCAAATATTCCTTCCGATGTTATCGAACATGCACCACCTTCTTCACGTGCGGCGGTAGAAGATTTATTAATGACTGTAAATTCTACGCATCTAAAAAAACGCATAGCAGATGTGGAGAACTATGGCGAAGAAGTTGTTAGCGCCATGGATAAGGCTAAAAATAGTTGCACTTCTAATACTTTACGAGTATTTAAAAATAAAATTCTAACTTTAATAGAGTTATTACAAGTAGCGAAAAAAGAAGAAAAAAATATACCTGAACAAAATTTAGTTTCGCAGCTAGCCGCTATTAATAATTTACTCATAGATGTTCGCAGTGAGAGTTATTCAATGACGTCAACTCTCGACATTCTTTGCTCAGTTAAACCTAACTCTGAACAAGACAAAAAAAGGTTCGAAGCATTAACTGAGCGTATAAAAACCGCAGCCAGTGTAACTGAAAACACGCTAGGTGAATATTATATTTTGCGCTTGAAGTTATTATCAAAAATTATTTCTGAAAAGAAAAAAGATATTGAAGCCAATGAAGCCCTAACTGCAGAAAACAAAAAAGAACTCGCTATTCTGCGTGAAGAATTAGAGAAAACAAAAGGTTTATGGAATCGAACTATTAAACGAAAAGCAACTCTTCAAGAAGAAGAAATTGTCCAGAACAGAATCTATGAATTAATCAATGAAATCAATCAAAAAGAAATCGTAATTTCTGAAAGTGATTTAATTTTATGGTTAGATACAATTGTAGATGCAAGCTTGAACAAACGCTCTCAAGCTCGCGTTGCCAAATCTTTGCACACTGCGCGCATTTCCCTTTATTATCTTCTTAATCGTTTCTGTAAAGGGCAAGAAGAGTCAGCCATTCAGATCGCACAAAATCCATTTATTCAGGTTGACCCAGAACAAGCAATTCGTTATGTCCTCATGTCAGAACAATTCATTTTAGATTACTTCACTAAAAAGAAAAATGAAAAAACAGCTTGGTTGAGTGGTGCTGCTGAAAGCAAAATTGCAGAACTTGATAATTTACAAAAAGAAATTCTAGCTGAACTAAAGCGTACAACCCGCGGCATCTTATAATGTTCAAACATTTAGGCTTGAATGTGCTGTTCACGAGGAAGCTGTAAATAAAACTCGTCTTCTCGTAAACATTTTTTTACATCCTCAATATCTGCATTTTCGAGTCGCTTAATATTATCTAAATCCAACTGCATTACAAAATCTAAGCGCCCAAGTAATTTATCTAGACCTTCTGGCAAATCATCTAATTTATCTTTATGCGGTAGATACAAATACGTATCCAGTTTTTTAGCACTACGATATATGTAACAAATCATAGATATTGCCTTATCGACTACTCGATTGATTCTTGTGAAATTTCAGAATCATCAACCATATTTTCTATTTTTTCTAACACTTCGTTAGTAATTTCATTGGTACCTGTATCTCCTTAGATCGATGTATCTTCAAGCTCTTTGATCTCAGGACTAAGCTTTTCAACAATTACTTCTTGACCGTCTTCAACAATAGCTTGAGATTCATCAATTTCTTGAGGAGGAGATTTTATTAATTCTTCACCAGCCTCAAGCCTTACAAACATTTCAGATATATCTTCATTCTTATGACTAAGACCTAGAATACCGCCATTTACATTAGCCTCAATTAACACTGCATCCTCTAACACATTAGTTAATCGACCCTCAATGATTTCTCCATTAGCTGTTTTCAACCGAACCCACTTATTCACTGCGTGCACGCGCTCCTCTAAAGTCACTTGTTGATAGCGGGCTGCTGTAGCATTAGGGTCATCTTTATTTATGTCCTCAGGGATGATTTCCTTAGCACCTAAAGTTTCATACTCACTACCAGTTAGCAAAGGATCATAGCTTTCATCTATAGCTTCTGCTGCTGCATCTGCTTGTTCTTGATTTGGCAATGGATCATCTTTTGGCGGAGCAATATTTTCTTCTAACACCTGCACAACTTCATGTTCAGGCAAAAAATGTAACTGTGATAGCGCGCCACCGACAATGCTTACAGTAATTGATAAAATTCCAAGCAGTAGCAAATAAAATGCTTTTCGAGAATTAAGCCGCGACCAGTTGATAAACATATGAACTACGAGCGGAATAATTAGAATTAAGCTAATCAGCGCCCACGCTTTTCTATATTTAAACGAGTCCCAAAACAATAATAATAATGCAACTGCG
>Ga0181593_10004274_pt1 | contig 13009 bp, 10 predicted proteins | sample 071ome_19_FD_133756 | JGI IMG/M metagenome (GOLD analysis project Ga0181593, IMG submission 133756) | Coastal salt marsh microbial communities from the Groves Creek Marsh, Skidaway Island, Georgia - 071413AT metaG (megahit assembly) | ecosystem: Environmental > Aquatic > Marine > Intertidal...
CCAAAAGTTGCAAAAAGAAAGGGCCAAATGCTTTGCCAACCTTTAAGGCGCATGCCCAGCTGCACTGCGCATTTGAAATCAGGCCCAATAATATGCGCCAAAACCACTTAAAATTTTCGCTTCGCCGCGCCTAAAAAACCTAACCAACTGGCATGTCGACTTGGATATAGTCACAGCGCTTAGATCAATCTACAAGCGGCTCAAGGATGCGCCAAATCGCCAGAGGCGCATCACGCAATAAAAAAGCCCGCGCATGCGGGCTTCTTGCTGATGTAAATTTATAGGCTTGGTTTATACCAGCTTTTCAGTTAGCTCGGGCACTGCTTCAAACAAATCAGCAACAAGCCCGAAATCAGCAACTTGGAAGATAGGCGCTTCTTCATCTTTGTTGATGGCCACGATAATTTTGCTGTCTTTCATTCCGGCCAAATGCTGGATCGCACCGGAAATTCCAACCGCGACATACAGATCGGGTGCAACCACCTTGCCCGTTTGACCCACTTGCCAATCATTGGGAGCATACCCAGAATCAACCGCCGCGCGCGAAGCGCCAACAGCCGCATTCAACTTATCGGCTAAGTTTTCGATCATCGCAAAATCATCTTGGCTGCCAACGCCGCGGCCGCCCGACACGACCACGCCCGCAGAAGTCAGTTCGGGCCGATCGCTGCTGGCAACCTTATCTTCAATCCATTGTGACAAACCAGGATCGGGCGCAGCTGAAACATTCTCAACCGTTGCGGCACCAGTGCTACCTACTGCGTCAAAATTTGCAGTTCGCACCGATAACACCTTTTTGGAATCGCCGCTTTTAACCCGTTGAATCGCATTGCCGGCATAAATCGGGCGTTCAAACGTATCTTCATCGACCACAGCCGTGATATCGGTGATCACCATCACATCCAATAGGGCCGCAACCCGGGGTAGAATATTTTTTGCTGAATTTGTTGCCGGAGCAACGAAATGAGAATAATCACCCGCCAATGAAACGATAAGATCTGCAATCGGTTCTGCAAGGCCATTTCCATAGGCCGCATCATCCGCGCATAACACTTTGCCTACCCCGTCCAATTGCGCGGCAGCCGAAGCAGCCGCGCCGCAACCCGCTGACGCGCATAAAATCGTGACATCACCCAAAGCGGTGGCCGCGCGCACCGCTTTTGCAGTGGCGTCTACGGCCAGTTCAGTGCCATTCACTTCTGCCAAAAGAAGAACTGCCATTATACTGCTCCTGCTTCTTTAAGTTTTTCCACCAGCTCATCGACCGAGCCCACCTTAATCCCGGCCGAACGCGCTTCGGGTTCGCCCGTATTCACAATGCTCAGGCGCGGCGCGATATCCACGCCCAAATCCGCCGCGGTTTTTTGATCCAAAGGCTTTTTCTTAGCCTTCATTATATTGGGCAGCGAGGCATAGCGAGGCTCATTCAACCGCAAGTCAACGGTAACGATCGCCGGCATGGTCACTTTAATCGTTTGCAAACCGCCATCGACCTCGCGGGTGACAACCGCGGCATCGCCCTCAACGCTCAATTCAGATGCAAAGGTGGCCTGTGACCAGCCCAACAGCGCGGCCAGCATTTGACCGGTTGCGTTCATATCATTGTCGATGGCTTGCTTGCCGCAGAGCACCAAACCCGGCTGCTCTTCCTCCACAATCGCTTTGAGTATTTTTGCCACGGCCAAAGGCTCGATATCTTGATGTACGTCTTCGGCGGCAACCACAAGAATTGCGCGATCCGCGCCCATGGCCAAGGCGGTGCGCAGGGTTTCTTGTGCTTTTTCAACGCCAACAGACACCGCGATAATCTCATCTGCCTTGCCCGCCTCTTTCAGCCGGATTGCTTCCTCAACGGCAATTTCATCAAACGGGTTCATCGACATTTTGACATTGGCCAAATCAACGCCAGACCCATCCGCTTTCACGCGCACTTTCACATTATAATCTATTACGCGTTTGACAGGCACCAATACCTTCATGGGGAGATCTCCTTCGCAATTTACGCTTTATAGCGTATCACCCATCCAAAATCCCACTTGTGATAATCCTATGAGGCCGGAAACGACAGCGAAAAATCGTCACAGTAGGGGTCTAGGACGTCGCGTTTTTATAAAAAATGCAATTTATCTTATCTATTCGCACCGGGAACCCATAATACGTCGTCAGCGCCGGCATTATTGGCAACGCGGCCTGCCACGAAGAACCAATCGCTCAACCGGTTCAAATACCGCACGGCATCCGGGTTGATCGCTTCCATGGTTGCAAGCTCAACACAAAGGCGCTCTGCACGGCGCGCCACGGTGCGGCACACGTGCAGATGCGCTGACAACACGCTGCCGCCGGGCAAAATAAAGCTGCGTAAGGGTGAAAGCTTGGCATTTAGAACATCAATTTCTTTTTCCAAACGCGTCACTTGCGATCCCGCCATGCGCAAGGGCGCGTATTCGGCTTCATGATCGCGTTCCATCTCGGGACGGCACAGATCCGCGCCCAAATCAAACAGATCGTTCTGGATCAAGGAAAGCCATTGCCCCATATCACCCTCTGCATGCAACCTGGCAACGCCCACCGTGGCGTTTAACTCATCCACCGTGCCATAGGCATTCACGCGCATGGAATGTTTGGCCACACGCGTGCCATTGCCCAACGCGGTTTCACCATCATCTCCGGTTTTGGTGTAGATTTTGTTTAAAACAACCATCTCAGTCTCCTTAACCCGCAAAATAAACGAAGAGCAAAATCAACAGCACTGCGATGAATTGCGCAAAAATACGCAAGCGCATCAATTTATTTGCGTATTTACGATTGAATTCACCACCCCGACCAAAACCTCCAATGCCAATCATCAAGATGATTGCCACTGCTGCCATAGCCAAAATAACGATAATAAAAAGGGGATCTTGCGCCATATTCTGAGTTTCCATTCTGCCTCACGTTTTATGTAGGCGTCTTCTTCCAAAAAGCGAAGGCCAATCTCCATGATTATGCGTTCCAGCCCCTTAACCGCGGGTCAGCAGATAATCCAAAGCGCGCTGTGGCAGCAAGCGGCGCATCCAACTGGCCATATAGGTGGGGGCGGTCACATAATAGTTGGCTCTTGGTTTCTTAACGCTGAGCGCGCGCAGCAGCGTATCGCTGACCGCACTGGCCGGCAATTCAAACTTATCTGGCCCCGCATCTTCATACAGACGTTTTACCAAGTGACGTTCATAAAATGCCGCGCGGGCTGATCCGCGCCAATCAATCCATTTCTCAAAATGTGGAATTGCGTTTTGACGAATGTGACTGGTAATCGGCCCTGGTTGAATAAGCACCACGTCAATAGGGCTATCGCGCATTTCAAGCCGCAAAGTATGCGTCAGCCCTTCCAGCGCAAATTTGCTGGCCACATACGCCCCCCGCCATGGCAAGGCAATAAAGCCCAGCACTGAAGAACAATTGAGAATGCGCCCAAAACCCTGCGCGCGCATAATGGGAATGACCTGGCGGGTTAAATCATGATATCCAAAGAGATTAGTTTCAAACAAGGCCGCCAAGGCGGCGCGCGGCAGATCCTCGACCGCGCCGGGGCAGGCAAAAGCGCCATTGTTGAACAAGGCATCAAGGCGCCCATCGGTTTTCTCGAGCACTTCGTGTAACCCCGATGCGATGGTGGCTTCAAGGCTGTAATCTATTCGCACGCTCTCCAAGCCCTCGGCGCGCAGACGTGCCACATCATCCGCTTTCCGGCAGCTGGCAAAAACCCGCCAACCTTCCGCCTGCAGCCGATGCGCCGCATCATAGCCAATGCCGGAGGAACATCCGGTGATGAGAATCGATTTTTGCTGCATCATTTTTTTATCCGATTTTAACGCAATCACCCTTGCGCATAATTTCTAGAAGGAGGCAATGTTTTTACGGTTCTTACGGCTAACCAAGCAGAAATGGATGTTTAAAGCAGACCGGTTGAAAAATTATGTCGCAGCCGCTTTACCTGCCAGAACGCAGCGGCTATCACATCATCTATGGATGAAATAACCGACGACCCCAATATAGATGGCATCACCTCTGAACCGCTGCGGCGGGCGATTGGCGATCGGTATTTAACCTACGCGCTCTCTACGATCATGCATCGCGCCCTGCCCGATGCCCGCGATGGCTTGAAGCCTGTGCATCGCCGCATCCTTTATGCGATGCGCGAATTGCGCCTCAGCGCAACTGGCGGGTTTCGTAAATCGGCCAAGATCAGCGGCGATGTGATGGGCAATTATCATCCCCATGGCGATGCCGCCATCTATGATGCGATGGCGCGCTTGGCCCAAGATTTTAACGTGCGTTATACGCTTGTCGATGGCCAGGGAAATTTTGGCAATATCGACGGCGATAACCCTGCCGCCAGCCGCTATACAGAAGCGCGCATGACCGCAGTTGCCGAAGCACTTTTGGAGGGTTTGAACGAAAACGCGGTCGATTTTCGCGAAAATTACGATGGCACTTTGAGCGAACCCGTGGTGCTGCCCGCCAGCTTCCCAAACCTTCTGGCCAATGGCTCAAGCGGCATCGCGGTTGGCATGGCAACCAATATTCCGCCGCACAATATTGCCGAACTTTGCGATGCCTGCTTGCATTTGATCAAAACACCAGACGCCCGAGACGATACGCTTTTGACCTATGTCAAAGGCCCCGATTTCCCCACCGGTGGCGTGATCGTGGAAACCCCGGAATCGATGGCGCAAGCCTATCGTAGCGGCCGCGGTTCGTTTCGTTTGCGGTGCAAATGGCATGTCGAAGATCTGGGCCGCGGGCAATGGCAAATCGTGATAACGGAAATTCCGTTTCAAGTTCAAAAATCCAAATTAATCGAAAAAATCGCTGAATTAATCCAGCTGAAAAAACTGCCAATTCTGGGTGATGTGCGCGATGAAAGCGCAGAAGATATCCGCCTTATCATCGAGCCAAGGTCGAAAAACGTCGATCCGGATATGTTGATGGGTATGATGTATCGCAACTCGGATCTGGAAATTCGCTTTGCGATGAACATGAATGTCTTGATCGATGGGCTGACACCAAAAGTTTGCAGCATGAAAGAGGTGTTGCGGGCCTTTTTGGATCACCGCCAAGAGGTGCTTTTGCGCCGTAGCAAATACCGAATTGATAAAATAGATCACCGGTTGGAAGTTTTAAACGGCTTGATCATCGCATTTTTGAATCTGGATCGGGTGATCGATATTATCCGCTATGATGAGGATCCAAAAGCCGCGCTGATGGCCGAAATCTGGGATCCCTCAAAGCCCCGCGCCACCTCTGAGGCCGATTATCGTGGTCCAAATCTTGAACAAACTGGCAGCCTCAGCGAAGTTCAAGCAGAGGCAATCTTGAATATGCGCCTTCGCTCGTTACGGCGCTTGGAAGAGGTGCAATTGGTGAATGAGCGCGAGGCATTGACCCTCGAGCGTGCGGGCTTGCAGGCCCTGCTGGATGATACGGCGCTGCAATGGGCGAAAGTGTCCGAAGAAATCAAAGCCACAAAAAAACAATTCGGCAAAGACTATGCTGGTGGCGCGCGGCGTACGGTTTTTTCAGAAGCACAAGAAGTTGAGGATGTGCCGATCGAAGCGATGATCGATCGCGAGCCAATCACTGTTGTCTGCAGCAAAATGGGCTGGATCCGCGCGATGACCGGGCATATCGACCTTGCCCGCGAGCTTAAATTCAAGGATGGCGACGAAAGCGCCTTTATATTCCACGCCGAAACCACCGATAGGCTTTTGGTCTTTGCCAGCAACGGCCGCTTCTACACAATCTCGGCCGCCAATCTGCCCGGAGGGCGAGGTATGGGCGAGCCCCTACGCTTGATGATAGACTTGCCCAATGACTGCGAAATACTGGATATTTTAATTCATAAACCCGGGCGCCGATTGTTGGTGGCCTCCTCTGCAGGGGATGGGTTTATTGTACCAGAAGACGAAATCATCGCCCAGACGCGCAGCGGCAGACAAGTGCTGAACGTCCGCGGCGATATCAAGGCAAAGACCTGCTTGCCGATTGCAGGGGATCACGTCGCGGTTGTGGGTGAAAATCGAAAAGTCTTGGTATTTTCGATTGAAGAGCTTCCCGAAATGAACCGCGGCAAAGGCGTGCGGCTGCAAAAATATAAAGATGGTGGCCTGTCAGACGTTACCACCTTTGATTTGGCCGCGGGTCTCAGCTGGCTAGATCCGGCAGGGCGCACGCGCACCGAAACGGATCTGCTGGAATGGACCTCAAAACGGGCCAGCGCGGGCCGCATGGCACCGCGCGGATTCCCGCGCGACAACCGCTTTACAAAACCGCCCGCGTCAAACGATTAAAAGCGCGCGGAAATCATTCACATTGGTGCCTGTCGGCCCTGGCGAAAATAATTCACCCAAGGCCTCAAAAGCGCTGAACGCATCATTATTGGCAAGCGAGGCCCTTGGCTGAAGGCCCAGTTTGTAAAGCCGTACCAACGTATCCGGGCCAATAAAGGCCCCAGCATTGCTTTCAGAACCATCAATACCATCAGTGTCGGCGGCAAAGCCGTAGACGCCTGCCATCCCATCAAGCGCAATGGCCAAAGCCAAAAGAAACTCTGTATTGCGCCCGCCGCGCCCATTGCCCTTTAACGTGACGGTGGTTTCCCCGCCTGACAACAATAACACAGGTTTGCGAAACGGCCGATCGCGCAGCGCAATTTCACGTGCCATGGCCGCATGCATGCGGGCAATATCCGCCGCCTCGCCCTCAATCGCGTCAGACAGAATCATCGCGGGTATGCCCAGCGCACTGGCGCGCTGCGCCGCCGCTTCCAGCGATAAGCGCGCAGATCCAATCAACCGCGCATCACGCCCTTTAAATACGGGATCATCTGGCAAAGGGGCCTGCGCTGTGGCAATCGCGTCACGCATGCGCTTTGGTAAATCAAGGCGATAATTATCAATTGCCGCCAAGGCCTCTGCGGCCCCGCGTTGATCGGGAAGGGTTGGCCCAGAAGCCACTTGCGCCAGATCATCGCCCGGAATATCGGATAATACCAAAGACAGAACCGGCGCTGGATAAGCCGCCGCCGCAAGCCGCCCGCCTTTGATTTTGCTGAATTGTTTGCGCACCGCGTTCATCGAAGAGATGGGCGCCCCCGAGGCCAATAAAGCTGCGTTCAAACCCTGTTCATCGGCCAGGGTGAACCCCTCGGGTGGGCAAGGCAACAATGAGGATCCTCCGCCGCAGATCAACGCCACCACCAAATCATCCGGCGTCAAACCCGCAACCGCATCCAGCAGCGCGGCGCTGGCCCGCTCGCCCGCGGCATCCGGCACAGGATGTGCAGCCTCCAAAACCGTGATCGACTGACAGGGGGTGGCGTATCCATATCGGGTCACGATAACGCCGGTGACCGGGGCCTCATAAAGCTCTTCAAAGGCAGCGGCCAATTGCGCGGCGCCTTTTCCAGCCCCCACCACAACCGTTCGGCCTTTCGGCGGACTCGGCAAATGATGTTTCAGCACCGATTTGGCATCCGCAGCATCTACGGCCACCCCAAACAGCGTTTCAAACAGGTTTTTTGGATCTTGTATCATGCTTATTTGCTAGCCCGAAGGCAGCACAGGGTAAAGAAAGAAAGGCAAAATAAATTTTAAGCGCAAATCCCAGCGCCAATCCACCTTAGCCTCGCCATGAAAAGACCGCTCAAACGGGGCGATGGTTAAAAACTTTTTTGCATCAAAAATCCGCATATTATGGTTTTGTTGACTCGATTCGGAGCCAGCCTTGGGATCTAAACTTCCAAAATTTCAATTTTGGACCTAAAATCAGTTATCAACTGGCCCTATCGAAAGCCTAAGAATTAGGCTGAATGAACCAAAGAGAAAACAAAGTCCGCCGAGCGATCGGGCGCATATAGAACAAGGAGACGTCAAATGGACGGAGCGCTTTACGATAACGATATTTCCCATGTGGTCGAAGCTGACCGCGCCCATGTCTGGCATCACCTTATCCAGCACAAACCTTTTGAAACCAATGACCCCCGGATTATTGTCGAAGGCAAAGGCATGAAGGTTTGGGATCAAAACGGAAAAGAACATATTGACGGTGTCTCTGGCGGCGTCTGGACGGTTAATGTCGGCTATGGGCGCGAAAGCATCGCCAACGCGGTGCGCGACCAATTGATCAAGCTTAACTATTTTGCTGGCTCTGCGGGGTCGATTCCTGGGGCGCTGTTCTCGGAAAAACTGATTAGCAAAATGCCAGGTATGAGCCGGGTTTATTATTGCAACTCTGGATCTGAGGCGAATGAAAAAGCCTTTAAAATGGTGCGCCAGATCGCACATAAGCGCTATGGCGGCAAAAAACATAAAATCTTGTATCGTGACCGCGATTATCACGGCACCACCATCGCAACGCTGTCCGCCGGTGGCCAAGATGAGCGCAACGCCCAATACGGACCCTTTGCGCCTGGATTCATCCGGGTTCCCCATTGCTTGGAATACCGCGCCCAGTGGGATCTGACAGGCGACGCCTACGGCAAACGCGCCGCTGACGCGATTGAGGAGGTGATTTTGGCAGAAGGGCCTGAAACCGTTGGCGCCTTATGCCTTGAGCCCGTGACGGCTGGCGGCGGTATTATCACCCCCCCGGAAGGCTATTGGGAGCGCGTGCAAGAAATATGCACAAAATATGATATTTTGCTGCATATTGATGAAGTTGTCTGCGGCATCGGGCGCACCGGCACCTGGTTCGGGTATCAAAATTATGGGATCAAACCCGACATGGTTACGATGGCAAAAGGCGTGGCCTCGGGATATGCCGCAATCGCCTGCATGGTCACCACCGAAGCCGTTTTCGATATGTTCAAAGATGACGCCGGCGATAAGATGAATTATTTCCGCGATATTTCAACCTTTGGCGGCTGTACCGCCGGCCCGGCTGCGGCGATCGAAAATATGCGGATCATCGAAGATGAAGGGCTGCTCGACAATACGCTGGCGATGGGCGCGCATATGATCGAAAACCTAAATGCGTTGGCCGAAAAACATCCTGTGATCGGTGATGTGCGCGGTAAAGGGCTGTTCTGCGGCGCCGAACTGGTGGCCGACCGCGCCAGTAAAGAACCTGCTGATGAGAAGAAAGTACAGGCTGTTGTAGCCGATTGTATGGCCCAAGGCGTGATCATCGGAGCCACCAACCGGTCTTTGCCGGGCTTTAACAACTCGCTGTGTTTCAGTCCTGCGCTCATCGCCACAAAAGACGATATCAACCACATCACCGAGGCGGTTGATCAAGCGCTGGGGCGCGTATTCGCAAGCTAAGCCAGCCCCAAAAGCCATTCTCTTGCCCCAAGTAAGGGGCAAGAGGCGCGCCATTGGGCCCGCATTTAGGCCAACCGAAATGCGCCCCATACCTTTTATGCACAGTATGAAAGCGCAGTATTCTGCGTTTACCTTTCTGAAAAAAACAGTCTAAACTGGACTTATGTCCATCCCAATAGAAACTTTCTTTTTAGATCCAGACGCCGAGGGCGCGCTGCAGAGCCGCATTCAACAAATGATCGCGGAAGGCATCCTATCGGGGCGATTTCAGAAAAATGAAAAATTGCCATCAACGCGGCGCCTTGCGACGCATTTGGGCATAAGCCGCATTACCGTTACATTGGCCTATACCGAATTACTGGCCAATGAATACCTGACCTCGAAAGGACGCTCAGGATATTATGTGTCCCCCGAGGCGCCCGAACCGCCCCAGTTTAAACCGCTGCCTAAATCGGAAGAAAAGGTGGATTGGACACGCGCCATCGCCAAGCATTACTCGGAAACATCCACTTTTGAAAAACCCGAAGATTGGGCGCGCTATAAATTTCCCTTCATTTATGGCCAAACCGATCCCTCGCTTTTTGATCACGCAAATTGGCGCGCCTGCGCAATGAAAGCGCTTGGAGCGAAAGACTTCCCATCTTTAACAGCTGATTACTTTGATCGCGATGATCCCGAGCTTATTGAATTTATCGCCCGGCAAACCTTGCCCCGACGTGGGATTATTGCAGCTCCAGACGAAATTTTAGTCACCTTGGGCGCGCAAAATGCTTTATGGCTTTCAACCCAAGTGTTGCTCAACCAGCGCCGCAAAGCCGTGATCGAAAACCCTTGTTACCCGGCCTTGCGCGATATTCTGTACCAGTCGCGCTGCCATATTACCGCGGTGGATGTGGATGATTATGGCCTGCCCCCGCATCGGATCCCAAATGACAGCTCGGTTATATTCACTACCCCAAGCCACCAATGTCCGACAACGGCCACCATGCCATTGCAACGCCGCAAAGCCCTATTGTCCAAAGCGCAAGCCTTAGATGCTTTAATCATCGAGGATGATTACGAATTCGAAATGTCGTTTTTGACGCCGCCATCTCCAGCCTTGAAATCATTGGATGAAGATGGCCGTGTTATTTACGTTGGGTCCTTCTCCAAATCGCTTTTTCCTGGGCTACGGCTTGGATATTTGGTCGGATCTGCGGCTTTTATCCGCGAAGCGCGGGCGCTGCGTGCCAGCGTTCTGCGCCACCCCCCGGGTCATATTCAAAGAACCGCGGCCTATTTTCTGCGCCTTGGCCATTATGATGCGCTGATCAAACGCATGGGAAAAACATATTTACAGCGCAGCAAAATGATGGAGCAAGCAATCGCAGACCATGGCCTTGAAATTGCCGGGAAAGGCATGCATGGCGGCTCTTCTTTCTGGATGCGCGCGCCAAATGGATGTGACACCACTGAATTGGCCTTTACGCTCAGAAAGCAAAGCGTGTTGATCGAACCAGGGCAAGCTTTTTTTAACGATAGCGCTCCACCCAAAAACTATTATCGTTTGGCGTTTTCTTCAATTCCCGCGGATAAAATTAACGCGGGTATCGCAGGAATAGCCGCGATCCTGCGCTAATCTGGACCTATTTCGTGCGCCAAACTGGCCCTAACAGTCACGACGACGCCTTTGTAAACAGGCGATGCAAATTATGGCTATGATGCCAGATTCGAAATCGTTCCCTCAGGAGACCCAGCAAGATGAAAATGACAACCGAAGAAGCCTTTGTAAAAACCCTACAAATGCACGGCATAGAGCACGCATTTGGTATTATCGGCTCGGCCTTCATGCCCATTTCGGATATTTTCCCCCAAGCAGGTATTTCTTTCTGGGATTGTGCTCACGAAGGTTCAGGCGGCATGATGGCGGATGGCTACACCCGCGCCTCTGGCAAAATGTCGATGATGATCGCGCAAAATGGCCCCGGTATTACAAATTTCGTAACCGCCGTGAAAACCGCCTATTGGAATCACACGCCTTTGCTTTTGGTAACGCCGCAAGCCGCCAATAAAACCATCGGGCAAGGTGGGTTTCAGGAAGTGGAACAGATGGCCCTGTTTGAGGATATGGTGGCCTATCAAGAAGAAGTACGCGATGCCAGCCGCGTGGCAGAAGTTCTAAACCGGGTGATATTGAACGCCAAGCGCGCCTCTGCACCGGCGCAAATCAATATGCCGCGCGATTTCTGGACGCAAGTGATTGATATTGATCTGCCCGAAATCGTAAGCTTTGAACGGCCCAATGGCGGCAGCGATGCCATCGCACAGGCAGCAGCGCTTCTGGATTCAGCCACTTTTCCGGTGATTTTAAACGGTGCAGGGGTGATTTTGGCAGATGGGATTGAGGCAAGCAAAAAGCTTGCCGAGCGCCTTGATGCACCCGTTTGCGTGGGTTATCAGCATAATGACGCCTTCCCCGGCTCGCACCCTCTTTTCGCGGGCCCGCTGGGGTATAACGGATCAAAAGCCGCGATGGAGCTGATTTCAAAAGCGGATGTTGTTTTATGCCTTGGCACCCGCTTGAACCCGTTTTCCACGCTACCGGGATATGGCATTGATTACTGGCCAAAAGACGCAAAAATCATTCAGGTCGATATCAATGCTGACCGAATCGGATTGACCAAAAAAGTCAGTGTTGGAATTATTGGCGATGCGAAAAAAGTTGCCGAGGGCATTTTTGAACAACTTTCGCGATCGGCCGGGGATGCAGGGCGCAGCGAACGCAAAGCCACCATTGCACAAACCAAATCTGCTTGGGCGCAACAACTTTCGAGCATGGATCACGAAGAAGATGATCCCGGCACCACATGGAACCAGCGCGCGCGCGCTGCCAAGCCCGATTGGATGAGCCCCCGCATGGCCTGGCGTGCAATCCAAAGCGCTCTGCCCAAAGATGCTGTGATCAGCTCTGATATCGGCAATAATTGCGCGATCGGAAACGCCTATCCCAGCTTTGAAGACGGCCGTAAATATCTTGCGCCGGGCTTGTTTGGCCCCTGTGGATACGGGCTTCCTTCAATCGTAGGTGCCAAAATTGGATGTCCAGACGTGCCCGTTGTTGGGTTCTCAGGCGATGGCGCGTTTGGCATTGCAGTGACCGAGCTAACCGCAATTGGCCGGGGAGAATGGCCCGCCGTCACCATGATCGTTTTCCGGAATTATCAATGGGGCGCGGAAAAGCGTAACTCAACCTTATGGTACGAAGATAACTTCGTGGGAACCGAGCTTGACACGCAAGTGTCTTATGCCGGCATCGCGCAAGCATGCGGTCTGCAAGGCGTTCAAGCCCATACGATGGATGAGTTGCGCGACGCATTGAACAAAGCGATTGAGGATCAAATGAAACATGGCAAAACCACCCTGATTGAAGCCATGATCAACCAAGAGCTGGGCGAACCGTTCCGCCGCGATGCGATGAAGAAACCGGTTGCGGTTGCGGGCATTAGCGCCTCGGATATGCGACCACAAACCGTCTAAATCAAAGGAAACGCCCCCAGCGGGGCGTCTCAGGCCTTTGTGATAAAATTTCCGCCGATGGGCTGATATGGCATGCACCAAATTCCACCGGCGGAGAGCTGTTTTATTGAGAGGAAGCAGATCATGCCGAAAGCCAAAGACACCGCTTTGATCTTGGTTTTGAACGCGGGTTCTTCTTCGATTAAATTCGC
>Ga0181593_10004275_pt1 | contig 13007 bp, 10 predicted proteins | sample 071ome_19_FD_133756 | JGI IMG/M metagenome (GOLD analysis project Ga0181593, IMG submission 133756) | Coastal salt marsh microbial communities from the Groves Creek Marsh, Skidaway Island, Georgia - 071413AT metaG (megahit assembly) | ecosystem: Environmental > Aquatic > Marine > Intertidal...
CCGCACCACAGCTTTCGCCGCCATGGTACCGAAGGTTACGATCTGAGATACCGCCTCACGGCCATAGTTATCCGCCACGTAGTTAATTACTTCACCACGGCGATCCATACAAAAGTCAATATCGAAGTCGGGCATGGATACCCGTTCCGGGTTCAGGAATCGCTCGAATAGCAAGTCGTATAGCAGTGGATCAATGTCAGTAATTTTTTGCGCATAGGCCACCAGCGAGCCCGCACCGGAACCCCGTCCAGGTCCTACCGGAATATCATGGTCTTTCGACCACTGAATGAAGTCCATTACGATCAGGAAGTATCCGGGGAATCCCATGTCGATAATAATATCGAGCTCAAATTTCAGACGGTCGTAATATTCTTGTTTGCGTTCTTCGTAGTCCGGCTGATCTTTATCGAGAATAAACTCTAAGCGTTCATCCAGACCTTCGTAGGAAATTTTGCGAAAGAATTCGGCTTCCGTCATGCCTTCCGGAATCGGGAAGTCTGGCAAATAATAAGTGCCCAAATGCACTTCAACCGAGCAACGCTTGGCAATCTCTACCGTGTTTTCAATGGCGGAAGGAATATCGCTGAATAACGCCTTCATTTCATCGGCGCTGCGGAAGTATTGCTGATCGCTGTATTTACGAATACGACGCTTATCCGCTAAGGCATAACCTTCGCCAATACAAACCCGGGTTTCGTGGGCTTCGAAGTCATCTTGTTTGATAAAACGAATATCATTGGTCGCGACTACTGGGGTGCCAGTTTGCCCGGCTAAAGCAACGGAAGCCTGAACCAGGGCTTCTTCGTTTTCACGACCAGTACGTTGTAACTCCAGATAGAAGCGATCACCAAAGCTGGCTTTGTACTCTTCCAGCAATTTCACTGCTGTCTCTGGATTACCTTTTAATAATTGCTGGCCAATATCACCATCGCGGAAACCACTGAGCAGGATCACACCTTCGGCTTGTTCTAATAACCATTCTTTCTTTACAACCGCACGATCAGCAACCTGATTCTTACTGAAGGCTTTGGAAATTAATTCACGAACGTTCTTATAGCCGTCCTGATTCTGAGCCAGCAACGTGACGCGGAATGGCGCATCTTCCTCTTCTGCGTTCTCTAGCCAGATATCACTGCCCATGATTGGCTTGATACCAGCACCTAAAGCACCTTTGAAGAACTTGACCAGCGCATACATATTGCCCTGATCCGTCAGAGCCACCGCTGGCATATTGTTGGCTGCGGTTGCTTTAATCAGCTCTTTGATCCGGACAATACCGTCCAGCAGGGAAAACTCGGAGTGAACCCTTAAATGAACAAAATCAGCAGCAGGAGGCAGGGACTCTAGGGTCTCAGACATAACAACCATCGGTGAATCTAAAATATGACCGCTGATTGTACCCCAGAGATCTGGTCGGGATAAGCCTTATTCGAAGCGTGAGTAACGTTTTACGATCTGGTCGTAAGTGCCGTTTTTGCGGATGATTTTCAGCCCCTGATTAAAGCGATTTCTGAGGCCCTTATCGTGAAAGGCCACGGTAGCAGGGACTCGTGGAATGAAGTCATGGAAAACCAGTTCTTTCTTCATTTCAGGGTAGCCGGATTGACTGAGGTAATAATTGAAAATCCAATAATCCAGCAGCACTGTTTCAGTACGCCCCTGCACTAATAAGCTCACTAGTTTGCCCATGTCGTGATGTTCAATGTATGAAGGGGAAGACTGCGAAGCCTTTTTCAGCGGCTCTCCAAAATAGCCTGTGGCCCCCTGAAACGTGGCCAATCGGTACTTACCCAGCGCTTCAAAACTGTTAATGGGCTCGATTCCCTTCATGCTAATCACGATGGGACGGTACTGAATATGTGAATCAGACACATAAATACCATTGGGCGGATTACTGAAGAATGGTGCGGTCAAATGAATCTGATCCAACTGTAATTCGCGCATCGCACGCGCCAGAGGATAAAACTTAAGGCGCATATCATAACCAACTGCTTTCAAGGCCGCTCTGGGAATATCGATATCCAGACCGGTTTCCGTCGCCTGAATCATATAGGGCGGGCCATCAGAAGTTCCCATCAGCAAGGTTTCAGCTCTGACAAATGCTGAAATCAACAAGACCAATAACAACAGTACCCTCATCGTTTCCCTCCCTATTACAAGCAGCAGTTATTCTATAAGTTATAGCAGGCTAATACGGGTCGATAGCTAAAGGAACCTTCAGTTAAACAATTGATCTCACAGAAGCCATCTATACTCAGGTTGGTTATATAAGAAACAGACGCTATGCCCCTATCACTGATTGTTTTACTGGCATTGGCCACTTTGGCCGTGCTGACTGAGCCCTATATCCGCCGCCTCCCCATTCCCTTTACTGCTGTATTGGTTTTGGTTGGCTTTGTGGGCTCTGAACTACTGGTATGGCTGGGTATAGATACGGGACTTCGCTGGCAGGGTTTTAAAGATCTGATTCTGCATATTCTCTTGCCGGTACTGGTCTTTGAATCAGCATTTCATATCCCCCTAAAAACGCTGAAACAAAACTTCCTGACCATCTTTATTCTGGCAGTGCCTGCGGTGGTACTGTCAGCCGCTTTATCCGGTTTTATTCTGTTCAAAATGATTGGCTACCCCGAAGCTTTCCCACTTTTAACCGCCCTGCTGGCCGGCGTGATTTTGACCGCTACAGATCCGGTCGCAGTGGTCGCTATGTTCAAATCTCAGGGGGCTTCTCAACGTTTAACGGTATTAGTTGAAGGAGAAAGCCTGTTTAACGATGTGACTGCAGTGGTTTTCTATAGCCTTCTAGTACTCGCGCTGACCTCCGCTCATACCGAAATGAACTCTGTGATACCCGCAATTGTGCTGTTTTTCTCTACTCTTGGCGGTGGTCTTATCAGCGGCCTACTGTTCGGCTATTTAGGGGGAAGAATTTACCGTCATACCGACCACTATCTGGGCCGGGCTGTCATCAGCTTATTCTGTGCCTGCGCGGCTTTTTATCTGGCAGAAGACGTATTACAAGGTTCAGGGATCACCGCGGTATTAATCACAGGGCTGTTTTTAGGACATATTCACCGCGAATATCGCTGCCATAACTTCACCTCTCAGCTCTGGCAGCTGAATGGTTATATGGCCAATGTGGTTGTTTTTATTCTCATGGGGGTCACCATCACCATTGATATGTTTATTGAGCAATGGCTCGCCATGCTGATTGGTATTCTGGCTGCATCCATTGCCAGAGCTGTGGTGATTTATGGCTTCACTCCGCTGACAGGATTCCTACCCGGTCAGGAACGCATTCCACTCAGTTATCAGCATGTCATGATGTGGGGAGGATTACGCGGCGGAGTGGGTATTGCTTTAGTATTGGCGCTACCAACCATGGTGCCATCCTGGTATACAATTCAGGCAATCGTGTACGGTATGGTGTTGTTTACTCTGTTTGTGCAAGCGCCTTTGATGCCACTGCTGATTCGCAGAACATTTTAGGCCATATCCACCCCAATACAGCAAAGCTGAATCCGTAGGCTAGACTCAAATAATATTGTCTACATGGATTGAGGTCAGAAGCTTGCAGCCTCGTATTAAAATTATTCTCGCCTATTTATTGGTTTTAGGCTTGGGCATGGCCCTTTCGTTCTCTATCTTCCTTTCTGGTCGTCAAGTCAGTGAAGCTACTAGTTCATTGGTTGAACAGAAGTTACCGCGCCTACAAGTCATCAATGAGCTGTATATTGCCATTGTTGAACATGAACGTTTGTTATACGAGTACTACGCAACAACTGATAGTGACACCATCTTGCCACAATTACAGGAAATGGAAGGCCGGTTTCGGGCATACTTTCAACAAATTGAGCTTGCTTTTCCAAATGCGCCACAACTCGAAGAAATCAGTTATGGCGATATGCGGGTACGCTCTCTGACACAAAGTCTGGATGAGAACTTCAAATCGGAGCGGATCGATTGGGACAAAGCCAGAGAGCAATTGGTAGAAGTTACCGCCGCTGGCCGGCAAATTCTTCCAGCCTTGGACACCTTGGTCGCCAAAGTAAATCAGGAAGCTTATACAGCAGGCGAAGAAACCCGTTATAAAACTCAGTTGAGTACCAGCTTAGTAATAGGTTTCAGCTTAGTAATATTCGTTATCGCCTCGTTCGTTGGCTACTTTGTCAATCGCTATATTCAAGAATCGGTCAACCGCCGCCGTCTGGCTATGTTTGCTGAACGGAGTCCAAATCCTATTATCAGTTTTAATTGGCAAGGCAAGCTGAACTATACCAACCCTGCTTGCCAGCAGCTGATGGTGCAACTGAATAACCACTCCAACAGGCCAGAAAGTTTATTACCAGACGACTTTCCCAAAATCCTTCTGGCACTACAAAAAAGCAGCGATAACTACAGCCAATGGATCACTCGACTGGAAGAAAATTGTTATATTCAATATTCCTTATCACTATTGAGGGACTTAGGCACATGCCATCTATATTTGGAGGATATAACCGAGCGAACTCAGGCCCAGTCAGAACTGAAACATCAGGCTTATCACGACTCATTAACTGAACTACCAAATCGTCGTAACTTTAACGAAAACCTTCAACGACTGGTCGAAGGTAATATCCAAAAGAAACCTTTCGCTCTCATACTGATGCATATCGACCGTTTCGACCTTGTGACATCAGCAATCGGCTACCAAGCTGGCGACATGCTGATAAAAGAAACGGCTACGCGTCTGAATAAACAGGTGCAAAACTTCTGCACTCTGGACCTTTCAGACAAACTCTATCGACTCGATTCAACCAAATTTGCCTTGTTACTGGATACTCTGCCTGAGCACAATTTCGCTCTCAACATGGCAGAAGAGTTAGCCAACAACATGAGCAGTCCAGTATGCCTTAGCGATCAGCAATTCCACCTCAGCATCAGTATTGGGATTTGCCACTATCCAGACCATGGCGAAGATGGAGGAGCGTTATTAGCGAATGTTGATGCCGCTTTAACTCGGGTAAAAAGTGATGGTGGCAATGGCATTCTGGAATACAACGAAGATTTGCATCGCAAAGAGCAAGCTTGGCTAGCAATAGAAAGAGACTTAAGACAAGCCATCGACAAACAACAGCTTGAGCTCTTTTATCAACCTAAAATCCTAGCTGGCAGCCACACAATTTCAGGTGTAGAAGCTTTAATACGCTGGCGTCGCGACGACGGTAGCATGGTGTCCCCTGCCGAATTTATTCCTGTAGCTGAACAAACTGGTTTAATCGTCACTATCGGAGAATGGGTTATCGACGAAGCTTTCCGCCAACAACAAAAATGGGCCGACAAGCAAACTCTCAATATCGCAATCAACTTATCTGCAAAACAATTTCAGCACCCCGATTTTATCGATGGCATCAAAAGAAGAATTCTGGAATCCGATATCGATACTAGTTTGATCGAGATGGAAATTACGGAAAGTCTGTTAATGAACGATATCGATAGTAGTATTCGTACTATGCAACAAATAAAGTCCATGGGCTTTAAACTCTCAATCGATGATTTCGGAACTGGTTATTCTTCTTTAAGTTATTTGAAAGAATTCCCCATCAACAAACTTAAAATTGATCGTGCTTTTGTGATGAACATTCACGAGAATAACGACGATAAAACCCTTGCCAAAACCATTGTTGATTTAGCTCATAATCTGGATTTAAGTATTGTCGCAGAGGGTGTCGAAAACGAGATGCAGCTCAAGATTATCGAAGAGCTGGGGTGTGAAGAAATTCAGGGGTTCTATTTCAGCAAACCCAGACCTGCTGCCGAAATAGAAGAGCAATATTTGAGTTAGTCTGAACCAGCGTAACGTAGGAGAAAGTCTCCTAAAAGTTCTTGAACTTCTGATGAGTGTAGATTGTCTGCTTGGAATCGACTGACGATGCGCCAGTCTGCTTCTCCATCATTACCCAAACCTACTCGCTGCAGATGGATAATAACCACCTTCACCGGGTGCTGCTCAGAGTCCTGAATAGCAATAGTTTCAGTCGGCACGAATGCAAACCGTTTTGCAACCTGAATAAACTCCTGCTGCGCAGTTTTAGGAATTAACACACTGAAAATTCCTTTTTCGGTTAACAATCTATCCGCACTTGCACACAAATCGGCATAACTCAGTGAATCCGTATGTCGCGCAGTTAAACGTAATTCCTGGGCACGATTATCAGTCTGAGTTTTACTGTGATCGGCAAAGAAAGGCGGGTTACTGAAAATCAGGTCGTATTTTTTTCTGGAACTATTTTCAGTGCTTTTATCAGAGCGATCAGCCGCAAAACTCTGAATATCCTGCTGATAACAACGCAGACGTTCGCCCCATGGGGAAGATTGAAAGTTAAATTCGGCTTCCGCAGCACTTTCAGGGGTTAACTCGACGGTATCAATCTGTTCCAGATACGGCGCTCGCTGAGCAATCATCAGGGCTAATAACCCCGTCCCAGTTCCTATATCCAAGGCTTGTTTATACTCTGGGGATACCGGGATCAAAGCACCAAATAACAAGCTATCGGCACATACCTTCATAGCAGAAGCACTTTGACGTATCGTGAAGTGCTGCAAGCGAAATTCAGACATCAGGCCCAGATTTCAGTATCAAACAATTCGATATCATCATTGGAAGCATCATCATGATTAGCTTGTTCTGTATTGCGCACATTGCGCTCCATTTTCACTAAATCATGGAGTTCATTGAGCTGATCATCAGACAAAGCAGAAATGCGTAAAGAGCCGAAAACGCGCTCCGAGATTAAACGACTATGATGACAAGATGCGTGAGCAGGCCCTGCTCCCGGAACAGTAATCGGGTCCTTTCCTAACACTGGCTGATCACAATAAATACAGTTCATATTAAGGTGCTTTTTATACAGAGGTAGTTAACTGAGATCTGAAGCCTAATACAAAATCAAAATTAGGCAATACACGCCAGTCATATTTCTAACCAAATAGTCAACTTCACACACACCAAGCCACGTAAGCCATTGTATTTATTAGCATTTTACAACAGTTTACTTTTGTAATCAGAGTGCAAAGTTTTATCATTCTGGCCGAAAGGCGTGCTCCATAACATGATATACCCAGTGTTGTTCCATGGTGCCACCGAACAAATGTGCCCAAGGGCCTGCAGCATACAGAGCCACGTCTTCACCACCGTGAGTTTCGTATTCTAATGGAACTAAGGCTGGTTGAAATACCTGCCCAGAATCCGCTGCAGAATCATACTCATCATAAGAATGCTTATGCCAACGAGCTGCTCCTGGGCCGTTGCGATAGTTCAGAGTCGGATAATCCAGTACTTCACCGCGGTTCGTCCGTATTCTGCCCAGAACCGGGTTCCCCCGAGTCGGATAGCCCAATAGGGTTAGTGTATGGCTGTGGTCCGCAGTTACTATGATCAGGGTCTCCTCCAGATCAATTTGTTCCTGCAACCAGCCAATCGTCTGATGCAGTTCTTCGGTTTCCGTCAGTGCTTTATAAGCCTGACCTGCATGATGGCCATGATCTATCCGGCCCGCTTCAATAACCAATAAATAGCCCTCTTCATTTCCTTGAATCTGTTTTAAAGCAGCGGCAGTCATAGCCTGCAGGCCAGGTTGTTGATCTGGTCGCTGATAGGCATATTCAATATGAGAGGCGCTAAACAGCCCCAACACAGGTTTATCACTAACAGGCATAGCTGCGAGCTGATCAGCATCCGTCAGATAAACCCCACCTTGTTGCTGCCAACGTTGAGTGAGATCCACTCCATCTTTGCGCTTTCCACCGGCAGATTCCGGTAAGAAATGACGGCGTCCACCACCCAATAGTACGTCCAACTGATGCTTTGCCCAGTTATCCACAAACTGACTGGCAATATCCTTACAACCGTTGGCCTGTGCTGATTCTGGCAACTTGTCATCACTTTCCCAGTTACGCTCCACGCTGTGGGCATAGGTGGCCGCAGGAGTAGCATGAGTCACTCTGGTGGTTGTCACCACAGCTGTTTTCTTGCCAAGTTTGGCTGCCAGATCAGCAAGGGTATTTAGCTTGGTCCCCGCTTCAGCCATCGAAGCACAATTTCCACGTTCTGCGGACGCCTTAACACCCAATACCCCAGCATCGGTTTTTTCGCCACTGATCAGCGCTGTCATAGTGCCTGCAGAATCCGGAGTTTGCTGATCAGTGTTATAGGTTTTGATTAACGCTACATGGGGAAAGGCTTCAAAACTAAGCTGATTCTCTTCACCAGTATTGCCCTGTTGCTGGCCATTAAAAATACGTGCAGCGGTCAGCGTGGTAATGCCCATACCATCTCCAACCACCAGCACAATGTTTTTAGCCGCTTGGGTATTCAGCACAGTTTGTTGCTTAATTTTTTCAGCAGCCGCTTTGCCCTGCTTAAACCACTGCTCTGAACGGGTTTGATCAACCGCCGGTTTGGCACAGCCCAGCATCAAAGATACCATTCCAATAACGGAGATAAGACGATACGGCATTAGTGTTCACCTCCGGTCACTAACCTTTGTTCTAACAACGAACGCATCACATGATAGATTTCATGCTGCTCCATTAAGCCGGAAAAGCCAGCGGCTCCAGCCCCTTTGGCGTGCAAGGCGACATCATCGCCACCATGACTTTCCCAGTCTTTGTGAAATAAGGCTTCCTGATGGAAGTCAGCATCTTCTGTATCGATTTTGCTCACATCCTGACGTCCTATTTTTCTATCCTCATCAGCAATTCCCATTCCTTTGCCATCGGTATAACCCAGAGTGGTATAGGGCATTTTATCGGCCGCTATTATTGGTTGCCCCTGCTGGTCTTTAGTCAGTCCTAGAATAGGATTCCCTCGACCAGGATAACCTGCCATTGATAAGGTATGGCTATGATCGGCGGTTACTATGATCAAAGTGTCTTCATCTTTAGTCATTTCGTCTGCCATAGCCACGGCATCAGACATCATGATGGTTTCTGTTAAGGCTCTGTGAGCCGATCCTTTGTGATGGCCATGATCAATGCGAGCACCTTCAACAACTAGCAGATAACCCGCTGATTTCTGGGATCTTTGCTGCAAATAACGGATGGCTGAGCGGGTCATTTCGACTAAAGATGGTTGCTCGGTTCTATCCTGCTCATAATCCATGTGGCTATTAGCAAATACCCCAAGCACGGGATGTTGATCAGTCACAGATTCCAACTGGTCAGCGCCGTTCAGATATATCCCCTGCGGATAAGCCTGCTGCCATTGTGGAATAAATTCCTGCAAACGACTTAAACCACCACCCATCGCTAGATCTAGCCCATCCTCGTAAGCTCCTGTTAACAGTTGCTCCGCTATGGATTTACAGCCCAATAATCGTGCATTTAACTCGAGATCTGAGGGGCCCTCCCAAGCTCTACTCGCACTATGAGCATATGTTGCTGCAGGGGTCGCATGAGTTAATCGCGCATTGGTGACCACCGCAGTATCAATGTTTCTTTGACCTGCCCATTCAAACAAAGTCTGTTGTTGCCATTGATCAGCCCCAAAACACCAGCCTAATGGTTGCTCGGGACCTAACCCAATAACCCCAGCACGGGTTTTCACCCCAGTCATAATGGCTGACATAGTGCCAGCAGAATCCGGCGTCTGCTGATCTGTGTTATAGGTTTTAATCAATGGGCTAAGGGAAAAGTTCTCAAAGGAAAGGAAATGTTCTTCGCCACTGCCTCCAGCTTTTTGTCCGGCCAGAATGCGAGCAGCCGTCAGAGTCGTGATACTCATCCCATCCCCTAAAAACAGAATGATATTTTTAGGAGAGCTATCAATCTCAAGCTGTTGGAAGTAAGCCAGTCGGTTTTGCAGCCATTGCTGGCCCTGAGCGAAATCAGGTTCATTAGCCAGCACCTGCGCATTGAATATAAAAAGGAAGATGGCGCAATAGAATCGGATCATCAAGGTAATGTCTCTTAAAGCAGGCAGCTATTATGAGGCAAATTAACGACAATTCTAAGAGTTAAAAACAGGGGAGAGGCAAATACAAAAAAGGGCCACCACAAACTGTGAGGCCCGAGGCAAGGTACTCAGCGCAGAACTTGTATCCTACGAAGGAAAATTTCTTAAGACTCTCCGGTGCCTTTCTTATCGATGTCTTTTTTGATCATCTGATAAAAGACCCAGAAACAACCGCAAGTTAATGCAACAATCGCTAAACCGGCAAAAACAACTTCATCCATATACATGCTAGGCACCTCTCTCTTTTTTGTTGCCTTTGTATTCAATGGATTCAGATTAGCAAGGCCTGAGGGGTTTTATTTGATCTGGATCAACCCCTATTCCCACACAAAGATGAAGGTCAATAAAACTTGATTCAGATCAACAATCAACCAGCCGTTCAACCAGTTTCTCAATTAACTGATCTTTGATCTTCTCGCGGATTTCAGCCCGAAACCGGCTCATCAATTGCTGATCGATACGCAGCAGGATACACACATCATTTGCTACCACATCACTGGTACGCGGGGTTTCCGTTAGAAACCCGATCTCTCCGAACACTTCGCCGGGACTCAGTGTTAACAGGGTTTTATCTGACGCTCCATCTTTGATATCAGCCTCCCCTGATAAAATGATATAAAACGCCCTTTCTTTAGAATCTTTACTTACTATTCTCTCATTAGGGCGAGCAATCAAAAAGCTAGCCTGCTCATCCGCCATTTTTTCTTTTTCATCCTGAGAGAAGTGGCGAAAAAAGGGGATCTTATTGAGTATCATCTGAATATGAGAGCGGCTGAATCCTGCGGTCTTTTTCATTCTTTTTCCTGATTTTCGAACATTTAATATTCCATTTGTGATACCTGCACTAATAAGAATAGTTTTTTCAGCCATAATTAGTGCTGTAATTTGTAAATTTTCACGGCAGACTTATGCTTAGAATTATTACAACCTCAGGATGTCTATTGTGAACAGACGTTTGTTAGTACTCGCCTTACCCGCTGCACTGCTAACACCGCAGCTAAATGCTGAAGAAGCTACAGCTCCCCAATCGGTAGTAGAAACCCAATCGGAGCAAGCTTCAGACCCTGAACCTGCTGCGGAGCAACTGCCCGATACAGAGTCTGTCAGCGAAAATATTAAGCAGCCCGATGCGGTTAAGGCTATTGAGAATACTAGTCCATCCACTCTTCCCCCTCAGCCAGTTAAGCTTCCTGAGAGCCTTCCAGAGCAGCCGGAAGCGCATGAAGAACAGGCCAAACAAATCGCACAAGTCCCTGAACTGATCCAACAACCATCCCCAGTTATAACAGAGTTAAGCGCACTGATAGAAAACCACCGGTATTCTGAAGCCTATCAATACGCTCAAGATCATCGCTCTGAATGGGAAGGAGATGGGGAATTCGATTTTAACTACGGTGTTGCAGCGGCACAGATAGGCCATTACAACGAAGCCATCTTCCCATTTGAGCGTTTGTTAGAAGAATACCCTAACAATGCTCGTTTCCGTTTGGAGCTGGCCCGCTGTCATTATTTTCTGAACAACCTCACAGTGGCTGAAACTGAGTTCAAACGTATCGCAGCCCAAAATCCACCTGATGGTGTACAAAAGCACATAGACCGCTTCTTATCCCGCATTGCTGAACAGCGTCAGCAGGTATCCCCATCTTGGCATGGCGGTATAGATGTTGCTGCAGGCTATGATTCCAATATCAATGCTGCGACGGATCTAGATGCTGTTCAGGCCACCTTTTATCTTGGCGATACCTCACTTTCAGGACTGCTCTCTTTAAACGAAGAACAAAAAGCCAAAGAAAGTGCTTATGGTCAAGTGCAAGGCTATGTATTACACCAACGTCCAATAACGAAACGCAGTAATATCGATATCAGCCTCTCTGGTTCCTATAAAGATAATACTGAAAATGACGATTACGATCTGGCCAATACCGCTCTATCAGGTGGTTTCCGCATGATACGGGGGGCACACAATCTACGATTCGGTGGTGTTTATCGACAATACTGGTTAGCAGGAGAAGACTTGCAAACTCAGATATTGGGAAATACCCGCTGGCAATGGTTATTTGCTCCTAAGTGGAAAACAGGTATTCATATTGAAGCAGGCCATCAAGACAACAGCCAAAACGACGCTCTGGATTTCTTGCAGTGGCAAAGCAAATTCAATCTCAGCCGCAGTAGCGAAGGTTTCTCTCAGAACTTCCAGCTATCTGTGGGCGCAGATGAAGCATCTAAAGATGAAAATAAGTTTCAGGGGCGTAGCTATATAGGTCTAGGTTATCAAGCCCGCCAAGCACTATCTGAATCGAGCCAACTCTACGCACTATTAAATTATCGCGATAGCCAATATCAAGATGAGTTTGATGGCCTTCACCCATTCTACGCGAATGAAAAACGTGAGGATCAATTAACCCAATTAATTTTGGGATGGAATTACGCGTTTAACAAAAATATCGGTGCTAAAGTTCAGCTGAATCACAGCCAAAACGATAGCAACCTTGAACTCTATGAATATGACCGCACGCAAATCGAAGCGGGCGCGAACTTCAGATTCTAAACACGGAGATAAATACCATGATGAAACAACTATCGTTTAAATCCGTGTTTGCCATCGCCTTTCTGCTCATGTTTTGTTTCTCGGTGCAGGCGCAGGAAGTCGCAGGTAAGGTGATTATGGCTCGAGGGGACGTTCAAGCTATAAACACTTCAGGAGAAAGCCGCAAACTAAAACGTAGGGATTCCATTTTCACCAATGAAATTATAAAAACGGGGGACAGCAGTAAGGTTCAAATTCGTTTTATTGATAACGCCCTATTGGCATTGAAAGCAAATTCAGAATTGAATATTAAAAGTTACATCTTTAATCAAACTGAAAGCGGTGACAATCAAGTCCTGTTAGAGCTGGTCGCCGGCGGCTTCCGCACTCTGACAGGACAAATTGGCAAAGGGAATAAAGCTGCCTATAAGGTGGACACTCCGGTCGCCAGTATCGGTATTCGTGGCACCTTATATGACGTGCAAC
>Ga0181593_10004278_pt1 | contig 13003 bp, 12 predicted proteins | sample 071ome_19_FD_133756 | JGI IMG/M metagenome (GOLD analysis project Ga0181593, IMG submission 133756) | Coastal salt marsh microbial communities from the Groves Creek Marsh, Skidaway Island, Georgia - 071413AT metaG (megahit assembly) | ecosystem: Environmental > Aquatic > Marine > Intertidal...
CAGAGGCGCGGCCGTCGAAAGTTGGGGAAATCCCCGCCGCCGGATCGGTCTGATCGATGACCACGGTCTCGACCCCATGGCGCGCGAGCCCGCAGGCCAGGGTCGCGCCGACCAGGCCGCCGCCGATGACAATCACGTCCGTGTTCAATTGGTTCGCCATATCCCAGGCATTCCCTATGTTTTCCGGTTCGTCAATGGGGTGTGCCGCAATGGGCCGGTCTGGGGCCATTTATCGCCAGGAACGGCTTTAAATTCGTGTTCGCTTGCTCTATGGTCCCGCCGCTTCACGCATCTGCGGGCCGGCGTAGCTCAGGGGTAGAGCAACTGATTCGTAATCAGTAGGTCGCGTGTTCAAATCACGCCGCCGGCACCATTGCAATTCTCGTCTATGTATCTTGATCCGGTCCAAACAGGCCCGAGTAGCGCTGCGCCGTGTTGCCGGCAAACGTAAACGGCCCGGTATGGGCCAGCGCGCTCTTGCGATCGACCCAAATTTCTCCGCCAATGGCGCGCCAGCGCCGGCAGAAAGCGTAGTCCTCGCTCAAATACCGTCCGCTGTCCTGGTCAATCATGCATTCAAACAGCGCATATAGATTCTTGCTGCCCTCGCCGTCGCCATATTCCCTGTGAAGGTGTTTGAATTGGGTTTCCGGATACGCGGCGATCAGCCGTTCCAACGCTGCGCGCTTGATCATCAAAAAACCCGTGCCCGCGTACTCCGCAGTGAAAAAATCACCTTCGGTTTTCAAGGCGTCGCCTTCGCAGTGTTCGGTGACGTAAACCAGCCCCGCCTCTTGAATCGGTTCGCCCCGGTCCATGCGCGCGGGAATCTTCGACCAGTTTACGTTCTTAATTGGATACATCGCCGCCGCCATATCCTTGTCGGCGTTGAGCAGCCGGATCACCTGATCCGGGCTCCACGCGATATCCGCATCGATAAACAGCAGGTGGGTGGTGTCCGGTTGATCGAGAAAGGTGCCGACGATCTGGCTGCGCGCGCGTGTGATCAGCGCGTCCCCGCCCAGCAGATTGACGCGCACCTGAAAGCCGGCCTGATAGGCCGTGTCTATAAGCTGCACTAAGGACAGCACGAAGCCTTGGGTGACATTGCCGCCGTAACATGGCGTGCCGATCATGAGGACTGGAGCGGTCATAGAGGCGAATTATATCTCGAACACATCGCGTGTCCGGTCCCTAAACGAGGAGCGCCGTGCGGACTTAACACTGCGGCATAATAAAAATGGTGTCCTCGGCAATGCCGGCACGGAAGCCGAAGGCGAACGAGACATACATCATCGAGGCAGTCAGGCCCAAGGCCAGAGTCAGGGTCATGAGTCGCCGCGCGCGCTTACGCCCCGTTGAATGGTTTGCCTCAGACATAATCCGCCCTTCCCTGCCACGTCGCCCAGTATGCTCGCACAAATGACGGACCTGTTCCATTGGCGCGGGATTCGCCTTTCCACGGTTTGCGGAACCGCATAGGCTTTCGATCCGCGAGGCGCTTTGGTCCTCGCAACTCAAAAGAGGGACTCTCCTATGAAACGCGTATTTACCGCAGTTGCACTTGCCGCTCTGGCATCCAGTTCACTTGTGACTGCGCAACCCATGGGCCGCGGTGGCGGAGGCGCCAGCCCGGTGATGATGTCATGCCGCGGTGACCTGGACACGTTGTGCGACGGCCAGATGGGCATGCCCGGTGTTCAATGCCTGATGGACAACATCACAGACGTTTCCGATCCCTGCGCCGAAGCGCTGGAAACCGCGATGTCCAACATGGAACAGGGTCACGGTCAGGACGGCGGCGACACCGCCGACGATGCCATGGACAAGGGCAAAGAAAAAATGTCCGACATGGCGAAAGAGAAAGCGAAGGGCGGCAAGGACAAAGAGTAAGGCTGCACGCCTAACACAAAACCAGGGCCGCCGGTGCGTCTAGGCGCCGGCGGCAGGGGCCGTCTTGCGCGTTGCAGCTGACTGGCGCGCCATTTGAAACGCTTTGGTCAGGGTTTGGATCAGCTTGAGCGCACGCTCCGTTGGTGAGTCGTAGAAATCCATCATGTCTTCGACTTCGCGGGCAAACTGAAAGCAGATATCGGAAAGATCCGACTGCCCGACGTTCTTCGCTGCTTCCGCGGCCTGCTCGAGGCAGTGCATCAACGCTTCGAGATCATCCAGCAACGCCTCGCTGATGTCCTTCGCGGCGTAGGCTTTCAGAATGCGGTCGCAGACAGTCCCAAGGCGCATGCCTTGGTTGTCAAGCTGGGCGGATTGGATGGCCTTCAGGGTGGCCTCGACAGCCGCCGCAATCATATCGTCTGTCACAGGCTTGCCGTCCATCTTCACCTTCATGGTGGTGAAGACTTTGACTATCTGACCGGAAGTTTCCCGCGCCGCGGTACGGCGTTCGGGACCGATGTAGTCCGTGGTGGCGACGAAGTTTTGCCGATTGCCCGCGATCATTTTTGCGCGCTCGACAATCTTGGCCGGCGCAATCGGTTTGATCATCACGTCGTCGGCCCCGGACGAGCGGGCTTTCTTAAGCCCGGGTTCGTTGTCCGGCTCGACCATCACGGTGACAATGAGAAACGGATTTTTACCGAGCTTGTTGTGACGCACTTCGGAAATCGCGTCGAAGGCCTCGTCCCCCAAAGCATCGGACACAACCAGGATATCGACCGTGCTTTCGGTGATCGCTTCGCGCATGGCATCAATGTTCGACACCGAGCGCATTTTGCGAAGCCCGGTCGACCGCAGCATGCTGTTCATGTTTTGCCGCGTCATGTCGTTCGGCTCAGCGACGACAATACTGACTTCGTCCAGGCTGGTGTCCCGTGGTTGCAGCATGGCTGCAGCGTCTCCCTGATGTACCCGTGTCCACCGGTTATTGCGGCAGACTTTCCCATTACCGGTTCCGGACTCTTTAAAGGTCCGCTGCACCGTTTCGTGCCACTACTATATATACAGCTAAAGCGCGAAGCGCACGGACAAATATCAACCTTAGCCTTGGACCTCTCAGTCTAAGTCGTGCCGTGAACGAAACTGTTTATCGCCTTCGCGGTTCACGAGCGCAACGCGTGCGAGAGCACACCGATTTCGTCCCCGTCCCAATAGCTGTCGCAGGCCGCCAAGACGGCGGCGGCGTGGTGATCGAAACGCCGGGTTAACAGTCGCAGCGCCTTGTCACGCCGATCCTGAGCGGTGAAGTCACGGCCGCCATCGCCGCGCGGTATGTGCGCAGAGGCGCTGAGCTGACCGCCAGATGACAACGCGATTGTCACGCGCGCGGGGCGTCCTGCCGGATAGCCTGCATCCAGCGCCGGATCTTGCGCCACGGTGGTGCGTGTGATCAACGCCTGCACGTCGTCGCGCGCCAGCATGTCATCGGTGAGTGTCGTTTCATCGAGCGCGCCGCAGCACACTGCAATCGCAGCCGCCGCCGCCTGACTGAAGCGCGCCGACAGCGCGTTGTGCGGCGCCGGATTGTCAAATGACAGCCCGGACGCATATGTGGCGATCTCCATGCGCTCTACGTCGCCGGCGGTGAACGCGTGCTGTGACATCAATTGCAGCAGTGCATCGTTCGCACCGTGCAGATGCGCGCACGTCGGATGCACTTTGAAGTAGGCGTTCAGGATTTCGAAATGCGTAAACGTGTCATCGGCGGATAGGCCCTGCGTTAATTCTGACGCTTTAAATGCTGCGCCCGCCCGCGGACCGAAAAAGGCGTCCAGCGAACCTTGCACCGGAACCAGTCCGGCAATTGCGCTCTGTGCGGCGATCACACCATTCATTGCGCCGAGTCCTGTATAGGTGTGATGCGCGCTCGCGCCCTTCAGCGGCAAATCGCGATAGGGCATCAGTGCCGTTGCCGCCGCGGTTTCGATGGCCCGTGCGATCGCCGCCGCATCTCCCTTACTCAACAGATGCGAGCACGCGACTGCCGTGCCAATCGTGCTCCATGTGCCGGTGTCATGCAGAAATTCATTGAACCCGTTCATCGCCATGCCGATGCGTGCGCCAACCTCGTACCCGGCGACCAGCGCGCCGCATACAGCATCGGCGGATGCGTCTGTGGTTTCGGCGAGGGCCAGCAGGGCCGGCGCCATGTGACTAACGGGGTGCCCGCGCCCCAGCCGGTGGCCGTCCTGCAGTTGCAGCACCGTGGTCGCACCGCCGTTGATCTGCACCGCGTTTGCCACCGGCACGCCGTGGGAAACGCCAGGGACCGATGCGTCGCCCGTTTCCGCTGTCAGCGTTGCGGTAAAGCGAGAGTAGTCGGGGTCGGTCAGCCCGGCTGCAATGACGGCGAGCGTATCCAGAAAAAGATCGCGCGCCTGAGTGCGGACGTCACCGCGCAGGCTGCTGGTCTGCACATTGGCAGCGGCGGCAGCGAGGCGGTCCGAAGCAGAATGACTCATGGTGCGTCCAAACGAGCGTTTCCTGTCTCAGACTAACTCAGCCGTGGGCCAAACAAAAAACCCCGGGCCGTAGCCCGGGGTTTCGATTGAACCGTCGGTTCAGGTTAGCATCCCTATTCGCGGTTCCCCAAGAACATCAGCAGGAACTGGAACAGGTTGATGAAGTTCAGGTAAAGCGCCACGGCGCCCATGATGGCGGTGTGCTCTTCCGCGCCGGAACCTTCGACGGCGAAGTAGCCGCTCTTGATGCGCTGCGTGTCATACACCGTCAGACCGGCGAAGATCAGCACCCCGACCACGGGAATGATGAAGCCCATAATCCCCGACGGCCAGAATACCTGCACGATCATCGCGACGATCAGACCGATCAGACCCATCAGAAGGAACGTGCCCATGCCGGACAGGTCTTTCTTTGTGGTGTAGCCGTACAGGCTCAGGCCCGCATAGGCGGCAGCCGTGATCATGAAGGTGCGCGCCACGCTGACGCCGGTGTAGGTCAGCAGAATGGTCGACAGGCCGATGCCCATGGTGCCGACAAACAGCCAGTACAGCACCTGCATCGTTCCGGCGGTGCGCTTCTGCCAGGTGAAGCTCATGAAGAAGATCAGGCCGAGCGGCACGAACATGGAGATCATACCAAGGCCGGTGTAGCCGGCGAGGCGCCCCGCTTCGTCGACCCGGAAGAACAGGTTGATGAGGCCCGAGTTCGCTACGGCGAACGCGATGATGCCCGACAACAACAGGCCGGAGGCCATGTAGTTATAAACCCGGAGCATGTAAGCCCGCAGACCTTCATGGATCTCGGCGCTATCCGCATAGGCGCCTGTCATGGCCCTGCGTTCAAAATCGGTAGCCATATTAGTCCTCATAGTGTTGCATCGGGTTCACGGCAGGCGCGTCCACTCAGGTCCGCGCCAGCTGAACCAATGCCCGTAATATTGGGTGTTTTCGCGCCCGCTTCAATGGGAATCGGTCCGATTTCGACACGACGTCGCCGAAAAAAGCGCAGATTTTTCCGAAGGTTAGGTCCCTGCGTCCCAAATCACGCCGATGTGTCCGGCTGGGAGAGCGCCGCTAGTCGTTGCGCAGCAAGGGGGCAGCCTTGATGCCCAGCGCCCGCCATACCCCGGCAAAACCGGCCAGCAGGGTCACAGCGATGCACGCCGCGATCACGCCGGCGACGATGCCGGGGAACAAGATCCACTCAATCTTCATGACGAAGATCAGCACCGCCCAGGCGGACAAACAGCCCACCGCGGCGGCGATCCCGCCGGTAGCGAGACCGAGCAGGCAGTACTCGAACACGAAGGCTTTGAGGACGTCGGCCCGGGTCGCGCCGAGCACTTTGAGCACCACGGACTCATAAATGCGCCGCGCATGTCCGGCGGCGATGGCGCCCGCCAGCACCAGCGCGCCGGCGATCAGCGCCACGGCCGCGGTGACGCGGACCGCGGTGCCGAGGGCGCCCAATACCTGTTCGAGAATTTCCAGCGCCTCGCGCACCTGGACAATGGTGACGTTCGGCAGCGCATCGACCACCGCGCGCTCGATGGCTTCTTCGGTGCCTTCGGAGGAATTCACCGTGGCGATATACATGCCCGGCGCGCCGCGCAACGCGTTCGGTGAGAATATCAACGCGAAATTCATCGTACCGGATTCCCAGCGAACGTCGCGCAGGTTGGCAATGGTTGCGGTGATCTCGCGGCCGAGGATGCTGACGCTCAACGTGTCGCCGATGCCGAGCCCCATGCCGCGCGCCGCTTCGGCGTCGATGGACAACAGGTTCTCGCCATCGTGATCCGGTGCCCACCAGTCGCCTTCGACCATCTTGGCGTTCTCCGGCATGGTCGCCGATTGGGAGATGCCGCGCTCGCCGCGCACAATCCAGCGCTGGTCGGGCGCAACGACCGCGTCGCGGGAGTCGACACCATTCACCTTGGATACCCGCCCGCGAATCATCGATGCCATGGTCAGCTTGTCGACGCCGTCCTGGGCCTCGACGATCTCACGGAAGGTTTCCGTCTGCTCGGGCTGGATATCGATAAAGAACATGCTCGGCGCCTGCTCCGGCAGTTCCCCATTTATTTGCTCGTTCAGGTTCGCTTCCAGCAGCGCGATACACACCAGCACCGACAGGCCGAGCCCGAGCGACAGCACAACCGATGTCGTCGGATTGCCGGGGCGGTACAGGTTGGCCATGGCCAGACGCAGCGTCGGACGGCCGGACGTCACGCCGCCGCGCTTGCTCGACAGCTTCTGCGCCAGATTGGTCACGCCGATGGCGGCGAAGCGGAACAGCACCATTGAGGCGCCCGCGCCGAGCACGAAGAAGAAGGCAAAGCGCGGCCGGTCGGCGGTGGCAATGGTGAACACGCACAGCGCCAGACCGAGCAGAATCAATCCGGTCAGGTAGCGCTTGCGCGGCCAGCGGCGGATGTCGCTCAGGAAACTGCGGAACAACGCGACGGCCGGAATCTCGCGCGCCTTGGCCAGCGGCCACAGGGCAAAGACGGACGCGGACAGAATCCCAAACACGCCGGCTTTGACCAGCGGTGCGGCATAGATGCCGAAGCGGGCATCCACCGGCAGCATATCGCCAATGGCGTTGGCGGCAATGAAGGGCACACCGACGCCGATCAACAGGCCGAGCGCGATGCCCGCGGCCGACAGCACGGTCAGCTGGATGGCGTAAATCATGAAGATGAGTTCACCTGGCGCGCCCAGGCACTTCAGGGTCGCGATGGTCGACATGCGGCCGGTCAGATAGGCGCGCGACGCGTTGGCGACGCCGATGCCGCCGGTCAGCAGCGCGGTCAGGCCGACCAGGGTGAGAAACAGCGTGACGTTGTCGAGGAAGATTTCCAGGCTGCGTGCCGCCTGGCGCAAGCCGCGCACGCGCCACCCCGCATCGGGAAAGTCGTCACGCAAGGTTGAGCGTAGGGCTTCCGCGTCGATGCCGGGGTCGACGCGCACGTTGTAGACGTACGTCACCAGACTGCCGAGCTGGACCAGTTCCGTTTCCGGCATCGCCGCCTGGGCGACCATCACCCGCGGTCCGGCGGTGGCGAAACTGATCACCCGGTCCGGCTCTTTGTCGATAAAGGCACGCACCTCCAGACTCGCCTCACCGACGCGGATGGTGTCGCCGATGTCGATATCAAGGCGTGTGCGCAGCACCGGGTCGACCGCAGCACCCCATCGGCCGCCGCGCAGGGCGAGGACCTCGTCCAGGGGCAGCGCCGGGGTCAGAGCCATGGCGCCGTACAGGGGGTAGATGTCGTCGACAGCTTTCAGTTCGATCAGCGTGCGTTCTCTGGTTTCGCCCGTGACGGCATCGGTCGAACGCGCCATGGAGCGCATGGTGATCTGTTCACTGACGGTGCCGGCGGCCTCAAGCGGCGTGCGTTCCTCGTCCGAGACTTCGCGGTAGGTCAGGGTGACCTGAAGATCGCCGCCGAGCAGCAGCTGGGCGTCTTCCTCGATGCCGGCCTGGATCGCCTGGTTCAGGGAACCAGCCCCCGCAATGGCGGCAACGCCGAGCGCCAAGCACGCGATAAAGATACGAAAGCCGCTCAGGCCGCTGCGCAGTTCGCGGAAGGCGTAGCGTACGGCGAGAGAGAATGACGGCCCAGGGGTTGCCATCGGCGTCTACTCGGCCGCGGCGGAGGTCAGGCCTTCGCCGGCGATGATGCCGTCGCTGATGCGCACCACGCGGTCGCAGCGGCCGGCCAGTTTCATGTCGTGGGTGATCAGTACCAGTGTCGTGTCGTTGTGATCGTGCAGATCGAACAACAGATCAATAATCTGCTGGCCGGTTGCGCCGTCGAGATTGCCGGTCGGCTCATCGGCCAGTAGCAGTTTCGGCTTTACCGCAAAGGCGCGGGCCAGGGCAACGCGCTGCTGCTCGCCGCCGGACAGCTGACCTGGGTAGTGACCTATGCGATGGCCGAGGCCGACTGATTCCAGTTGCTCTTCGGCGCGTTCGAACGCGTCGTCGCGTCCGGCGAACTCAAGCGGCACGGCGACGTTCTCCAAAGCGGACATGGTCGGGATCAGATGGAACGACTGAAACACGATGCCGATATTGTCGCGGCGGAACAGAGCCAGTCCGTCTTCGTCGAGCTCGGCGTAATCCTGACCGGCGACCGCGACGCGGCCCGAAGTAATACGCTCCAGACCGGCGGTCACCATGAGCATGGTGGTCTTGCCCGAACCGGAAGGCCCGACGACGCCAAGGGCTTCTCCCTGCGGCACGTGCAGCGACACGCCGCGCAGAATGTTGACCTCCCCCGCTGGTCCCGCCAAGGTGAGGTGAACGTCGGTCAAGTCTATGGCCGCCTGGGTTGTCTGCCCAGCATCTAGCTGATGCGGAGTATTCGTCATGATGGTGCGCACCCTTACCATGCGGCGGGGCGTTTTGTTAGCCCTCGTCGCCGCACCTCTGCTGTACGGTTGCTCTGAAGGGTCTTACGCTGAAAACACCGGTTCGGATCAGAATGCCAGCGCCGCCGGTGCCACCGGAACCGTCAAGATCCTGGCGCTCGGCGACAGTCTGACCGCCGGCTACGGCCTCGACGATCTGTCGCTGGCCTTTCCCGCCAAGCTGGAGGACGCCTTGCAGGCCGAGGGCTATGACGTCGACGTAATCGACGCCGGCATCTCCGGTGACACCACCTCCGGCGGGCGTTCGCGGCTCGATTGGTCGCTCGCCGACGGACCCGACGGCGTCATCGTCGAGCTCGGCGGCAACGACGGTCTGCGCGCCATCGATCCCGACGTCACGTATGACAACCTCAACACCATTCTCTCGCGGCTTGAGTCCGAGGGCATTCCGGCCTTGCTCGCCGGCATGATGGCGCCGCCCAATCTCGGGCGCGATTACGGAGACCGCTTTTACGGCGTCTACACCCGTCTGGCCGAAGAGTACGACGTCGTGTTCTATCCGTTTTTCCTCGACGGCGTCGCCGGCGACATGGCCCTCAACCAGCCGGACCGCATCCACCCCAATCCGGATGGCGTCGATGTCATCGTCGCGAAAATACTGCCGTTCGCGATTCAACTGGTTGAACGCGCACAGACCTCGCGGGACCGCGACGCCGACTCATGACCGCGTTTAGGAGCGCCCTCGCCACGGGGCCGGACTGGCGCGGCGTGCTCGCCGGCGCTGCACAACAGCTTGAGGCGCAGGACACGGCACCCACCGGGCTCGGGATTGTGTATGCCACCGAGCCGATGGCGCCGCACTTTGCCGATATCGTCGCGACACTGAAGGAGCGCACCGGCATTCGCCATTGGACCGGCTGTGTCGGGCTCGGTGTCTGTGGCACATCGGGCCTGGACGTGGGCGAATACCACGACGAAGGCGCTTTGTCCGTTCTGGTGACGCCCTGGGCGGCAGACTCCTTTCGCGTCTTTGACTCCCTGACGACACCCGATGCCGTTGCGCCGGCCCTGAACGATGCCTGGGTCAAAGCCAACGGTCCGGTGTTCGGGTTTGCCCACGGCGATCCGCGCAACCGGCACGTCGCCGCGATCGTTGAAGCTCTGCCGCAGGCCGGGGACGGATACTTTGTCGGCGGTCTCACAGCCCTGGCCGATACCCCGGTGCAAGTGGCGGGCCTGCCGACGGGCGGCGGTCTGTCCGGCGCGTTCGTTGCGGCGCACGTGCCGGTGATGGTCACCCACAGCCAGGGCTGTTCGTCGATCGGTCCGATGCACCGAATTTCCTCGGCGGAGCGCTCCATTATCGCCGCCCTCGATGACCGTCCGGCGTTGCAGGTGTTGAAAGAAGACGTCGGCGAAGTGCTGGCCCGCGACCTTCGCCGCATCGGCGGGTATATCCACGTCGCCATGCCAGTGCCCGGCAGCGACACCGGCGACTACACCGTGCGCAATCTCGTCGGTCTAGATCCCGATGGCGGCATGATCGCCGTCGGCGACAACGTCGACATCGGCGACACGATCATGTTCGTGCGCCGAGACCCGGAAACGGCGCAGGCGGACTTTCACGCCCGGTTGGCCGACCTGAAACAACGCATCGGCGGCCAGCCGATCAAGGGCGGGGTGTTTGTTTCGTGCATCGCGCGCGGCGCCAATATGTTCGGCGAAGCCGGTCGCGAAGCAAGAATGATCAGCGACGTGCTGGGGGAATTTCCGCTCGCCGGCTTCTACGCCAACGGAGAAATCTGCGGCAACAGAATGTATGGTTACACCGGAGTCCTGTCTGTGTTTTTATAGCGTCGGTACGACGTTTTATCGCCGCCGCAGCGTCGAATGTTTTATCGCCGCCGGAACGTCGAATAAGGGTGTTGACGTTTCGTTGCCGTCAGGTCGCGGTCCGCACCGGGCCGCTGAAAGGGGTAGCCCCGTCATGTACCGCTTGTTTGTCGGTCTTGCCCTGTCGGATCCCCTGCGCGGGCAACTCGCCCGGCTCAATCACGGACTGCCGGGTGCGCGCTGGGTCGATCAGGAAAGCTATCATCTCACATTGCGGTTCATCGGCGAGGTCGATCGCCACGCCGCCGCCGATATCGACAGCACCTTGCAAGGCATTGACGCCGCCGCCTTCGATCTGTGGTTCGGCGGCATCGGCACGTTCGGCCAGGGGCGCAAGGCGCGCAGCCTGTGGGTGCGGGCCGACGCCAATCCGGGACTCAGTCATCTTCAGGGCAAAGTGGAGTCGGCGGTGGTGCGCGCCGGCCAGCCGCCCGAGCCGCGCAAGTTTATGCCGCATGTGACCCTGGCGCGGTTTCGCGACGCCCATCCCAGCCGCGTCCAAGCCTTCATCGAGCGCCACGGCTTGTTCCGCGCCGGCCCGGAAACCATTGACCGCTTCATCCTGTTTGAAAGCCACATGGGGAAGGGCGGCTCAGTGTATGAGGAACTTGCCGACTATCCCTTGCGCATCGCGCAGTCCGAAGCGCACGCCAATGCGGTTCTGACCGGCTAAGTCCATCTTCACCGAAGGGTCTGTCACCCTTTGTTACACGGTTTTGCGCCGGTTTTCCTTGACCTTCCAGACGCAGGAACGTCTTCTATCCTAAATGAATTTCAGTTCCCATCCGGGCCGTCTCCCGGCGGACTTGCGCCCTATTCAGCACGGAGTTCTGACGTCATGCGCTTAAATCTCCCTTCGGTCATCGCGCTTTGCAGCGGTCTTGCCCTCGCCACAGCGGCGTGCGCTCAGGAAATGGACCACAGCCAGATGGACCATTCTCAAATGGACCACAGCCAGATGGACCATTCGGACCACAACATGAGCGACGAGGACTACCGCATCCTGCGCGAGAAGATCATGCAGTACCGCACCATGTCGGACGCCGAGATCATGAACAGCATGATGATGATGCCGCCGACGTATGAGCGCTATGTCAGCGACGCCTCGTTGACCGGCGATCTCGGTGTCATCGTGCTCGCGCACGGTGCCGGCGAACCCGGCGATACGTTTTTCGCCGACTCGCTCAAAGACATCGCTTCCGAGTATCCGACCAGCATCGGTTTCGGCATGGCGATGATGAACGGCAACCATTTGCAAACGGCGGTCGATAATCTTGCCGCCGCCGGAGCCAAGCGCATTGTCGTCGTACCGGCAGCGCTGTCGGAGACCGGCTCCGTTTACGAACAGTGGGCCTATTACTTTAACGAACGGGAAGAAGCGTCGTATCTGCCTGCGCCCCGTGTTGAGCAAACTGTCCCGGTCACGCTCGGCAAGCCCCAGGCCAGCCACGAATTGATCACCGATATGCTGGTCGATCACGCGATGGAAATCGCGGATGACCCGAAAAACACCTTGGTCATCATCCTCGGTCACGGCCCGGAAAAGTACGCCGACAACGTCATTGAACTCGGCGTTCTCGACACTCACGCTGACCGCATGAAGGAGATGGGCGTGTTCGCGGATGTACGCGCGTACAATCTGCAGGATGACGCTCCGGAAAAAATCCGCACCAACAACGTCAACGTCATGCGCAGCTGGATTTCAAACGCCGATGAATACGGTCTTGATGTCGTCGTGGTCGGTTACCTGCTCTCCAGCCGCGGCGTGCAGCACAAGATGGCGACCGATTTCGAAGGCTTGAAATATTCCTTCAATGAAAAAGGCCTGTCCGCACATCCCGATTTCGCCAAGTGGATCGAGGCCGGTGTCAAAACCTTCGCCGGACGGATGTAAGTCCCAGGCAAAAACTTTATGATGCGGCCGGGGTCCTACACCCGGCCGTTTTCATTCGGGGAACAGCGATGACGGACAAAGCCGCGATGATCGCCCGTGCCGAGGCGTACTTCGCCGATGTCGACCGCTTCGATCTTGAGGGCATTCTCTCCCATCTCACCGAGGACATTGTCGTCGAAGTGCCGACCGACGGCGTGCGCAAAGAAGGTCTTGCCGCCGTTCGTGAAATGTATGTCAACCGCGCCAACATGGTCGCGGACTCCTGGCATGGCGATTTTATTTACACCGCCGACGAAGCCGAACGCCGTCTGGCCGTGCGCCTCGGCGTCAAACGCACCAACAAGGACGGCGGCAAAGTCGAAATGGATAACCTCACCCTGCTGACATTCGACGACGACCGCATTTGCCGTGTCGC
>Ga0181593_10004280_pt1 | contig 13001 bp, 8 predicted proteins | sample 071ome_19_FD_133756 | JGI IMG/M metagenome (GOLD analysis project Ga0181593, IMG submission 133756) | Coastal salt marsh microbial communities from the Groves Creek Marsh, Skidaway Island, Georgia - 071413AT metaG (megahit assembly) | ecosystem: Environmental > Aquatic > Marine > Intertidal zone...
CAAAAGGCCAGCTCCCAGTACCAGCAATAACAGATACTCCACCGCCAAGGTCACCTGTTGCAACAGATCCTGAATCTGCACAAACACCATGCTCATATCCATCAAGGTGATGGTCGGGAAGTCTCGAATCAGTTGGGTCAGGTTAGCTTGTTTATCCGTATCTACATGGAAACTGGTCAGATAGCTGGCCGGTAACTCAGCCAATACATCCGCAGAAAAGATCATATAGAAATTCGGGCTCAGAGTGCCCCAGTCTACAGAACGGATACTGCTCACAGTGGCGGTAAAGATTTCACCAGCTACATCAAAGGTCAGCTGATCATTTAAACCAACACCCAATCGCCCTGCTAAACGAGACTCAATAGAAAGCTGGGCAGTTTTAGCGGCCAGTTCTTCATCCGCTAACCACATACCTTGTTCAATTTTATTCCCTTGGGGTAATTCATTGCTCCAGGTTAATGCCAGATCCCGCTGCATAGCCGGATCCTGTTTTAACGTTTCATTGTCCTGCACCTTTATGCCATTAATTTCCGTTAACCGGCCGGGAATCATGGGAAATAATGGATTGGCTTTGAATCCCGCATTGGTCAGTGCTTGCTGATACTCTTGCGCTTCGTACTCCTGAATATTCAAAGCAAAAAAGTTCGGCGCATCATCCGGTAGACTGCGCTGCCAATCCGCTAATAAATCATTGCGTACAATACTGATGATGATCATCACCATCAGAATCATGGCGAAGGCCAGAACCTGAGCAGAGGTCGAACGGGGATCGCGAACAATACGCTGCCAAGCAAAGCGCACATACAAACCAAATTTATGTTCAGGCACCACTTTAGCGGCCAGCTTCAAAAAAAGTTGCAGCAATAACATCAGCAGCAATAGCACCGCAAAGCCACCGATTACCAGAATCACTGACATTAACAGATCATGGGTATACCAATAGCTGAGTCCAAACACAGCTACCATCGCTAAACCATAAGTTGCCCAACTGCTCCAGCTCATGGGTTCTAATTCCCGACGCAAAACCCGTAATGGCGAAACCCGCCCCAGCCGTAACAGATGTGGTAATGCAAACCCCAGCAGAGTCATTGGAGCCGTCACACTAGCGATGGCCCAGGCTTGCCAACCGGCTTGAGGTAAATCGCGGGCTAATAAACCGGATAACAAATCCACCAGCAGCAGCTGAAAACCTGTGCCTAACAACAAGCCAATGGCACTGGTGAATATAGAAAGATAAAACAGCTGCAATAAAAACAGACTTAAAACCTGTGCTCGACTAGCACCTAAAGTGCGTAATAAGGCACTGGTATCAAAATGATGCTGAGCGTAATCCTGTGCCGCCATCGCAATGGCAATACCGGATAATAAAACCGCTAGAATCGCCGCCAAGGATAAATAACTGCGAGCCTTATCTAACGCTCCGGCTAACGCTTGATTGCTGTCCGTTAAAGACTCCAAACTCTGGCTGACACTGAGCTGGTTTTTGATGGTTTCACGAAAATCATTTAAAGCTTGATCAGATGCTGAGTCATCTCTCGATGCCGATACCAGCATTCGCCAGATCACCCGACTGCCGACCTGTACTAAACCCGCCTTTTCTATATCCGCAAGATGCATCATCAGACGGGGAGAAAGACTATAAAAGTTGCCACCCCGGTCACTTTCCTGCAGCAAAATAGCGCCGACGTTAAACTGCAACCGCCCGACTTCAACCGTACTACCTACTGAAACATTTAACAGTGCTGCCAATCTGGGCTCTATCCAGACTTCCCCTTGAGCCGGGCCAGCTTGGGCTGCTTGCCCGGCATTACTTTCATTGGAAAAAGCCTGCTTACTGATGGTCAGATCCCCACGCAATGGATAACCATCATCCACGGCTTTTAAGGCAGCCAGCGACATTTCGTCCCCAGCAATCACCACACTAGGAAATTCTAATGTGGTCGTGGTTGCCAGCCCCAGCTGTTCAGCCTGCTGATAAAGACTGGCATCAATCGCCTGACTGGATTTAATGCGTAAATCCGCACCTAATAAATCGGTGGATTTACTCAGCATACCCGCATCAAGACGCTGACTGAAAACGCTGATCACAGTGGCTGCGGTTACCGCCAATACCAGTGCAATCAGAATAATATTTAACTGGCTGGCTTTAATTTCCCGCCACATTAATACCCGACTGAGCTGAAATAATTTGGCCAGACTCATGACTGAGTTTCCTCAATCAAATGGCCATCAATCATATGCAAGGAACGCTGACAGCGTTGAGCAAGGTATTCATCATGTGTCACCAGTACCAGCGTAGTATTTTGAGCCTGATTTAATTCGAATAATAATTCGATAATTTGCTGCCCTGTGGCACGATCGAGGTTGCCGGTGGGCTCATCGGCAAATAACACATCCGGCTCGCCAGCAAAGGCCCTGGCAATAGCCACCCTTTGCTGTTCACCACCAGATAACTGCTTAGGGTAATGATTCAGACGATGCGCTAAGCCTACTTTTTCTAACCACTGCACCGCCAGTTGCTGCGCCTGCTTCAGGGAATATTTACCCGTCATTTCAATCGGCAGACTGACGTTTTCTAATGCCGTCAGCCCCGGCAATAACTGGAAGTTCTGAAATACAAAGCCAACACCTTTAGCGCGCACACTGGCACGCTGATCTTCATCCAGCTGATGCAGAGGCTCACCCTTAACCCAGACTTCTCCAGCCGTTGCTTCATCCAGCCCAGCCATAATACCTAACAGAGTTGATTTACCACTGCCAGAAGCCCCCACTATAGCCGCACTTTCTCCGGCCTTGATCTCCAGATTCAGGCCCTGCAAGATAGTGAGCTGTTCCGAACCAGTGGTAACGGTTTTTTCAACCTGATGAAGTTTTAGCAGGAGATCGGTGTGAGATTTTTCAACCATGGCAGTCTCGGCCTTAAGCAATTGTTTTCAATATTAGTTCTGTTGGCAGGATTCAGCTTAACCTATGCTGAAAGCGCTGAAAAACCTTCCTCAGTGGAACACACAATTCTTGTAATGGGTGACAGTATCAGCGCAGGCTTTGGCATCGATAAATCCACTGGCTGGGTCGCCATGCTACAAAAGCGCTTAGGGGATGATTTCAAGTTGGTGAACGCCAGTATCAGTGGCGAAACCACGACAGGAGGACGTCACCGTTTGAAGAAGGCTCTGCAACGCTACGAGCCTGATTTGGTGATCATTGAATTAGGGGGCAATGATGGCTTACGGGGTACCCCAATTAAGCAAATGCAGTTCAATTTAAATGACATGGTAAACAAGGCTAAAGCCAGTGGTGCCGAAGTCATGTTGTTAGGCATGCAGATCCCGCCAAACTACGGCCAGACCTATACTCAGAAATTTGCCTCAGTTTTTAATGCCATCGCATCAGACCAAGGAACCCTTTTTGTGCCTTTTTTGCTGGAAGGTATTGCTGGTAAGTCAGGCATGATGCAAGCTGACGGCATTCACCCTACCGCACAGGCTCAGCCTCTGATGATGGAACTGGTATGGTCAGAGCTACAGGAATGGCTTAATAAGCTAACAAATCAGTCTTAGTCCGTGATACCAAGCTACAAATCACCGTCTATACTGATTAATATTTCTGACTTTTTCTAATGAGGCCGCTCCCCATTGACCCCATGGCTTAAACTGAAAACATTACTGTTAGCCGATAGTAGTCGTAGCGCTCTGTATGCCTCTTGGGCAGCCTTAGCAATGCTGTTCGTAATGTATTCAGCATTTGCCTGGTTTAATGCCTCCAAAACCCTTTACCAGCAGCTGGATGCCATGAACCAGCTGATATCTCAAAGCACTCAGCAGCATTTCAGTGACTTTTCATTACAACTGAACATGCTCAGTCAGCGCTTTGATCGTGCCGAACGCAATAAGACCCCTATAGAAGAGCTTTTCGTTCACCGAGTAGAAGACTCCTACGATCACAGCATGTTGATCGATGAGAACGGAAAAATCGTATTTTCTTCCTTCGACTTTTTCTATAACAATCGAGAGCAGGCTACACAAGTCATCATCAAACCCCAGCTGCTCGAAAACCTGCAAGCGGGTGACAAACCCAGCCTACTGAATACATTCAGCCTTACTGCAGCATCAGGCAGTCACTACCTGCCAATATGTATCCGTAAAGAACGTCTCGGAGGCCACGCCCTATGCGTGGCTGTGTCCAGTGAAAACGAGAAGCTTAACTGGAATACCATCAATCGTATCAATGACACAGCCATCCGCATCATCAACAAGGATCACTATCTGGTATTTGCAGACCCCCTGCCTCTACATAAACGTTCCATACTCGGCACCATCCCCAAACAAATAGACAGCCATCCTAAACTTGATGCTCTTATTGCCAATCAAGCCAGCTATATGACCTTCTCAGGAGAAATGGGCCTAGATGATATTAAACGCTTAGGGGTAGCCCGTTTCCTGACCGATATGCAGTTAATTACCACGGTGTCAGTGCCTCAAGCGAGGTTGATGTCAGTTTGGTTAGAACAGATTGCTGGCCCGCTGTTTATGCTGATCGCTTTCTTTCTGGTAACCCTGATTGGTTTTCGTATTTCCCAGCGCCATGTTTCTCAAGCCAGAGAAGATTATTTGCAAACCGAGCAAGCATTACGGGAACAAGAAGGTACGCTGGAATTATTGTTAAGTAATTTACCGGGAATGATTTACCGAGTTCGCATTCCTGATTATAAGGTTCTATTTATCACCGACGGTTGCCGAAAGTTATTAGGCTACTCCGCTGAGAGCTACTTATCCGGGCAGAAAACACCATTTGATGATGTCTATGAAGAAGACCAAGGGATATTGGTTAAACACATAGACAGCATTAAAAACCCAGAAAGTACTTACGAGCATATCTTCCGCATCCACTCACCATCAGGTGAACTGAAATGGGTGCTGGATCGTGGCCGGGCAGTCCAAGAAGGCAAAAAAGAGACGTATCTTGAAGGTATCCTGCTGGACATTACAGAACACATGCTGTCGCAGCAACAGGTTGAATATCTGGCCACTCGCGACCCTCTGACGGAGCTAGCCAACCGCTATTTATTCAATGACGAATTAGTCAACCATATCGACAAGCATGGCGACCAAACCACTATCGCGCTGCTATTCATCGACTTAGACCGCTTTAAGACCATCAATGACTCCCTTGGCCATCAGGTTGGCGATCGCCTACTGAAACAAGTAGCTGAACGTTTGCAGGAATGCGTTTCCAGCAACTGCCTGCTGGCCCGCTTAGGCGGTGATGAATTTATGGTGATGGTGCGCAATCCAGAAAGCTATGAATCCGTCGAAGCACTAGCACATTCTATCAATCTAGTGATTAGCAAAACCTATGAGCTGGATTATTACAAACTGAATACCAGCTGTAGTATTGGCATCAGCATGTATCCACAAGATTCCCGTGAGTCTCACCTACTACTGCGTAACGCTGATACCGCCATGTATAACGCTAAGGCCAAAGGCGGCAACCGTTATCAGTTCTATACCGATGAAATGAACCAGCAGGCGAACTCCCGCCTGACTATTGAAACCGAATTACGTCGGGCGATTAAAGAAGATGAGTTCCAGCTGCATTACCAGCCACAGGTTAATCTGGTTACAGGGGAACTTGAAGGTGCAGAAGCTCTGGTACGCTGGATACATCCGACCGCGGGCATGGTATCTCCAGCGGAATTTATTCCTGTAGCGGAAGAAACTGGATTAATCCGTGATATCGGCGATTGGGTTTTAGAAAAAGCCTGCTCCGTTTTCCACGACTGGAATCAGCAAACAGGCCTGAATTTATCCGTTGCTGTAAACGTATCTGTGCGTCAGTTGGATGATAGTTTTGTATTAAGGGTTCAGGAGATTCTTAATCAGGCAGGCATGTCAGCGGAGTCTTTAGAACTGGAAATCACCGAAAGCCTGTTAATGGATAATGTTCAGGAAAATGTGCGTATTTTAGAAAACATCAATCGTCAGGGTATTCGTTTTGCGATGGATGATTTTGGTACCGGCTATTCATCCCTGAGCTATCTGAAACAATTCCCGATCAGTAAACTGAAAATCGACCGTTCTTTTGTTAACGACATTACTGAAGATCCGGAAGATGAAGCCATCATCCGCGCTATTATCGCTATGGGGCAGACTCTGAAACTGAAGGTCATTGCCGAAGGGGTTGAAAACCATCAACAACTAGCGCTACTGCAGAATATTGGTTGTAATAGCTACCAAGGCTATTTCTTCAGTAAGCCACTACCAGAAGATGAGTTCTTCGAAAAATACATCAAAGACAATATTGGTAAAATCAGCCGCTTACACAACTGATCCCTTACTCTTAGATCTTATTCCTGAGTTAATAGCTGTTTCGCAGCATCTAACCTAAGCAGTTCCTTGTTAGCAAAATTCTGTTGTTTGTACTCGTCCAGCAATTGTGTTTTTTCTTCCGAGCTTAAACCGTCAATAGCAGCGAGCCTTTGCTCTTCAGCTATCAGGGCACGAATGCGTTGCTGCCATTGATTTTGCTGCTGATCGACCTGTTCCAGCCGTGTCGTGGCTTCTTCACCAACTGTCTGCAAACGTAACTCACGTACATCTTGTTCTGAATATTCATCAGAGTTGCGCATGCTCTCCACCTGCAAATGCAACTGAGAAGCCTGCTGGGCCTGACCACGAAACTCTTGCCATTCATCCGGCATAGCTTGCTCCGCCTGTCGCAACGCCAACTGTTTTTCAGCCTCAGGTAAGTCACTGTTACGAATAATCAGTTTCTCTAACGCGAGACCATCAATGGCCTCATCCATTTGCCAGAAAACTTCTACAGTATCAGGTTCCATCCACTGGCGACGTAAGCGTTTCTGCCATTCAAAACGGGCTTTCATACCATCCAGATCACCGGACATAAAGTCAGAGCCACTGGCATCGAATTCAGCTAATTCGGATTTATAGTTCAGATATTTATCCAACAGTGCTCGCGCTTGCCCCTGCCCCGGCTCAGGCAGCTTAGCGATTTCTGCCAGCATCAGGCGTTTAATTTCTTCAAGGGGAATTTCCCCTAACGCAGCGAGATGAAAATCAATCCAATAACGTAATTGACGATCAACAATCAGATGATTGAATTCATCGACGGCCAACGTGCCATCAACTCCGGTTGCCCGGAAAGTTTTCAGTTTAGAAATATCGGCAAGTTCACCAGATTGATCAAAAATATTATCAGCCAATCGAGCGCTGACATCTGAGAGTTGCGGTAAAGCCTGATTATTATGGATTTCACTATCGGGAATAGTGAAATAAATTGCTACAGCGCTGATAGCAGCCAGAAGGAAGATCGTATGTATTTTATTCATATAAAAATGCCGGAGAAGAAACCCACTCCGGCATTACTATAAACTTATAGGCCTGCGTTTTTCAAACGATTTGCATGAGTTCTGAAAACCGTCAGCGGATCAGTAGACCACAGATGATGAATACCTAATAACAGGTTCACTTCATCCAAATGATTCATTTTAAAATCATCACGAATAACCATACCTAAATGGCTAGAACAAGTTGATACCAAACCATCATTTTCAACTCCACTTGGGAAGAAGTATTGAGTCGTTCCTGTTAACAAATCCAGCGGATCAAAAACATTGGTACGGGGTTTAGCACCACTCCACGAGTAATACCGAATTCCGTTATCTACATAAGCACCTTCACCACAAGCAGACTCTGGAATACCCCCTGGGTGAAGCTTGTTAAACGCTGCACTTTCAGCCGTCGTCATGGAATTCATGGAAGCGATAATATCCTGATCGTAACCACCGCCAGAAACCAGGTCGATGATATTCGCTAGCAGGTTACCCATAGTTTCAATCAAGCCTTCAAAGAGTGATGATCCATCACTCCATTCACGTAACTTATCCGCTACCGCCGTACCTTTATTTACACCGGCAATAGAAGTGACAGAAGCTACTAGATCTGGACGAACAGACGCGACATAACGAATAGTTGGTCCACCATGACTATGGCCTATTAAGTTCACTTTTTTGGCCCCACTTACCGCAAGAATTCTCTCAATCTGAGGAATTAATTGCTCACCACGAACAGTCGGAGAATTTGAATTCGCGACGGTGGTTAAATAAACCTCCGCACCATCCTTGCGTAAAGTTTCAGGAACTTTATGCCAGTAGTCGATACCTAATAAGCTATCAAAACCATACAAGCCATGGGTCAGTACGATGGGATATTTAGTCTCGGTGTAACCAGACGACTTATTCCACCACCAGGCTTGACTTGGCATTGATATAAATAATGACATGACCGCAAAAAATGCGATTATTTTCTTCATGATCGATTCCTTTTTATTGTTATTGGAAGCTGACGCATCGAAGATAAGACTAGTTCAGAAAGAACATTACGAAAGGTGAATACTTGCCTGATTGAATGATCAACGGCAATTAACAACCCTATTAACACCATTTACGCCACAAAAACAAAGTTTAGGCTAAATCGGTATAAGTCAGATTAATTGGAAGTCAGTGGTCGATAGGACTGGTGAGTTTTGTAATGATCATTTTTCTCACCATACATAGAACTGTCCGCAGTTTTTAGTAAACCTGCAAGCTCATAACCATGAAACTCACTGTAAGCGAAACCAATACTCGCTGAGATCGGATAACCTTTCACAGCGGGCAAATCAATTGCTTTTACCGCCTCACGTAATTTATTCAGCACCGAAATCACACTGTTTAGATCTGCAACACGATCGACCAAAATCGCAAACTCATCACCACCAATTCTGGCAACGATATCTCCTTGACGGACGTTATCCAAAAGAGTTTCTGCAACCGCTACGAGCACCTTATCCCCGACATCATGACCCAAATCATCGTTAATGAGCTTAAATCCATTTAGATCTACAAAATACAAACCAACATGAGTTTGATTGCGCTCGGCAGAAAATAATATTTTCTGACCAAAATCTTCAAAATGCATGCGATTTGCCAGACCAGTAAGACTGTCAAAATTTGCCTGATTATAAAGCGTCAGTTGCCTTTCCTGATTGCCCCGATCAATTTCTTTATGAACTCGATACATGATAAAAATCAGTAGCGGGAAAACAATCATCAGAAAACTAATCGCACCAATTTGCAACCAATCCAGATCCATCCACTCCACTTGCTGGCGAATCTCAAGTTTGAGTTCGAAGTCTTTTAATAAAATCCGATCTTCTGCAACCAACTCGGGCAGTATCGGATTATCAGACGTTTTAACAATGCCATCACTGGTATCTAATAAAGTGAAACTGGCACCGGTGGAATCTTCGCAAACCAAACTAAATGACCAGCGCGCATTTTTAGCCACCTCTGGCAACAATTGTTCAGCTTTGATCACCAACAAAGAAATATATCTAGGCTGCGCCGTGTCGTTAATATTAATGGCCTGCATCATCACAATGGCCGATTCACCATTAATTAGCTCAAAGGGTTCCGTCATCAATAACTTGTCACTGCGGCCAAAACGCTCAGCTACCGAGTCAATGAACTCGATGGTTTTCAGATTCAGACCGAGCTGGGAGTTTTCAGATTGAGGCTCAATGAAAATTACCGGAAAGGCTTCACCATCGCGTAATAAATTATGTTCGACAATGCCTTTTTCGAAATCGAATGACCAGACTCTGGGCTTAACATTCTGAGCGATCAGATAACTAGAAAATGGCTCGAGGTGAGTACTGTCTACCCGCTGCGCCACTTCAAACATCAGAATATGGGGATAGCGATCCAACATGCGCTGCGCATATGCTTTGGTAGAATCTATGCTGTCGACCTTACTGCCCAATAGAAATGCAGAAAAGCCTGACAAAATGGACTCATTCTGAGCCATGAGCTCACGTACGTGGTGGCGCATATGGGAGACATCATTACGAAAACGGTTCTCAACCTTGTCGTAGTTCCAATAAACGTTAAATGCCAGACCACCCACCAGACCAAAGGAAGCCAGTGTAAATAAGGCGCCATAAAGAATTTTAAGCCGCAAACTGCCTTTATGGAGTTGGATAAGCGTCTACCTCTATTGAAAATCCACGCGCCATACCAGACGCACATGCCTGATAATAAGGTTAGCCCAATATTCTTATTCGTGGGCGGCAGACACAAAAAAACCACACTGACTGAATCAGTGTGGTTTCTTGCGCAAGGCCAGTATTTTGAGGACTCTCAGTCGAATAAACGGTTATTACTCTGATGAAGCTGCTCAGCTTCAGCAATCGTTCGATCGAAGATCTCCTGCACTGTCGGCTGGTCCTTGATTAACCCTTGAGTCTGGCCGATGAACTGCACACCTTTCTGGTAATCACCATCAACAGTGGCAGCCTGTAGCTTAGGCACGGCCGCGCCAAAGTAAGCCAACAGCTTAACCTTATCCATCATCGCCAGCATACCTACCAAAATCTTCCAGATTGGTTGCTTCACAATGGCAGCTGCCTTGGTCGCTTCAAAACAGGCCTGAATAAAGCCCATCGGCTTCTTGGTTTCTTTAATCGCCTGCGGAGTAGCCATTACTCGGGCAAAAATACCATCGAAGTTCTTAGAATAGATGGTGTCCTGTTCACTTTTCTTCACCACTTCATCTTTCATATTCTGGTGAAGTGGACTGTCTGCACTGGTCGCCAGACGCGACCCCATGGCCACTCCTTCAGCGCCTAATGTCAAGGCAGCTAACAAGCCGCGACCATCAGCAAAGCCACCAGTAGCAATGACTGGGATATCCACAGCAGCAGAAATTGCAGGCACTAACACCAGAGAGGTCACTGCCCCGCCGTGAGCCGCAGCTTCATGCCCTGTAACCAATAACGCATCAGCACCACTTTGCTGAGCAGAGCGGGCGTGCTTCTCGGTAGTCACTGTAGCGATCACCTTAGCACCATAGGCATGAGCACGCTTGATCAACTCATCCCCTTTACCCAGCGAGAAGTTGATCACAGGGACCTTTTCTTCAATTGCGATGTCAGCGTTTTCAGCGGAACCCGGCATCAGCAGAGTGACGCCAATGCCAAATGGCTTGTCTGTTAACTCACGAATGCGGCGGATAGAGTCACGGGTTTCGTCTGGCGTCAGAGGACCACTAGCCAGAATGCCCAAACCACCAGCATTGGATACTGCGGCCACTAACTCAGGAGTGGAGATCCAGCTCATGCCGGGCAATAGGATCGGCGCTTCAATGCCTAATAACTCAGTGATTTTCGTTTTCATGCTTACCCCAACCTCGAATACAAACTCAAGCAAGATTCAAAGGCGCACACTGTACCGACAATCAGGTCTTCAGGCCATTGCCGAATGTGACGAAATTGAGTGCTCGAAAGGTCAATCAGGACAGAGGGTTAACGACGGTTTTGCTGGATATAGTTGAGGAATAGCTGCTGGCGCTGCTGTGGTGTCATACCACGCAACTGCTGGATATGCTGCTGACGCTGAAAAGAGGTCTGAGGTTTGGCTGCACCTGCTGGCTGGTCAATGGACTTATAGAACTGATTCAACGCGCGCTGCTGCTCTGGACGCTGATTACTCCATTGAATCTGGGAACGTCCAGGTTGGGCAAACTCTGACAAATCGGTAATAGCTTTAATACGCTGTTCAGCTTGACTGGCTGTAGCGAATAGCATACCGATGACAACAAGTAACGATGTACGCATATTGAGCGCCCATTAATCTTTGGTTTTTGACAGCATTTCTGATGCTTCTTTCTCCAACGACCAAGTACGTTAGTACCTCGAAGAATAGAGCATCTTTATTAGTATATTGTTAGACAGTTTACCTAGTTTGTTATAAATGTCACGGCACAGGAAAGTAAATGCTGGGTAAAGCCCCCTCCCAATGACAAGTTGTCCCGATAAGCCCTAACTGGCCCGCAGCTCAGGCAATAAACAACTGATTTCCAAGCCTCCCTGAGGATGATTACGAATTAACATTTCACCATCAAAGCTGCGGATAACCCGATAAGCAATCGCCAGCCCCAGACCATAACCACGACTGACTCCCGCCACCTGCTGAGCGGATTCCTGCCGTTCACGGGCATGCTCTGCACGATAGAAAGGCTTGGTGAGATTAGCAATGTGCTCTTCGGCCACCCCAGGACCATGATCCCGCACCACCACGGCATAACGACCATGATCTTTCTCAATTGCAACTTCAATGCGGGTGCCTTTAAAGGTATGGAGCAACGCATTACGAATCAGATTTTCAAAAGCCGATTTCAGCGTGCGATACTCGGCGCTCACTAAACAGCGATCTGCCGAGAAAGTCAGCTCGATATGATCTCCTTGCTGCTCGAACTGTGCGTCCGCAGCAATTTCCTGAATCACATCCACCAGATTAATACTCTGCCATTGCTCTGGATGGCGCTCTACTTCCAGTTTGGCCAACATCAAAATATCGGCAATCTGTTCATTCACCCGACCGGTTTCCAGTTCAATACGATCCAGATGTTCTTCAACCTCAGGATTCGCATCCATCCGCGCCAGCTCTAACGCGATCTGTAAACGAGCTAACGGAGAGCGCAATTCATGGGAAATATCCCGCAATAATAACTTCTGATCAGCGAGCAGGTTTTGCAGTCGGTCTGCCATCAAATCGAACTCACGACCTAATTCACCAATCTCATCGTTTCTGGCTTTCAATCTTTCACCGGAACGGGCACTCAAATCCCCTTCAGAAATAGCCTTAACAGTTCGCTGCAGCTTTAACAAAGGGCGAGACAAATAAGCAGACAACAAGAAACCAATGCCGGCAAAGATCAGAAAAGACGTTCCTAAACCGAGGTAGATATAAGATTTGGCATCCAGTACTGCAAAAGGATGCAGAAACTCAACCACCAGCAAATAGTACTGACCATTGAGCGAAGATATCGGGGCTTTTACCAATACCTCACTGCGCGATAATGGCTGAATTTTAATATTCAGATCGTCCGCCGATAAGGCATAACGTTCTACCGTGTCTGGTGTGGAGCCGAGAATATCTTGCC
>Ga0181593_10004283_pt1 | contig 12997 bp, 9 predicted proteins | sample 071ome_19_FD_133756 | JGI IMG/M metagenome (GOLD analysis project Ga0181593, IMG submission 133756) | Coastal salt marsh microbial communities from the Groves Creek Marsh, Skidaway Island, Georgia - 071413AT metaG (megahit assembly) | ecosystem: Environmental > Aquatic > Marine > Intertidal zone...
CAAAAAGCGGCCCCAACCCATCACCTTCTCCCGGCCGGATTGACGCTGGAAGGCCAGGGCTACTGGCTGATCAGCGAAATCGATGTCCCTCCGGAACACCTGGGGACCGTGGAACACCCGGAAACCCCGGAGCCAACCATCGCCTACTACCGCATCGCCGCGCTGGGGCTAACCGACGAGGAGAGCGCGCCGTACATTATCGAAGCCATTTTCACCAGGACGTGGAGCGGCGCGCCTGCTGCCCCGGCGCCCCCTGCAGAGCCGGATGCGGTCGAGACCTGCCAGCTGGCGTCCCGTCCGCCATGCGGCCGCGTGGCATGGAGACGGCTCAGATGATGGTCGTTACGCTCCCGGCTCGTGGGCAAAGACGAGGGGATCGAGGGTTTTCGCTGCTGGAAATCGTCCTCGTCGTTAGCCTCATCGGCATACTCACCCTCCTGGCGCTGCCTTCCTACCAGGGCGTGATGCTGAAAGCTCATCGAACCGAGGCCATCGCCCAATTGATGCAGGCGGTGGCTTGCCAGGAGCGAACCCGTGCCGGCCGCGGGGCCTATGATATTCGCCTGTGTCTCCCTGCAGCCAGCCGGCACTATCGATTCAGCTACAGCAAGACAGACAGCATGGCGTTTTACCGGGTCGAGGCGCATCCGCTGGGCGTGCAGGCACGTGACCCCTGCGGGAGCATTTCGCTGGACGCCACCGGGCGAAGATTCGTGAGCGCGCCGGATGCCACGGCCTCACTCTGCTGGGCAGGAAGATAGACCGGCCTGGCAAGGGTGAAATACCCGGCGCGCCAAATTCCGGGCTCAGGCCCGCACGGGTTGCGTATAATCCACTGATCACCTGATGGCGCCGCTGTAGCCGGTAAACCTATGACGGATGTAAAAAAAGCAGGCCTGGACGACTGGAGCGCCCTGGCAGAAAAAGAACTGAGAGGCAGGCCAATCGAGCAGCTCACGGAGCTCACTCGCGAAGGCATCAGTGTCAAACCGCTCTACACCCAGGAAGATCTCGCGGAGCTGGGCCACCTGGGCTCCCTCCCCGGCATTGCCCCCTATGTCCGCGGGCCGCGGGCCACGATGTACGCGGGCCGGCCGTGGACTGTGCGGCAGTACGCCGGGTTTTCAACGGCAGAGGAATCCAACGCTTTTTACCGGCGCAACCTCGAAGCCGGTCAGACCGGCCTGTCCGTCGCTTTTGACCTGGCCACCCATCGCGGCTACGACTCCGACCACCCCAGGGTGGAGGGCGATGTGGGCAAAGCAGGGGTTGCCATCGACAGCGTAGAGGACATGAAAATCCTGTTTGACGGCATCCCGCTGGAACAGATGTCGGTGTCCATGACCATGAACGGGGCCGTGCTGCCGGTGATGGCCATGTACATTGTGGCGGCGGAGGAACAGGGCGTCCGCCCGGACCAGCTGGCTGGAACGGTGCAGAACGACATTCTCAAAGAGTTCATGGTTCGCAACACCTATATTTATCCGCCCGCGCCATCGATGCGGATTGTCTCCGACATCATTGCTTACACCGCCACCCATATGCCCCGCTACAATTCGATTTCCATCTCCGGGTATCACATGCTGGAGGCGGGTGCGACCTGCACGCAGGAGCTGGCCTATACCATTGCCGACGGTATCGAATACGTGCGCGCCGCCATCGACAGCGGACTGGATGTGGATGCCTTCGCGCCACGCCTGTCGTTTTTCTTCGGTATCGGCATGGATTTTTTCATGGAAATCGCCAAGCTGCGCGCCGCGCGGCTGCTGTGGGCGACTTTGATGGAAGAGAAGTTTTCACCCAGCAACCCGAAGTCATTGATGCTGCGCACGCACTGCCAGACCTCAGGCGTCAGCCTGACAGCCAATGACCCCTACAACAACATCATGCGCACCACGATCGAGGCCATGGCCGCGGTTCTGGGCGGAACCCAGTCGCTGCATACCAACTCGTTTGATGAAGCGCTCGCGCTGCCCACCGATTTCTCCGCCAGGATCGCGCGCAACACCCAACTGGTCCTGCAGGAAGAGGCCGGCATGACCCGGGTTGTCGACCCGCTGGCCGGCTCCTACTACCTGGAGCGGCTCACGCACGACCTCGCGACCCACGCCCGAACGCTGATTGACGAGGTGGAAGCCTTGGGCGGAATGACCCGGGCGGTGGAATCCGGCATGCCGAAAATGCGCATCGAGGAGGCCGCCGCCGCGCGGCAGGCTCGGATTGACCGGGGCGAGGAAGTCATCGTTGGGGTGAACCGCTATCGACTGACCGAGGAACCACCCGTCGAAATTCTCAATATCGATAACACGGCCGTGCGCGAAGCCCAGATTGAGCGGCTTGAGCGCACGCGGGCGCAACGCGATCAGGCAGCCTGCGAGAAAGCACTGCAAGCGCTGAGCGAGGCGGCGCGCGATGACAGCGGAAACCTGCTCGCGCTGAGCATCGACGCCGCACGCGCCAGGGCCTCGGTGGGGGAAATCTCTGACGCACTGGAGTCTGTATTTGGCCGTTACCGGGCCAGGACGCCCGCCATCAGCGGCGTTTATGGCGCCGCCTACGAGGATGATCAGCAGTTTATGGATATCAAGCGGGAAGTGGAGACCTTCGCTGAGCGGGAGGGGCGGCGCCCCCGTATGCTCGTGTGTAAACTCGGCCAGGATGGTCACGACCGCGGCGCCCGCGTGATCGCGACCGCCTTTGCCGACATGGGCTTTGACGTCGATATCGGCCCGCTGTTCCAGACCCCGGAAGAAGCCGTCAGGGAGGCACTGGAAAACGATGTGCACGTGATCGGCATTTCCTCCCAGGCAGCTGGACACAAGACCCTGGTGCCGCAGGTGATCGACGGTCTGAAAGCCGCGGGCGCCTCCGATATCATCGTCATCTGCGGCGGTGTCATACCGCCACAGGATTATGAAGAACTGGAAGCAGCAGGCGTCGCGGCCATCTTTGGCCCCGGCACCCACATTCCGGAAGCGGCGCGAGAGGTGCTGCATAAAATAAAATCGCGAGAGAAAAACGAATAGACACACACCGCCGCGGGCGGAGATTGGCCGCGGGATCACCCGGCAGCACCGCGACGAGGGAGCGCAGCATGAAAGACATCGTGGATCAGTTGGAAGAAAAGCGTCAACGGGCGCGACTGGGCGGCGGGCAAGCCCGCATCGACCGACAACACGAGCGCGGCAAACTCACGGCGCGCGAACGCATCGAGCTGCTGCTCGACGAAAACAGTTTCGAAGAGTGGGATGCCTTTGTCGAGCATCGTTGCACCGACTTTGGCATGGAAGACAAGAAGGTGCTGGGCGACGGCGTGGTCACCGGCTACGGCACGATCAATGGCCGCATGGTCTTTGTGTTCAGCCAGGATTTCACCGTATTCGGCGGATCCCTGTCCGAAGCGCATGCTGAAAAGATTTGCAAAATCCTGGACCAGGCCATGAAAGTGGGCGCTCCGGTCATTGGATTGAACGATTCGGGCGGAGCGCGCATCCAGGAGGGCGTGGTGTCGCTGGGCGGCTACGCCGAAGTGTTTCAGCGCAACGTGCTCGCCTCCGGCGTGATTCCGCAAATCTCTGTCATCATGGGCCCCTGCGCCGGCGGTGCCGTCTACTCACCCGCTATAACTGACTTCATTTTCATGGTCCGTGACTCCTCCTACATGTTCGTCACCGGCCCCGACGTGGTCAAAACCGTCACCCACGAAGTGATCACCGCCGAGGAACTTGGCGGCGCCAAAACGCACTCCACCGTGTCGGGTGTCTGCGACTGCGCCTATGACAATGATGTGGAAACCCTGGCCATGGTCAGGCGCTTCGTCAACTACCTGCCGTCCAATAACAGGGAAAAGCCGCCCTATCGGCCCACGCCCGACGCCCCGGGCCGGATGGAAATGTCACTTGACACGCTGATTCCTGACAGCCCCACCAAGCCCTATGACATGAAAGAGGCGATCTACAAGATCGTGGACGACGCCGAATTCTGGGAGTTGCAGCCGGACCATGCCAAAAACATCGTTATCGGCCTTGCCCGAATGGACGGACACCCGGTCGGCATCGTGGCCAACCAGCCGCTGGTGCAGGCCGGCTGCCTGGACATCGAGTCATCGATCAAGGCTGGGCGCTTCGTTCGCTTCTGTGACGCCTTCAACATCCCGCTGCTGACTTTCGTCGATGTGCCGGGTTTCATGCCGGGCAGTGCCCAGGAATACGGCGGCATTATCAAGCACGGCGCCAAGCTGCTCTTTGCCTATGCCGAGGCCACCGTGCCAAAAATCACCGTGATCACGCGCAAAGCTTACGGCGGCGCCTACGATGTCATGTCGTCCAAGCATCTTCGAGGTGATGTCAACCTGGCCTGGCCAAGCGCCGAAATCGCCGTCATGGGCCCAAAAGGCGCCGTTGAGATTATCTTTCGGGGCGACATTGGCGACGAAGACAAGATCGCCGAGCGCACGGAGGAGTACCGTCAGAAATTTGCCAACCCGTTTATTGCGGCCAGCCGCGGCTACATTGACGACGTGATCGCGCCCCATGCCACGCGCAAGCGCATCTGCCGCTCGCTGGCCATGTTGCGTGATAAGCGATTGGAAAACCCCTGGCGCAAACACGACAACATTCCGCTGTGATGTTGGCTCTGATGCAGAGATCGGAATTCCGGTCAGGAGACTTCACGCATGTTTGACAAGATTCTTGTTGCCAACCGGGGTGAGATCGCCTGTCGGGTACTCACCACGGCACGCAAGATGGGTATCGCAACCGTGGCCGTGTATTCCGATGCCGACCGCGATGCCCTGCATGTGCAGATGGCGGATGAGGCTGTGCACATTGGCGCATCGCCATCGACAGAAAGCTACCTCGTCCAGGAGCGCATCATCGAGGCCTGTCGCTCCACCGGCGCGCAGGCGGTTCATCCCGGTTACGGGTTTTTGTCGGAGAATGCCGCGTTCTGCGAGGCCCTGGCGGACGCGGGCATCGTCTTTATCGGGCCGAACACCCATGCGATCGAAGCCATGGGCGACAAGATCACCTCCAAAAAGCTGGCCGCAGAAGCCGGCGTCAATACGATTCCCGGTTTCGAGGGCGTGCTGCGCGACGCGGATCATGCTGTCGAGGTGGCCAACCAGATCGGCTATCCCGTCATGCTCAAGGCCAGCGCCGGCGGCGGTGGCAAGGGCATGCGTATTGCCCGTGATGATGAGGAATGCCGTGACGGCTTCGAACGGGCCTCCAATGAAGCACGCTCCAGCTTTGGCGATGACCGGATGCTGGCCGAAAAATTCATCGAAGAGCCCAGGCACATCGAAATTCAGGTGATGGCCGATACGCACGGCAACGTGCTGTATCTCAATGAGCGCGAATGTTCCCTGCAGCGCCGGCATCAGAAAGTCGTCGAAGAAGCGCCATCGCCATTTCTTGACGAAACCACGCGAAAACAAATGGGCGAACAGGCCACCGCGCTGGCCCGGGCGGTCGATTACCAATCCGCCGGCACGGTCGAGTTCATCGTGGACGCTCAGCGCAATTTTTACTTTCTCGAGATGAACACGCGCCTGCAGGTAGAGCACCCGGTGACCGAACTGACGACGGGCCTGGACCTCGTGGAACTGATGATTCAGGTCGCGGCCGGCGAGGCACTGCCGCTGGCCCAGAAAGACGTCTGCATCAAGGGATGGGCCATCGAGAGTCGCGTCTACGCCGAGGACCCGTTCCGTAACTTCCTGCCCTCGACCGGGCGCCTGGTTTACTATCGCCCACCCCACGATAGCGGCAACATACGCGTCGACACCGGGGTCTATGAGGGTGGCGAGGTTTCGGTGTTTTACGACCCCATGATGGCCAAGCTGATCACCCGTGGCGATACGCGCGAGGAAGCCATCGCCCACATGCGCGAAGCGCTCGACCGTTTCATCATCGATGGCGTTTCCAACAACATCGGCTTCCTGTCCGCGCTGATGGCGCACCCGCGCTTTGTATCGGGTGACATGACGACCCATATGATCGCCGAGGAATACCCGGAAGGGTTCAGCTCGGCGGACCTTCCCCATGAAGATCCGGCAGTCGTCATCGCTGTGGCCGCGGCGATAGGCCGGCGTTACCGCGATCGCGCCGCGCTCATCGATGGCCAGATGGAAGGGCTGAGGCGAGAAGTACCCGGCGATTGGGTGATTCTCATGGATGGTGAGTACCACGAAGTCAACGTGGTGCCCGTGGAGGGCGGTCACGACGTGACCTACCACGGCAAACTTTACGCGGTCAGAAGCGACTGGTCATTTGGGCAGCGTCTGTTCAGCGGCACCATCAACGGGGAACAGGTGTATGTCCAGGCTGAGCGCATGAACCAGGTCTATCGGTTGTCACGCCGCGGATCCCGCTCCGATATTCAAATCTTCACACCGCGCGCTGCAGAACTGCATCGCCTGATGCCGGCCAGCCAGGAGGAGGATACCTCACAGCAGCTGATCTCACCCATGCCAGGGTTGCTGGTCTCCATCGCGGTATCAGAAGGCCATGAAGTCAAAGCCGGTGAGGAGCTGGCAGTGCTGGAGGCCATGAAAATGGAGAATACGCTGCGCGCGGAGCGCAATGCCGTGGTGGCAAAAGTGCACTTCGAACCCGGCGCCAGCCTGGAAGTGGGTGACATCATTCTCGAGTTCGAATAGCGCGTGTGTCCGCTCGCCGCCATGAAGTCATGACCACCGCAGACATCCAATCGCTCGCTGAGGCCGTGAGATCGGGAGACCGGCGGGCCCTGTCGCGCGCCATTACCCTGATAGAGTCAACCCGGACTGATCATCGCCAGGCATCCAACAGCCTGTTGGAGTTACTGATGCCGCACACCGGCGGCGCCATTCGGCTGGGGGTATCGGGCGCCCCAGGCGTCGGTAAGTCGACATTCATCGAGGCTTTCGGCAACCACGTCATCGACCAGGGACGCCGCGTGGCCGTGCTCACCGTAGACCCTTCCTCTGTCATCAGCGGCGGCTCTATCCTTGGCGATAAGACCCGCATGGAGTCATTGGCCCGCCGGGAATCCGCTTTTATTCGCCCATCGCCGGCCGGCGCCATGCTGGGCGGCGTCAGCCGGCGCAGCCGCGAGACTTTGCTGCTTTGCGAAGCGGCTGGATTCGACCTGGTCGTCGTGGAAACCGTGGGCGTCGGACAGTCGGAAACCCGGGTTGCCGACATGACCGATATGTTCCTGCTCTTGCTCCAGCCTGGCGGCGGCGACGAACTGCAGGGCATCAAGCGAGGGATCATGGAGTTGGCCGATCTTATCCTTATCAACAAGGCAGATGGCCACCTGGAGGCATTGGCGCGGCAATCGGCCTCGGATTTTCGGGCAGCACTGCGCCTGCTGCAGCCGCGCTCAACCCACTGGAGCGTGCCGGTAAAAACCTGTTCGTCGCTCGAGATGACCGGTATCCATGCGGCCTGGGAGGCCATCCTGGGGTACCAGGAGGCGCTGACAGAAAGTGGCGAGTGGCTGACGCGACGTTCCGACCAGGCCAGGTCATGGTTGTGGGCCGAACTGGAAGACGCGCTGATCTCCGATCTCAGGATGAATCCGGACATTCGGGCCCGGCTGCCCGAACTCGAGGCCGCCGCCGCTGCGGGCGAGCTGCCGGCCTCGACCGCGGCCACGCGTTTACTGCAGTTGTATCTTCGCCGAAGCAACGAAGCCGGACAGAGCAAGGAGAAAACATGAGCCAGCGGCCGTTCAGGATCCTCGGCCTTCAGCAGGTGGCCATCGGGGGAGCGCAAAAACAGAAGCTCAGGGCGCTTTGGGTTGATCTGTTGGGCCTGGAACCCACCGGCAGCTATCGCAGCCAGGCGGAGAATGTCGACGAGGACATCCTGGCGCTGGGCTCGGGTGCGCTCACGGTGGAAGTCGATCTCATGCAGCCATTGGATACAGACCGCAAGCCGGCGGTGGACAAGCCACCGCTGAACCACATCGGTCTGTGGGTAGATGACCTGCCCGCCGCCGTGAGTTGGCTCGAATCCAAGGGCGTGCGATTCACACCCGGGGGAATCCGCCAGGGCGCCTCGGGCCACGATATCTGTTTCATTCATCCCAAAGGCAACGAAGATGCCCCGCTCGGAGGACAAGGCGTGCTCATCGAACTGGTCCAGGCTCCGAGGGAGGTCATCGCGGCTTATGCCGGTTTTGACTGAGCGCCGCGCACAAGCCGGCGCTTCGTCACGGGCGCCCATGATGCTCCGAATTCGTCTTGCCTGGCCATGATCAGGTCGCTATCCTACGCAGCCACCGAAAACACGGTTAAGCGCTATGTCTGAGCAACACAACGATGTTCTTTTCGTTTTTCCCGGCCAGGGCTCACAGTACCTCGGCATGGGCCGCGATCTGTGCGCGGCCTACCCTGTCGCCCGTTCACTATATGACCGCGCGGCAGACGTCCTCGGATATAACCTGTTTGAACTCTGCGATTCCGGACCGGAGGAGCAGCTGAATCTGACTCGCCACACACAGCCCGCGCTGCTGACCCACCATATCGCCTGCCTGGAGGTATTCAGGGAGCTGACGGATGGACGGGTGCAGCCGGCACTCGCGGCGGGCCATAGCCTGGGAGAATACTCCGCCCTGGTGGCCGCGGGCTCGCTGGGGTTTGAAGCCGCGCTCGACCTGGTCCGCCAGCGCGGCGAATTGATGGGCGCCCATGGCGAAGGCGAGATGACCGCGTTTCCCGTTGAAATCGATCTCATACAGCCCATAGCCGAGCGCTTTCACTGCGCCGTCGCGGGCTGCAACCTGCCCACGCAAACCGTTATCGGCGGCAAGGCAGAGGACCTCGAGCAGGTCGAAGCGCATATGGCGGAGGCCTATCCCCGCAAGCGCGCGGTTCGGCTTAAAACGGAGGGCGCGTTTCACACCTACTACATGGTGACCGCGGCGCTGCACTATCGGGATGTGTTGGCCAACGCCGAATTTGATGAGCCCGCGGTGCGGGTGCTGTCCAATTTCACCGGGCAGTTCCACGAGCCTGCCGCGGACAGCATCCGTTCAAGGCTGTTTTTCCAGCTGTTTCACCCCGTACTCTGGCACGCCAACCTGATGACGGCTATGGAAGCGGGCGTCACCCGGGTCATTGAATTCGGCGGTGGCATCGGGCCGGGCGAGGCGGACGCCAAGCGTCCGAATCTGGAGGGCATGATCAAAAAAGCCCTTCGTGGCACGGATTACGCGCTGGAGTACTTCCCGGCGATCAATCGCCAGTCACTGGAGGACAGCGCCAGGGCGCTCTGAACATGGGTTGACCGGCAAGCGGTTTTCGGCTGTCAGCCGTTGTGTTCGACCAGTTTCACCCTGAGCGGTTTGGGCAGGGCAAACTCCATGTTCTCGGGGGCGCCATGAATTTCAGAGACGAGGTCAGCGCCTGATTCACGCAGGCGTTCAACCACGCCTTGCACCAGGCTTTCCGGCGCGGACGCCCCGGCCGTCAACCCAACGGCGCCGACGTCTTCCAGCCACTCGGGCCGAATATCCTCCGCACCGTCGATGAGATAGGACGTGACGCCCTTTTTCTCCGCCAGCTCTCGCAGGCGGTTGGAGTTGGAACTGTTGACCGAGCCCACGACCAGAACCAGGTCCACCTGCCCTGCGATCTCACGCACGGCATCCTGGCGATTCTGGGTGGCGTAGCAAATATCATCGTTGCGCGGCCCCATGATGGCCGGAAAACGCAGTCTCAGGCGATCGATGATGGCGCGCGTGTCATCCACAGACAACGTGGTCTGGGTGACATAAGCCACCGCGTCGGGGTGACCGACCTCCAGCCGGTCGACATCCTCCAGCGACTCGACCAGATAGATGTGGTTATCCAGTGGAGTCGACTCCAGCCACTGGCCCATCGTTCCTTCCACTTCGGGATGACCCGCGTGCCCGATCAAAATGACATCGTGCCCTGCCTTGCAATGCTGGGCGACCTCCATGTGCACCTTGGTCACCAGCGGGCAGGTGGCATCGAATACTCTGAGCCCGCGCAAGCCACCTGCCTCACGCACTTTCTGCGACACGCCGTGCGCGCTGAAAATGACGGTGGCGTTGTCCGGCACATCCTCGACTTCATCAACGAAAATCGCGCCCTTACCGGTGAGATCATCCACCACGAACCGGTTGTGCACCACCTCGTGCCGCACATAAATGGGCGCGCCGAACATCTCCAGGGCACGCTCAACGATCTCGATCGCCCGGTCGACACCGGCGCAAAATCCGCGTGGATTGGCCATCAGGACTTTCATGACAACTGCTTTTGCTCGCGACGTTCGCGCAGAGACAATAACAGGGTGTCGATGATGAGCAGCACGATACCGCAGGTGATGGCGGAATCGGCAATATTGAAAGCCGGCCAATGCCAGCCGGCGTAGTGCACATCGATGAAATCAACCACGTAGCCCAGGGTAATGCGGTCGATGACATTGCCCACGGCGCCGCCGAGGACCAGGGACAGCGCCAGCCCCGTTCGCCATTCTCCCCGTTGCAGGCGGAACAGCCAGACCACCAGAAACAGGGTGACGACAAGGGCAAGCACAACGAAAAACCAGCGCTGCCATCCGCCCGCATCGTTCAGAATACTGAAGGCCGCACCGTAATTATGCGCGAGCGTCCAGTTGAGCCATGCTGAGACTTCCACCGGCCGGTAAAGCACCAGGCTTTCCACGGCCCATTGCTTGGTCCACGCGTCCGCGTAAACAATCACCGCCGCCAGTACGAGCCAGGTCAGCGGTGAGTGGATGTGAAACATGGGCTGTCGCTCAGGCATGTCTATTTCCCCGCTCAACCGATTCGCCTGTGTTCACCGGCGCCATCGACGTTTTCGATGCATCTGCCGCATAATTCAGGGTGTTCAGCAGAGGCGCCGACCTCGGGCCGCTGATGCCAGCAGCGCACACACTTGACGTCTTCAGAAGGCGTGACCCTGATGGCTACCCGACCCCGCTCGAGCGTCTTGGATTGCGCGCTGTCCGGCGCGCCCTCCAGTGGCCCTGCCGTCGCCTCTGATGTGAGCAGCATGAATCGCAACTCATCACCCAGCCATTCCAACGCATCTGCATAGGCAGCGTCCGCCCAGATCTCTGCGCGACTGGCCAGCGACGACCCCACTGTGCCGGCAGCGCGTAAATCCTCGATGGACTTTGCCACGGCCTCGCGCAACTGAATGACCGATTGCCAGCGCTCGCGCTCGTCCGCGCTGTCGAGCGGGAACAGCCCCTGATACCAGGTGGCCATGAAAACACTCTGCTCCCGTTCGCCCGGCAGCGCCTGCCAGATTTCCTCGGCGGTAAAACTGATGACAGGGGCCACCCATCGAACCAGGGCTTCGGCGATGTGGTACATCGCGGTTTGTGCTGATCGGCGAATGCGGCTGTCCCGGCCGGCCGTGTACAGCCGGTCTTTGATGATGTCGAGATAAAACGCGCTCATGTCCACCACACAGAAGTGGTGAACCTTCTGGTAGACGCGCAAAAACTCGTAATCGGAGTAAGCGACCTCAATCTCCTGCTGCAGCGAGGCAGCCCGATCCACCGCCCAACGATCCAACGGCAGCATGTCCGCAGGGTCCAGGCACATGTCCGGCTGAAATTCATCCAGGTTTCCGAGGAGAAAGCGAACCGTATTGCGGATTTTGCGGTAAGCATCCGAGACACGGCGCAGGATCTCATCGGAAACGGACATCTCCTGGCGATAATCAGCCGCAGCCACCCACAGTCGCAGCACGTCGGCGCCCAGCGAATTCATGACTTTCTGCGGCGCCACGACGTTACCCTGGGACTTGGACATCTTGCGGCCTTCCGCGTCTACGGTGAAACCATGCGTCAGCACCTGGTGATAAGGCGCCCTGCCATGCATGGCAATCGACGAAAGCAGTGAGGACTGGAACCAGCCGCGATGCTGATCAGAGCCCTCAAGATACATATCCGCGGGCCGTCCAAGGTAGTCGCGGTCATCCAGCACACAGCGGTGGCTGACGCCGGAATCGAACCACACATCGAGAATGTCGCGCACCTGCTCGTATTCATTCTCATCGACACCGAGGCGCTCATAGATATCTTCCCTGTACCAGCAGTCGATACCCTCTGACTCAACCAACTCCGCGGCCTTGTGCATCAGCGCGGTCGTGTCCGGATGCAGCGTTCCCTCCGACCGATGGATGAACAAGGTAATGGGCACACCCCAGGTACGTTGCCGGGAGATGCACCAGTCCGGCCTCGATTCCACCATTCCCAGAATGCGCTCCCGGCCCCACGAGGGAACCCAGCGCACCTCATCAATGCGGCTCAGCGCCTGCTCACGCAGGCCGGCTTGATCCATACTGATGAACCACTGCGGCGTCACCCGGAACGCGGTGGGCGACTTATGGCGCCAGCAGTGCGGATAGCTGTGCTGGAAGTCTTCGTGATGCAACAGCACACTCCGCTCTTCCAGCAGCTCGATGATCGGCGCGTTGGCGGCCCAGATAAACTGACCGGCAAAAATCGCGGTCTCCGGCAGAAAGACCCCATCACCCCCGACAGGGTTGAGCACGTCCAGGCCGTAGTCTTTGCCGACCAGGTAGTCGTCCTCACCATGACCTGGCGCGGTATGCACCGCCCCCGTACCGGCCTCGGTGGTCACGTGCTCACCCAGGATCACGGGCACCGTGCGGTCGTAAAACGGATGATTCAGACGCAGATGCTCAAGCGCGGCCCCCTTGCAGGCGCCAAACACGTGCGTTTCGCTCAGGCCTGCTCTTTGCGTGACCTGCTCGGCCAGGTCCGCGGCAACCACCAGGCAAACGTGCTGGCCGCGCCACACCCCGGCCAGCAACTGATAATCGAATTCGGCATGCAGCGTTACCGCCTGGCTGGCGGGCAAAGTCCATGGCGTGGTCGTCCAAATGGGGATACCGGCAACACCGGCCGCCGGCTCAACTCCAAAAGCGGCAAACAGGGCCTTGGGGTCATGCGCCGTGTACAGCACGTCAATGGCCGGCGAG
>Ga0181593_10004289_pt1 | contig 12992 bp, 11 predicted proteins | sample 071ome_19_FD_133756 | JGI IMG/M metagenome (GOLD analysis project Ga0181593, IMG submission 133756) | Coastal salt marsh microbial communities from the Groves Creek Marsh, Skidaway Island, Georgia - 071413AT metaG (megahit assembly) | ecosystem: Environmental > Aquatic > Marine > Intertidal...
CAGACCGGCCGCCATGATCGCCTCTGCCAGCCCCAGCACATGGGCAGCCCCGCCCATATCCTTTTTCATCAGCTCCATAGCCCGTGATGGTTTGATATCCAGACCGCCTGAATCGAACGTTACCCCCTTGCCGACCAGCGTGATCAGCGGCCCCTTCTTGCCCCAGCGCATATCCATCAGCCGCGGCGGGATTTCAGCAGACCGGCCCACCACATGAATGGCCGGACAGCCGCTTTCCAGCTGCTTGCCGGACAGGGTTTTGAGCTGCGCACCATAGCGGCTGGCCAAATCTGCACAGGCCTGTTGCAAATCAGCCGGGGTCATCTTGTTCGCCGGCATATTAATCAAATCGCGGCAGAGCCGGGTTCCGGCCAGAAGCGGACCCAGAGCTTGCGAAACCGGGCTGGCCAGCAGCTGCGCCGCCAGTGGCTCCGGCTGTTTTGCCGGACGCAAATCAAAATGATACTGGGCCAGTCCCCAGCCCAGCATCAGCATCTCCTCCAGCTTTGCCGCCCGGCCATGCAGAACCGGCTGCCAGCTGCCAGGCGGACAGGATTTTGCCGCCGCCGCCATTTGCCAAACCGGCTCATCGGTCAGAATAAGCACCGCCGCCGCCAGCTGGCCAGTGCTGTCCGGCAAGCCAGCCAGCTGCCCGGCCTTTGCCTGAAAGCCTGAGCTGTCCAGCCAGCTGCGCGCCGGGGGCTCAGCTTGGGCCAGCCAGTCCGGCCACTCCTCTTTTGGCACAATATGCAAGGGGCGGGCCGACTCTGCCTTGATAAAACCGTCTGGTTGCTGAGCTTGTGTCATCTTTTTTTCCGTTTCCCGGCTCTGCTATGCCTTATCCAGCCAGCGCCCGCACCCGGCCCAACAAGCCGAGCAGCACCAGCCCACGCATCACCAAATAAAGATTAAAGCTGGCCAACAGCCCGTCAAGACTGTCCATGCCGATTATCCAGAGCAGCCCGGCAAAAAACAGCACTGAGGCGATCATCGCATCGCGCATCTCACGGCCCAGAGCTGCCCCGACAAAAATCCCATCCATCTGAAAAGCCAGAAAAGAGGCCAGCGGCAGCACCGCCGCCCAGAGCCAGACCTGATGGGTTGCCTCCTGCAGCAGCGGCTGGCTGGTCAGCAGCGGGATTATCCAGCCCGCGCCGGTCACAATAATAAGGGTCATGAACAGGCCCGCCGCCGCCGCCAGCCAGCAGCTGCGCCAGACTACAAGATTCAGCATCCGGCGATCACGCTGGCCTATCGCGGACCCGGCCAGCGCCTCACCGGCATGGGCAAACCCATCCAGCCCGAAAGCAATCAGGCTGAACAGCACCAGAACAATCTTCATCGCCCCCAGCTCTGCCACTCCCTGGGCTGCCGCAGCATGGACAAGGACCGCCTCAGCCAGCAACAGCAGCATGGTTCGAACAGTAATATCGCGCCCGACCAGCAAAAACCCGGTCCAGCCTGCACCGGCAAACAAGCCGGGCAGACGCAAGGTGAAGCGCAGGCCAAAACGGGCGGCCAAATGCCGCCGCACCAGAAATACCGTCAGCACCAGCCCCAACCATTGTGCGCCCGCCGAGGCCAGAGCCACCCCCTCAATCTGGGTATCAAGGCCGAATACCAGCCAGAAATTCAACCCGATATTAGCCAGATTGACAAAAACCAGCTGCAGCATGGCCAGCCGCATGGCCTGCACCCCGTAGAGCCAGCCCAGCAAAACCATATTTGCCAATGCTGCCGGAGCTGCCAGAATCCGCCAGCGGACATAGCTATCCATATGTGCCTCAACCGCTTGGTCAGCGCTGAAAATACCCACCGCCGCCAAAATCAGCAGCGGGGCGAGCAGAATTAACGCACCGCCCAGCCCGGCCGCCAGCATCAATGATCTGGCCAGGATCAGCTGCAGCCCCCTGGTATCCCGGCTGCCATAGCATTGCGCCACAAAACCCGTTGTTCCCATGCGCAGGAAGCCAAAGCCCATATAAAAGAAATTGAATAACAGGCTGCCCAGCGCGACCCCGCCAACCAGAGCCGGATCGGACAGATGCCCCATCATCGCCACATCTGTGGCCCCAACCAGAGGCATCGTCATATTGGACAGCATAATCGGCCAGCTAAGCTGCCAGATACGCTGCCATGAGCTGCTATCCTGAGATCTGTCCATGCGCTATATTTACCCTTTTGATCACTGGCTGGCGACCCGCTTTTGACAGTGGAAAAAAAAAGCCTGATCCGCTACAAACAAAAGGCCGGTTCGGCCCGGTGCCGGAGAGCAACCCCGGCTATACGGAAACTGGCTATTCGGAAACTGGCTATACAGAAACTGGCTATACAGAAACTGGCTATACAGAAACTGGCCATACCGCATCTGGCTATACAGGATAGGAGCAGCGTGACAACGGGCCCGAAATCAAACTGGCTGCAAGCCGGGTTCAGCTGGCCTGTTGGCGCAGAATGGCTGAAGATGCTGCTGCTGAAACGGCGCGGATTCGGCCTGCTGCTGTTGCTGCTTGGCCTGCTGCTGCTGACCAGCCAGCAGCTGCTGCCGGTGATTGATCGGGATGAGGCCCGCTTTGCCCAGGCCAGCAGACAGATGGCGGAAACAGGCGATATTATCATCATCCGCTTTCAGGATGAATGGCGGGCCAAGAAACCGGTCGGTATCTATTGGCTGCAAGCCGCCTCTGCCAGCCTGTTCAGTCTCGATAATATTGCCGCCTACCGCCTGCCCAGCCTGCTCGGTTTTCTGGCCAGCCTGTTTCTGGTCTGGCATTTTGTCCGCAGCCTCTGGCCGGATGCACCGCGCAGCCAGCAGATGATTTCCATGCTGGGGCTGGCCTCCGGCTTGCTGATACTGGCTGAGGCACATCTGGCAAAAACCGATTCCGTGCTGCTGGCGGTCTGCCTGTTCCAGCAATTCATGCTCTGGCGCATCTGGCGCGACCGCCATCTGGCAGATCGCCGCCCGCATTGGGCCAGCTTTTGGGCAGCGATGGGGATTGGCATCCTGATCAAGGGGCCGGTTGCCCCGATGCTGGCCGGGCTGACCATTGCCGGGTTGCTGCTGTCCGGATTTGCCCTGTCTGAGCGCAAGACAGGCTGGCTGCGGCATCTGGCCTTTTGGCGTGGGCTTGGCGTTGTGCTGATCATCGCCGGGCCCTGGGCATTGGCGGTATCGCTGGCCACCGACGGGGCGTTTCTCGGAATCGCCATTGGCGAGGATTTGCTGCCCAAGCTGGCCAGCGGACAGGAATCGCACGGCGCGCCGCCGGGCAGCTATCTGGTGCTTTTCTGGCTGCTGGTCTTTCCGGCCAGCCTGTTGCTGACCGGCCTGCTGCGTCTTGATCGCAGCTTTTTGGCCAGTGATGCGGGGTGTTTCTGTCTGGCCTGGCTGGTCAGATACTGGCTGCTGTCTGAGCTGATACCCACCAAATTGCCGCATTATATCTTGCCGGTTCTGCCAGCTCTTATCCTGCTCAGCACAGCTGGCTGGCAAGTGCCGTCCCTCCCGTCAGGCTGGCGCTATGGGGCCAGTTTGGCGATTGCCGCGCTGAGCCTGCTGGGCGGAGCGGTTTTGCTGGGCGGATTAGGTTGGGCAGCCGCGATGCTGGGCGGGGCCAGCGGGGCGATTGCCTTTGTCGCAGTTCTGGCAGCTGGCCTGCTTTTTTGCTGGATAGGCTGGCAGGCTTACCAGCTGCTCTGGGCTGACCGGGACAGCAAAACATCACCAGCCGACTGGCGGCTTGCGAAAATCCTGCTGGCGGGTATTTTGTTCAATTGGCTGGCCATAGGCGGTGTGATCGCGCATCTGGACAGGCTGCATCTGGCTGACCGGGTCGCTGAGCAGCTGGCGGCTGAGAAAAACCCGGCCACCGCATTGGGGCTGGCTGGCTGGCATGAACCATCGGCGGTTTTCCGGCTGGGCCGCGACACGCTGTTGCTGGATGGGCGCGAGGCTGCTCTGCTGCTGGCCGAAGCCCCGGCCGCCTATCTGGTAATTGAATCCCGCCAGATGGCCGGGTTTCAACAAGCTGCCCGCCAGCTGGGGCTGCAATTCGAAGAATTTGGTGTGATAGAGGGGGTGAACCTGTCCCGATGGCAGCCAGCCCGTCTGACCCTTATCCGGCACAGCGGATTTGACGCAAGCAGAACAAACAGATAAAAAACGGAAGACAGACCGATGAGAGATGGCTGTTTTAATTGCTTTTCAAAGGAATGATATATGCCCGTTCAGCCGGATATTTCTGTTCTTGTCCCGGTAATGAATGAGGCTGGTAATATCCGCCCGCTGATTGATGAAATATCGGCTGTTCTGGCTGGGCGGGCGCATGAGATTATCTATATCAATGATGGCTCTGATGACGCCGGGTCCGCCGAATTGGCGGCCGCGCTGGAGGAGGTCCCGGCCCTGCGGGTGCTGGAGCATGAACGCCGTTGCGGCCAGTCAGCCGCCTTGCGCAGTGGCCTGCAAATCGCAACGGCCCCGCTGATAGCGGTGCTGGATGGGGATGGCCAGAATGTGCCAGATGATCTGCTCAAGCTGGAGGCCGCCCTCTTGGAAGCTGCCCCGGCACGCGGCATGGCAGGCGGTGTGCGGGTTGGCAGAAAGGATGGGGCTAATCGGCGCTGGGCCTCAATTCTAGCCAGATGGGTCAGGCGTTCGGCCCTGCAGGACAGCCATCCTGATTCCGGTTGCGGGATAAAGATTCTGCATCGTGATATTTTCCTCAGCCTGCCCTATTTCAACCATATGCACCGGTTTATGCCGACGCTGGTTGCCCGCGAGGGCGGTATTGTGCTGGCCGTGCCGGTCAGCCACCGGGCGCGCAGCATGGGCCAGTCAAAATATGGTATTCTGGATCGGCTGCTGGCCGGTATGGCTGATTTGCTGGGGGTCATCTGGCTGCTGCGCAGAACCGCCCAGCCCGGCAAGGTTGTTGAACTCACCAGACGGGGGCACTGATGTTGGCAGGCTTATCAGAAGCAATCGGATCCGGGGCGTTGGCGATTGGCCAGCTCTTGTATTTCCTGTTGCCGTTTTTGCCGGAAAGCATTTCGACGCGGCCGGAAACGCTGATGATCCTTGTCGGATTTGGCGGGCAGGGGCTGTTTGCCATGCGCTTTATTGTGCAATGGCTGAAATCAGAAGGGGAGCGCCGGTCGGTTATCCCTCTGGCCTTTTGGTATTTTTCCATTGGTGGCGGGCTGGTGCTGTTGCTTTATGCGCTCTGGCGGCAAGACCCGGTGATCATTTGTGGCCAGGGGCTAGGCTTATTGATCTATGCGCGCAATCTCTATTTCATCTATCGCAAGCCAGCCGAGCAAAAAACAGACTAGCCGGGCCTAAAGGCTGGTTTCTGCCATCGCCAGCAACAGCTGCCATTCTTCTGCACCGACCGGCACCACGGACAGGCGCGACTGGCGCACCAATGCCAGATTGGCCAGCCGCGGCTCAGCCTTTATCTCCGCCAGCGTCACCGGCTTTGTCACCGCACAGACTGCCTCTACCCGCACCATGCCAAACCGCCCGGACGCATCTGTCGGGTCTGGCTGATAGGGTTCAATAACCCGCACAATGCCGACAATCTGTTTTTCATTGACTGAGTGATAGAAAAAGCCCAGCTCGCCGACCTGCATGGCCTTCATATTATTGGCCGCCTGCCAGTTACGCACACCGTCCCAGCCTTCGCCCTCGCCGCCCTTGGCCAGCTGATCGGCAAAAGACCAGGTGCCGGGTTCTGATTTGAACAGCCAATATGCCATTTATCGCTCCTTTTAATGTGCCTTTTTCTGAATTAGTGCTTTTTTTGAATTATTTGGTCTGCTATTCCGCACCGGTCTGGCGGGCCAGCAATTCTGCCACACATTGCATTAAATCTGCCTGCTGATTTACCAGCCTGTCCACCGCGGCTGCGATGGGCATCTCCACCCCTTCAAAGGTTGCCCGGCCTACCAGCCGGGCGGCTGCAAAGCGCCCCTCAGCCAACGCGGCAGGCACCGCCTCACCGCGCCCCAGCGCCAGCCCATAGGCCATATTGCGGGAATGTGGGCCAGCCGAGCTCAAGATCAAATCGCCCAGCCCGGACAGGCCATAGATTGTCTGCCGCTCGGCCCCAACCGCAGCGGCCAGCCGGGCAGTCTCTGCCAAGGCTCTGGTCATCAGCCCGGCCCGCGCATTATCCCCGAAACCCAGCCCAATAGTAATACCGGCAGCGATGGCCATCACATTCTTCACCGCCCCGCCCAGCGCCGCCCCGATAAGATCCTGGCTGTGATAGAGGCGCAGATTGCTGCCTTCAAACAGACCCGCCAGCCGGGCTGCCAGAGCTGTCTCGGCCGCGGCCAGCATCAAGGCTGCCGGCTTGCCGACCACCACCTCATCAGCAAAAGACGGGCCGGTCAGCATCGCCAGCGGCAAATCAGCTGCCCGCGCCGCCACCCATTCCGGCAGAAACAGCCCGCCTCGCTCGGCATCCTCTACCAACCCCTTGGCGGTCAGAATCAGCGGCGGATTATGCCGGGCCTGGTTTTTGATCAGCCCCAGCGCTTCTGCATGGGCGGACACCGGCAAAACCAGAAAAATGGCAGCTGCCTCGGCCAGACAAGCCGGGTCGGTGCTGGCCTCCAGCCCGCCAGACAGCGGCGCATTGCCCAGCCGCGGCAAGCGCCCGGCCTGCAAGGCAGCAGCAGTTTCCGGAGCGCGCACCAGAACGGTAACCGGCTGTCCGGCGCGGGCCAGCTGATCTGCCAGCGCGCCGCCCCAACTGCCGCCTCCCATTACCACCAGCCTGTCTTGCTGCTTGCCTGTCATTGCCTGATCTCCTGCCGGTTGCCTTTTTTCGTGATCCCTATTGCCGGACACCGCGGCCGGGCGGCGGCGGGGCATCCGCATCCAGCGGCCAGCGCGGACGCGGGGCAAAATCCAAATCAGAGCTGCGGCCGGCCAGATGATATTCCACCCCGGCCCAGGCTATCATCGCTGCATTATCGGTGCAGAGCGCCGGCGGCGGCTGCACCCATTCTGCATCATGATCGCGGGCCACCTCAGCCAGCGCGGCCCCGACCGCCTGATTGGCGGCGACCCCGCCTGCGACAACCAGCCGGGCCACCCCGGTTTCAGCGATAAATTTCTGCAAGGCGCGGCGGGTGCGGCTGGCCAGCGCGTCGGCAATCGCAGCCTGCAGGCTGGCGGCCATATCTGCAACACAAAGATGCTCTCTTTCGGCCTCTATCTGGCGGGCCAGCGCAGTTTTCAGACCGGAAAAGGAAAAATGGCAATCCTTGTGGCGGGCGCGCGGATGCGGCAGGGACAGGCTGGCCGGATCGCCAGATTTTGCGGCTGCTTCTATTGCCGGGCCGCCCGGATAGCCTAGCCCCAGCAGCTGTGCCCCTTTGTCAAACGCCTCTCCGGCTGCATCATCAAGGGTGGTTCCATAGCGCTGATACTGGCCCGGCCCGAATACCGCCAGCAGCTGGGTATGGCCGCCTGAGACCAGAAGCAGCAGATAGGGATAGGCCAGATCATCAGTCAGCCGCGCGGTGAGCGCGTGCCCCTCCAGATGATTGATCGCATAATAGGGCAGGCCGCGCGCCGCCGCTATCGCCTTGGCGGCAACCGTGCCAACCAGCACACCGCCGATCAGCCCCGGCCCGCCGGTCGCGGCAACCCCGTCTATACGGCCCATATCCCAGTCAGCCAGCGCAAGCGTTTTTGCAATCACCGGGCCGATCGATTCCAGATGGCCACGCGCCGCCACCTCTGGCACCACGCCGCCATGGCGGGCATGGGTTTCAGCCTGTGAGGCAATATGCTGGGCCAAAATTACCCGATCAGCGCGCACCAGCGCAGCAGCAGTTTCATCACAAGAGCTTTCAATCCCCAATATGACCGGTAAATCTGGCATTTTTTTCCTTTGCGTTGCTGCTGCCAGACTATTAGACAGGGGATATGGCTGACAAGACCCCTGACGAAACCTTTTCCCGGCCGCTGCGTCTGGCCAGCCGCAAATCCGCACTGGCTATGAAACAGGCTGAGCTGACCCGGACCCTGCTGGCGCCGGCAGAGATAGAGATTATCGGTCTGTCCAGCCTCGGCGATCAGGTTTTGGACCGGCCGCTGGCTGATATTGGCGGCAAGGGGCTGTTTGTCAAGACGCTGGAAGCCGCCCTGCTGGAGGGGCGGGCTGATCTGGCGGTACATTCAATGAAGGATATGGAAACAAGGCTGGCAGAGGGCACCTGTCTTGCTGCGGTTCTGCCGCGCGAAGATCGGCGCGACGCGCTTTTGGGGGCAGAAAGCCTCCATGATTTGCCAGACGGCGCGCGCATCGGCACGGCCTCAGTCAGGCGGGCGGCGTTTTTGCGCCATCACCGGCCAGACCTGCGAATCAGTCTGTTGCGCGGAAATCTGCAAACCCGGCTGGCCAAGCTGGAAGCCGGAGAGCATGATGCCATTATTCTGGCGGTGGCCGGGCTGAAAAGGCTGGGCATTGAGAGCGGCTGGACAGCCTTGGATGAAGCGCAAATGCGCCCCGCCGCCGGACAAGGCATTATCGCCATTCAGGCGCGCACCGACAACCCCGCCCTGCTGGCCAGGCTGGCCCATCTTACCTGTGCTGATACAGCAGATTGTGCCACGGCTGAGCGAGCCGTTCTGGCCGCCCTTGACGGGTCATGCCGCACACCGATTGCCGCCAATGCCGATATAGCAGGCGACCAGATTCAGCTTTATGCAGCCCTGCTCTCAGCTGATGGCCAAGAGCTGTTTGAAGGCCGACAAGCCGGCCCGCGCGCTGACGCAGCCAGGCTGGGCCAGCAGCTGGGCGAAGATTTGCTGGCCGCCTGTGGCGGGCCGGATTTTCTGCGAGGCTGAGATGGCTGGCCGTCCGTTCATTCTGGTGGCCCGCAGCAAAGAGGATGCCGCCGCTGATTGCGCCGCGCTGGCCAGTTTTGGCATAGAAGCCGTTGGCGTGCCGGTTCTCTGCGCCCGCCAGCTGGCCGATGACAGCCCGCTGCCGCCGGGCTGTCAGGCAGTCCTCTATACCAGCCGCCGGGCGGTGCGCCCGCATCATGCCAGCTCTGGCCTGCCGGCCTTTTGCGTCGGGCCGGGCAGTGCGGCAGCGGCCCAGCAGGCAGGCTTTCGCCAGACCCATGCCGGAAACGCTGGGGCAGAAGCACTGGCTGAGCTGGTCCGGGCCCGGCTGGCCGCTCAGGATGGGCCGCTTTTCTGGCCGCATGGTGAGCAGACCGCCTTTGATATCACGCGCCCGCTGGCGGCTGCCGGATTTGCAACGCAGGAGGCGATAATCTACCGGATGCAGCGGGCGGCAAAACTGCCCGATCAGCTGGACAGGCTCTTGCAGTCCGGGCGACCTGCCGCGCTGCTGGTTGCTTCAGCCGGGCAGCTGGGCGGATTTGCAGAATTGCTAAAAGAGGCCGGGCTGTGGCATTGTGCAAAGGGTCTGGTGCTGCTGGCTGGCAGTCAGCGCATTGCCGCAGCGGTGCCGTCCGGCTGGCAGGATATCCGGCTGGCCGACAATAAAAGCCATGCTGGCTTGCTGGCTCTGGCCCGCGACTGGGCGGAACGGCAAGACCCGGCAGAACCACAGGATTAAGTGCCCGCAATGGCCCAAAATACAAAAAACAACCCGCGCAAAAAACCCCCGGACAGGGACGCTCCGCCCAGCAGCCACACGATAGACGGCCAGCTGGCAGCTAAGCCGGAACCAGCAGGCAACAGGGCGCTGATTCTGGCGGTCTGTGCCGGGGGGCTGGCTCTGCTGGCGGTGGGGCTGGCTGGCTGGCAGATGCTGCGCCCGCCAGTGCCGGACTGGCAAAATGATAACCGGGCTGAGCTGGCCCGCCTGAGCGGCGGCATAGCCGCGCTGCAAAAGCAGATGGCAGACGAGGTTGAACAGGGCATGGCCGCCCGCGATGCGCTGGGCCAGCTGGTTTCGGAAATAGGGCAAATCAGCCGCCAGCTCGCTGACGAGATCAGCCAACGAGAGGCGTTGGCCGCCCAGCTGGAAGAAATGCGCGCCCAAATTCAAAATCTGCAAGCTCAAAATCTGGAGGTTCAAAATCTGGGCCAATCTAATCCGGGCCAGTCTAATCCGGGCCAGTCTGGGGCAGACCCGCTGGCCGCCCGCCCGGCCAGCCGCCTGTTGCTGGATGAATTATGGCTGGCCAGCCAGAGCGGGGCAGATCTCACCGGGCTGGCGCAGCTGATAAGGCGGCAGACAGACGCGCTGGCAAATGAGATGGCCGGGCTGCTGGGTGGCACCTTGGCCAGCCATGCGGCCCTGCTGGTCGAGGGCGAGGCGTTGCTGGAGGAGGCTGGCGCGCAGGCTTCTGACCCGGCAAATCTGCTGACAGATGCGCTGGCTGGTATCTGGAACAGGCTGGCCGATACGGTGCGGGTGCGCGAACTGGCCCCTGATGAGGGGCCGCTGGCGGCTGGACAGGCAGAATTTACCCTGCTGGCAAAGGCCGGCGATCTGGCTGCTGCTGTTCAGCTGGTGGCAAGCTCAGAAGTGCTGGACAGGCCGGCATTGCAAGACTGGTTGGCACGGGCCGAGGCGCGGCTGGCCACTGATGCCGGTATCGCCGAATTGCACGCCCGCCAAAATGGGGCAAAACCCGGCCCGAACTCTGATACAGGTTCTGACAAATGATCTGGCGGTTGCTGAAACTGGTCATCGCAGCCGGGCTGATAGCCGCGCTGGCCAGCTGGCTATCTGCCCAGCCGGGAGAGAGCCGCCTTGACTGGCTGGGCTATCGGCTGGAATTGCCGACCAGCCTGTTGGTCAGCCTGGGGTTGGGGCTGGTGATCCTGCTGATATTCATGGACCGGCTGGGCCGCCTGATCCGGCTATGGCCGGGTCTGCTGGGGCGAGGTTGGCAGGCCCGCCGCCGCCAGCGCGGCGAGCGCGCTCTGGGGCTGGGGCTGGTGGCCTTGTCTGCCGGAGATACAAAATCTGCCCGCCGCCAAGCGAAAAAGGCGGAAAAGCTGCTTGGCCGCGGCCTGCTGCCTGATTTGCTGGCGGCTCAGGCTGCCCATGCCTCAGGCGACAGGCAGGCTGCAAGACGCTATTTCAAGACCCTGTCAGAAGCAGCAGATACCGCCTATTATGGCCAGATCGGGTTGATGAATCTGGAGGCGCTGGAAGGGCGCAGCCCGGCCAGTCTGGCCGCGGCGCGCAAGGCCCTATCCCTGCAAGCTGACTCGCCGCAGGCTGCCCGCCATATTCTGGAGCATGATCTGGCAGCGGAAAACTGGCAGCCAGCGCTGACCTCGGCGCGCCGTCTGGCCCGCCTTTCCGGCCTTGAAGAAGAGGAAAAATCGCGCCTGCACTCACTGCTGGCCGCGCTCTGCTATCTTTTGGCTGGACTGCCGGAACAGACCGAAAAACAGACCCGCTGGCTGGAGCAAGGGTTGGAAGCGGCCCCCGGCCATGCCGGGCTGACCACCCGGCTGGCGCGTCTTTTACTGGAAAAAAAGCAGCCGCGCCCAGCGCTGAAATTGCTGGAGAAAAATTTTATCCGCCAGCCGCATCCCGGCCTGCCAGCCCTGATAAAAGAGGCCAGCCTGGACAATCCCGGCCAGCATATTTCCCGTCTGACCCGGCTGGCTGGACAAGCCGGACAGGATAGCGGCTATCTGGCGGCGGCCAGTGCCGCGCTGGATGCCGGTATCTGGGCCTCTGCCTCCAGCCTGTTGGAACAGATAACGGAAAAAGGCCGGAATAATGAGTATTTTCTGCTGCAAGCCCGCCTGGCCGAAGCTCGTGAAAAGCCTGAAGCCGCCGCCGAAGCCCTGCACGCCGCAGCCCGCGCCCGCCATGGCCCGGCCTGGCATTGCCAATCCTGCCAAAGCATCGCCCTGCATTATGAGCCACGCTGCCCCGCTTGCGCACAGGTGGGCGGCCTCAGCTGGACAGACCAGCCGGGCCAGCCGCGCCTCGGCTGAACCGGGTTTTGAAAAACCGCCCGCCGCCCAAAGAAACCTAAAAAAAACCCTGCCCGGCAGAACCGGACAGGGGCATCATTTGTAAAAGCTGTTTGCGACTAGCGGATAGAGACAGTCTCAAACTTGTTATTTTTGACTTCCAGCTCCTTGTAGGAACCAGCGGCCTCGCCAACATCTGTCAGCTCAACATTGGTGGCGCCCTGATAGTTCACTTGACCGCCATCAGCCAGAATCTTCAGACCCTTGGCCAGCTCACCCGGGAAAATTTCCGTCCCCGGCGCGTTGGCCACAGCCATCAGGTTCTTGGCAACAGTCTCACGCTCGGCATTGCCGCCAGCCTGCATGGCCAGCATCATCAGAGCTGCCGCATCATAGGATTCGGCGCGATACGGGCCGTCCCCATCCTTGCCCTTGGAGGCAGCCAGATCGAGGAACATTTTTGCCCCGGCTGCATCAGACCCCGGCAGGGTACCAATAAGACCGGTCAGATCACCTGAGATGCCATCAATCAGCGCCTGGCTGATCATGCCATCACCGACAGCAAATTGCTGGAAGGAATCGGCATCCAGTGACGCCTGGATGATGCCGCGGCCACCGCCATCAGAATAACCAAGAACAACCAGCGTGTCAGAACCAGAAGCAGCCAATGCCCCGACTTCTGCGGCGTAATCGCCCTTGCCTTCTTCATGCGAGGTGGTCACAGAAACAGACCCGCCTGCGGCTTCAAAAGCAGCTACAAACGCATCCGCAAAACCCTTGCCATAATCGTTATTGGTATAGGTTACGGCAACTTCGCTGATACCGCGATCCTTCAGAACGGCAGCCAGAACCTCACCCTGACGGGCATCAGACGGGGCTGTGCGGAAGAAATAGCCCTTGTCATCAATGGTGGTCAGAGCCGGTGAAGTCGCTGAGGGAGATACCATTACAACCCCGTTCGGCACCGCCACATTATTGGCAACAGCCGTGGTCACACCAGAACAGTCAGCCCCCATGATGCCAGCCACATTGTCCGAAGTGATCA
>Ga0181593_10004291_pt1 | contig 12989 bp, 10 predicted proteins | sample 071ome_19_FD_133756 | JGI IMG/M metagenome (GOLD analysis project Ga0181593, IMG submission 133756) | Coastal salt marsh microbial communities from the Groves Creek Marsh, Skidaway Island, Georgia - 071413AT metaG (megahit assembly) | ecosystem: Environmental > Aquatic > Marine > Intertidal...
GGGCTATTACGAACTCACCAACCCACGCCTCAGTTTGCTTTCCGTGATCACGGCCCTGGTGGGCTACCTGGCCGCGATGCCGGCTCAGGATTGGGCAACGCTGTTCCACTTCTGTTTTGGCACCGCCCTCTGCGCAGGGGGAGCTGCCACCTTGAATCAATGGTTTGAGAGAGAGCAAGATTCAGTGATGGAGCGGACACGGACCCGCCCGATTCCGACTAACCAAATTTCCCCGCAAGCCGCTCTCGCTTTTGGCCTCACTATTTCAATATTAGGTTCCCTGCAGCTCTGCTTCGGAGCTAATCCCTTAGCCGGCTTGCTAGGGGCTGCGACTATCGCCAGCTACGTTTGGATCTATACTCCCATGAAGCGGGCTACCCGGTGGGCCACGGAATTTGGGGCCATACCTGGCGCCATTCCTCCACTAATTGGCTGGGCCGCTGCCGAGGGTTCGATCTCGACATTAGGGTGGATCCTTTTCGGCATTCTCGCGATTTGGCAGATACCGCATTTCATGGCCATTGCCTGGCTATACCGCGACGACTATCAGCGCGGCGGATTTCCAATGCTGTCAGTTCTCGACCAAAGCGGTAATCGCGTAGCCCGATGGGCCCTCGCCAACACGATCGCTTTGATCCCCATGAGCCTCGCCCCATTTTTCCTTGGATACTGCCAATGGATCTACGGCGCAGTAGCCACCCTCTTCGGTATCTGGTTCCTGATCCGAGCGATCGCTTTCACTCGCTCTCAAAACAGAGAGGTCTCAGCCAAACGGCTTTTCCTGAATTCAATTCTCTACCTTCCAGCAGTATTTTTTAGCCTGGTCATAGATCGCTGGATACTAGGCGCATAGAGAGTAACCCTACACAATAATGGAAACCGAAAGCATCCCGGCCCTGAACGCCCTACTGAACACCATCGCTACCGTTCTGATCATCTCAGGATTGGTCTGCATCAAAAAGGGCAAGGAGAAAGCCCACCGTTCACTAATGACGGCTGCCCTAGCTGTGTCCGTCTGCTTCCTCGTTGGCTACGTCTACCATAAGTGGTCCGTCGATTGGCAAAACCGTTCCATCGGAGTCGATGGAATTATTCGCAGCGTCTATTTTGTAATGCTGCTTACCCACGTTCTTCTGGCCATGGCCATTGTGCCGCTGGTATTGCGGGTGTTTTTTCTCGCCATAAAGGGCCGCTTCGAGAGCCACAAGCGCTGGGCCCGCTGGACTTATCCAATCTGGCTTTACGTGTCGGTTACCGGGGTTCTCGTCTACTTCTCGATTTATGTTTGGTTTCCGCCTCCAGCATCCTAGGATTTCCAACCCCGCTCTATGTCTTGGGAAATTCTTTTTGTTTTCGCCCTTCTGGCCCTCGCTCTAGCCAGCTTTGTGTGGGAAAAGCTGCCGCCCGACGTCACCGCCCTTTCTCTCTTCGCCATCCTCCTATTAACGGGTATTCTCCCTTCCGAGAAAGCCTTTTCCGTCTTTTCTAATCCCGCTCCCCTCACCGTGGGAGCTATGTTCATCATCAGCGCCGCTCTCGACAAGTGTGGGGTTATCGATCGACTGGCAATGGGCTTACAGGGACTCTCCCGTTTTAGCTACCGGCCCTTTCTGCTATTCATTTTGCTCATAGCCGGCACGGTTTCCGCGTTTATCAACAACACTCCAGTCGTTGTCGTCATGCTGCCAGTGGTCCTAACCCTGTCTAAGAAAGTAGGCGTTACAGGATCCAAAGTTCTCATTCCGCTATCTTATGCCTCCATTCTTGGCGGCACTTGCACCCTCTTGGGCACTAGCACGAATATTATCGTTAGCGGCGTCGCTCAGTCGGCCGGCGAACGACCGATGGGCATGTTCGAATTCGCCCTGGTCGGTCTTCCTTTATTCCTTTCTGGCATTATTTATTTGATAGTCTTCGGCAACAAGGTGCTGCCAGTCCGCGAGACGCTTACCTCCATCCTCTCGGAAGAGGAACGCAGGGAATATATTACCGAAGCCTTCGTGAATCACGATTCACCCGTTATCGACAAGAGCCTCGGAGAATCTGGACTGCTTAAGATGAAAGGCATCCGAGTCATCGACATCGTTCGCTCCGGATCTTCCCTGCAAACCCGCTTAAATGAAATCGTTCTGGCCGAGGGTGATCGCCTAGTCCTTGCCTGCCACGCCTCCGGATTGGCAAAAGCCCGGAGTATCGAGGGACTCGACCTAGCCAGCGAAATGAATCTCGGCCTAGAGCAAATTGCCGCCCACGAGGGAATGATGGTAGAAGGCATCCTCGGCCCCAATTCGGAAATCCTCGGCAAAACTATTGAGGAGGTAAACTTTCGCCAGCGATTCCGCATGGTGGTGCTGGCAGTGCATCGAAAAGGGAAAAACGTTAAAGACAAGATCGGTTCCCTGCGTCTCGAATTCGGCGATACGCTTCTTCTCTTGGGCACTGACAATGCAATTCAAAACCTGCGAGCCAGCGAGGACATTATCCTCATGACCGACAACGCCATCCAATCGAAAACCTCCAAGTGGAAGATTGGAGTCGTTTTGGCAGCCATCGCTGGCATCGTCATTTCAGCCTCCACCGGGATTGCTCCCATCGCCGTGAGCGCAATCGTTGCCTGCGTCGTCCTGTTCGTCACCAACTGCATACGCCCGAAAGAGGGATATGGAGCGGTGCAATGGAATCTCCTCTTCATTATTTACGGTATGCTGGGAATGGGCTTAGCCATGGAGGAGACCGGCGCTTCGCTTTGGCTGGCGGAAAGCTTGACCGGCACCGTTACCGGCTTCGTAGCCCCTGGTTGGCAACCGTATATCATGCTGGCCTGCGTCTACCTGATAACCAACCTGCTTACCGAATCCCTTTCTAATAATGCCGCAGCCGTGCTCATGGCCACTTTAGCTATCGGAATCGCCGAATCGCTCGGAGTCAGCATGCGACCGTTTCTTTTCGCCGTCGCCATCGCGGCCTCTTCAAGTTTCGCCACGCCGATCGGATATCAAACCAATACCTACGTCTATGGGGCAGGTGGATATCGGTTTTCCGATTTTACGAAAGCAGGCCTACCGCTAAATGCGCTATGTTTCCTGATATCCGTTTTCTTGATACCATTGGTTTGGGAATTCTAATTTAGCGACCCGTCGCCTCAATCATCGCCTCATAAACGGCAGGCGATGCCGCCAAGTACCCGAATGGCTCGCTATTCACGTCGAATGAACTCAACGGGAATGGATTGGGAACGAAATACCGAACTTTGCCGCCCGCCGCCTCTATCATAGCAATCCCTGCAGCAATGTCCCACGTATTCACTCTGTGGGCAATAACTCCATCCAACCAACCAGCAGCCACATAGGCGAGCTGTATGGCGCTGCTGCCAAAATTTCGAATCTTAAAACGCATCTGCAAGGCTAGATCGTCCTCTGCGCTACTCACCGAACCGCAATGCTGGGCACCGATAATGCTTTGGGCAGACGGCGGCGCATCCGAGAGACTACTTTCCCGTTCGTCGACGAATATCCCTCGACCCCGACCACCCTCAATAAGAGATTGGGACATGTGGTCGTAAACAAAGCCGTAAACGGGCATGCCTGCATCGAGCAGAGCCACGGAAATGGAGCAGGAGGGAATCCCTCTGGCAAAATTGTTAGTACCATCGACAGGATCAACGAGCCAGGTAAACCCATTGGACACGGAAACCTGCAAAGAATGAGGATCCAATTCTTCGCTCAGAAACAAATCGTCGCTAAATCGATCGCCTAACCCGGATTCTAGTGTTCGGGATATCGTGAAGTCCGCTTCCGTCACCCGGGACCCATCCGGCTTCCATTGGCTGTCCACTTTCCCAAAATAGCGGGCAAAGGTCTCTGCTTGCCCTTTCACCAAATCTCGCCCGAAGGCGATTCTTTCGTCTAGTCCTCCACTCATTCTTCAGAACCTGCGGAACATGCTTCCGACAAGGAAGCCAAAACGTGCGACGATTCTAAACAAGTATTACCACACGCAAAAGGCAGGGAGGATCGGCCCGATCCTCCCTGCCTCAATCAATCTAGGATCGCAGTTTCCAGATCGCTTCGCACTTTGTCAGCAACCTTCGAAAGGCTTCTGGCGTGACCGCCTGTTTGGGATCATCACCCAAACCGGTAACCGGATCGATGTTCGCCTCAATGCAAAGGCCATCGGCTCCGTAAGCAACGGCCGCCATCGAGCTGGCCTCCACATAAACCGCTTTACCCACCGAATGGGAGGGATCCACTACAACCGGAGCCCAGGTTTTCTCTCTAAGCAGTGGAGTGATCGACTCGTCTGGGTGATTTCGGTAGCCTTCTAGGTTGGGCAAGGTGCCTCGAGGGCAAAGCAGCACGTTAGGATTCCCGAAATTAACAATATACTCGGCCGCCGAGATAAACTCGTTAATGGGCCCAATATGGCGCCCTCGCTTAAGGAGCACGACTGTATCCGTTCCAGCGACAGCTTGCCCCACAGCTCTGAGAAGCGAATAGTTAAGCGCGTTGCGCGTTCCAATCTGCAACATGTGAACACCAACCTCCATAGCTAGCTCCAAATTCCGTTCATCCATCACTTCCGTGTTCACCGGAAGCCCGGTCCGTCTCGAACCCTCCATGAGAATCTCCAATGCCTTGTCGTCACCCTGGTAGGAATACGGATTGGTTCGCGGCTTCCATACCCCGCCCCTAAGCCCATGGGCGCCCGCTTCTTTTAGAGCCTCCGCTGTTTCGTAAAAACGATTCGGATCCTTTGGGTCAATCGTGCACGGTCCAGCGATCGCCAAACAGCGCTCCCCGAGCGTTACACCTCCGAAAACGGTCTTATGATTCTTAAGCTCCGATCGAATATCGAGCAGTTTGTGGGGAGACTGAATCGTATCCACACGATCGATATACTCGAGTCCTTCTATACGGTTTATGAGAAGCTCGTGTCTTTCGTCGCCAAGTATGGCGTAGATACTTTGAACCGCCCCTTCAATCACTTGGATTTTGCAACCGAACTCCTCTACTATCCGCTCCACTTCCGCCAACTGATTATCGGAGAGTTTAGGGTTTTTGGGAATAATCATTTCAATTTCACTCTATCAGTCCAACAATCCTTTACAACCGTCATCAATGAAAAAGGGCATTGCTCCTAGAAGGCTATCTCAGTTTCGTTGGCAACAATTTCGCGGAGCGATTGCCGCTTGCGCATCAGGTCTACGCTGCCATCCAGGCGAATGAGAGCTTCCGGACATTCCGGGAAGGAATTGTAGTTCTTGGTCGCCATCGATGAGCAGTAAGCCCCTACACCCCCAATGACGACTAAGTCTCCAATTCTGGCCTCCGGCAGGATTCTGGGATGGAGCGCTTCGGGATCGGCAGGAGCTGGCGTGAGAATGTCACCGGACTCGCAGCAGTGGCCCACGACAATATAAGACTTCTCAGCTCTCTTTTCGCCCGTTGGAGACAGCAGCTGGATCTCGTGCTGGGAACCGTACATGGAAGGACGCGTATTTTCCGTCATCCCCGAATCTAGCTTGATAAAATCGTAGCCGCCTTCGCCCGTGCTAGCCAGGTCCTGAACGCTGGACAGCAGAACGCAACTGTTGGCCACCAAGTAAGTGCCCGGCTCGACCTCCAAATGAATTTTGCGTCCCGTCGCCTCGGCGAACGCTTCAAACGCATGCTTCATAGGATTGCCAATCATCTGCAGATCAGTGGTCTTTTCGCCGGCAATTCTGCCCACCTTGTAACCGCCGCCCAGATTCAAATGGGTCGCGTCTTCGAAATACCGAACCATGTCGAGGCTGAGAGAAACGGCTCGTATCCAAACTTCAGGATCGCTTCCGCTTCCAATATGGGTATGGATTCTGAATACGTTAAGACCGTATTTTTCCGTTAGCGTTTTCGCATCCGACTTGCTTTCATGCCAAATCCCAAAGCTGGATGGGGGCCCACCGACGTTCGTCCGATTCGTTCCGCCAGAACCCAAACCTGGATTGAATCGCAAACCAACCTGCGTATTTGGAAATCGTTTACCATACTTTTCCAATTGGTGAAGTGAACAGGCATTAACGCTCATCCCCTTCTCAACTAGGGCGGCGAGCGAATCGCCATCAGGGAATTCCTGAGTGCTCAAGGATATATCCGAGGCTTCGTATCCAGCCATCAGGGCTCTTTCCGCCTCGTAAATCGAACTGGCATCGATCTTTAGACCCTTTTTCTTGAAGAGCCGGAGTATGTTGGCGTTCGGGCAAGCCTTCATGGCAAACCGGGCCGTCAAACCGTAGGCATTAGGAAAAGCCAAAACCTGATCCGCCGCCATCCTCAAGGAAGTCTCGTCGTAAACGTAGCACGGGGTTCCGAATTCGCGGGCGATTTTGTCCGCTAGTTTCCTGTCGATAAAGTTAGTGGTGAGCATGTCAGCTGTATAATGCAAGGATCTAACTGCAAAGCGTTATGGATCAGGGCATCCAAGGATACTTGGAAAAGTCTGGTTTGCGCTTGTCGAGAAACGCTTGCTTCCCTTCGGCCCCTTCTTCGGTCATGTAGTAAAGATAAGTGGCGTTTCCCGCGAGCTCCTGAAGGCCCGCTTGCCCATCTAGGGCGGCGTTGAAAGCCGACTTCAAGCATCGAATGGCTGTCGGGCTTTTCTCGGCAACTTCCAACGCCCACTGCACCCCTTCCGACTCGAGCTCTTCCACCGGTACAACCTTATTTACCAATCCCATATCCAAAGCCTCCTGTGCATTGTATTGCCGGCATAGATACCAGATCTCTCTCGCTTTCTTTTGGCCCACGATGCTCGCCAAATAGCTCGCTCCCAATCCTCCGTCGAAACTGCCCACTTTGGGGCCAGTCTGCCCGAATACAGCGTTGTCGGCTGCGATAGACAGATCGCAAATCACATGCAAAACATGCCCGCCGCCAATGGCGTATCCAGCAACTAAGGCAATAACTACTTTCGGCATGGAGCGAATTAATCGCTGAAGGTCCAAGACATTCAATCTGGGCACCCCATCGTCGCCCACGTACCCGGCATGCCCTCGAACGCTTTGATCGCCGCCCGAGCAGAACGCGTATTTGCCATCGGTATGAGGGCCCGCTCCCATCAGGAGCACAGCTGCAATCGATTGATCCTCGCGCGCATCGCAAAAAGCCTCATACATTTCGAACACCGTCTGCGGACGGAATGCATTCCTTTTCTCTGGCCTATTTATCGTAACTTTAGCGACAGCTCCCCACTTTTCGTAGACAATGTCTTCGTATTCTTTTGCCTTCGTCCATTCAGGATTGATCATGCCCGGCAGTTTGCGAGTCGCCGCCAACCGCGCAAGCCTCGGTTTCCCAGTAATCCTATTCAACCCTTGGACTCGCTAGAAAGGGGTCGAAATCCTCTGGGGGCGGGGCCTCCAGATTCAACTTCTCCTCGGAAGCCGGATGGTCGAAGGCCAATCTGGCAGCGTGCAGCATCACTCGCTTCGGCTCCATCGGTAGATCCGCCAGAGGCCGATATCCATAGATTCGGTCGCCCAGGATAGCGTGCCCAATACTCATCAGGTGAACTCGAATTTGATGAGTCCTTCCCGTGTGAATACGGCAACGCAATAGCGAGTAACCCAGACGAAATCGTGCCTCGGCGACCCAATCCGTCCTGGCCTCCCTACCGTGATCGCCCTGGCAAACTCTCATTTTATGCCTTTGAGCGGGGTTTCTTTCGATATTCTTGCGAATCGAGCCGCTAAAGAGTTTCGGCACGCCCGTCACGAGAGCGAGATATTCTTTAACTATCGTTCGAGACCGAAAGCTCTCCCCCAACGCCCGGTACGCCTCATCCGTTTTCGCGGCGACGATCAGGCCACTCGTTTCTCGGTCCAAGCGATGAACGATGCCAGGCCTATCCTCTCCGCCCAGCAAACTCAACTTGCCCTTGCACAAGAAATGCAATCCATGCGCCAACGTCGGCTCCGGCTTTCCCGCTCCAGGATGCGTCACCAAGCCAGCCGGCTTATTTACCACGATCAAATCGTCGTCTTCGTACACCGGCTGCAATCCGAGATCGATGGGGCCCATGGCTAAGGATTCCACAGCTGGCAATTCGAATAGGACCCGATCGCCCGCCGCAATCAATTGCTTCTTGGTTGCAGACTCTCCATTTACCTCAACCAGACCGGCATCTAGGGCTCGCTGAAAATCAGTTCGACTGATCTCCGGATTCGCCTGCGCCAAATAGCGATCCACTCGCATCTTGCGGGCCCCTTCCGGGACCACGAGTTCTGTAGGGCTCTTTTCCAAGTCAATCAGTGAAGATAGCGTCGATCTCCTCTATAAATCCCCTTTTCAAGCCATCATCCATACGAGCGTATCGAAATCCGTTTTTAGCGATCTCCGCTACCCGTAAAGGGCTCAATCCGATTCGGGACGCCAAGGTTTCGAATTCCTCCGTAATCGTATTGGCAAAACACAAGGGGTCATCCGTGTTCACCGTGCATACCACTCCCTTCTCAACGTATTCACGCATTGGATGCTCTTCGATACGATCTACCACTTTAAGTTTCTCGTTACTGATCGGGCACATATCCAGGATAATTCCCTCATCCACAATTCGGGAGACCAGCTCAGGATCTTCTTTTGCCCGAACTCCATGCTGGATACGCTCGGCTCCTAAAACATCCAAAGCCTCCCTGATCTTCTCCGCTCCTCCGAACTCCCCTGCATGCGCTTTAACGATCTTTCCAGCATCTTTGCATCGCCTCCAAACCGGAGCAGCCCAAGACTCCAATTCTAGCCACTCCTGGCCATGCATATCGATGCCGTCGAGATCGTCCCAGGCATGAAGCGAGTCAATGATCGGAGCCATAACGCTCGTGTATCCATCCCGAGTTAGCCCCCCTATGACCTTGACCTCCAAACCTTCCGGAGCAGCCGATTTGATTGCGCTAATCAACTCGTGCCCATCCGAACCTGTAAATTCGATTATGGCCAAGTGAAGGCTGGTCTCCAGATACCGAACATTCTGTTCAAACAGGTCTGCAAAGATGCGTTTGCAAGCTTCATAATATCGCTCTGGCCCCGTGTACCAAGCTACCGCATGATCCACTAGCAGCGTTTCGAACTCCACGAAATTCGGATAGAGATAGCTAGGCTCCCTAAATGGCGGATATTCTGGAAAACGTTTGGGATCCAATTCGCTCAGCAGATCGTAGGGCAAAGCCCCTTCGATGTGAAGATGCGTTTCTGTCTTTGGAATTCGCCTGATCCGCTCCTGTAGCGCTTCTGGCCCAATAGCTAAGCTCATATAAACCTGAAATTCAGGAACTCGCCCCTAGAAGGCTTTCTGGATTCAGAGATTCGAGATCTTCCCCCACGAATATGCCGTCTTTTCGAATGAGCTCGCCATCAAACCAAATCTCCCCCCCACCGAATTCTTCGCGTTGGATGCAGACCATATCCCAATGCACTTGCGACTTGTTTCCGTTGTCAGCGTCCTCGTATGCCTGACCCGGAGTGAGGTGGAAAGATCCAGAAATCTTTTCGTCGAAGAGAATGTCCCTCATGGGCTCGCGAATATGGGGATTAAATCCGATCGCGAATTCGCCAATGAATCGGGCTCCGATATCGGAATCCAAAATCTCATTCAAACGCTCGGTATTGCTCGATCGGGCATCGACAATCTTGCCTTTTTTGAACTCCAAGCGGATATTGTCGAAGGAAACGCCTTGGTAAACCGTTGGAGCATTGTATTGGATGACCCCCTCCACGCTATCTCGAATGGGACAAGAGAACACCTCCCCATCCGGAACATTGTGAGTTCCCACACAGGGAATGGCCGGAATCCCTTTCATCGAGAAACGCAGATCCGTTCCATTACCCTTGATCTCCACTTCATCGGCTTCAGTCATGAGCTCGGCCAAGCGATTGCTTCCCTCTTTCATCCGACCGTAATCCAAGTTGCAGACTTTGAAAAAGAAGTCCTCGAATGCCTCCGTGCTCATCATCGCCTGCTGAGCCATGGACGGCGTCGGCCACCGCAAGACAACCCACTTCGTATGGTTCACCCGCCAATCCAGCACGGGCTTCATGACTTCCGAAACCATTTGAATTTGTTCAGCGGATACATCGGAAGACTCGAAAATGTTTTGAGATCCTCGAAGAGCGATGTAAGCATCCATGGATTTCATTCGCTGCAACTCCACGGCTCCCTGGATGCGCATTTGATCCTCAGTAGCCTCCAATACGATCTCCCTCGAGATTCGGGCGTGATTCAAATTCACATAGGGAACCGCCCCGCGCTCCCTCACCGATCGGAGTAACTCGATAATCATTTCGTCCGGCACGTCAAAGGCATCGATAAGAGCCTTTTCTCCTGGCCGCAAACGGGTCGAATAGGAGGTCAAATTTCGGGCGAGCTGAGAATATCTTGGGTCTGTCATCTTCTTTCTCTACAAACAGCTTTTCTTCAGGTTGCAAGAACCCAGGGTCAAATCAATTGGAGTTAAGCAAGCTTGTTTATCGCCAGACTTTCTCGCAGCGCGCCCGAAAAACAAATCTTGGATACAGCCGCATCAAAGTCCTCTACCCCTCGTAGAATCTCGATTTCCAAGCGCAAAAAGTAGAGCGGCAGAGGAAGGTTCTGATCCTCCGGGATGCGAACCGCATCCTTTTCTGTGGTCACGATAAAATCCAAGTCAGCATCAACCGCCTCTTTAAAAATCTCTCCCAATTCGCCGGCATCGAACCGATGGTGGTCCAAAAAGCGTTTGGTATAAAGCAAATTCGCCCCGAAACCCCGGAGAAATCCTTCGAAGCTCTCCGGAACCGCAATACCGCTAAACGCCCCAATCCGTTTTTGCAGCAAATCATCCAAAGGCAGCCGACCCTCCCCGTTGACCTGTTGCAGATATTGCGGCTTGTGGGCGCATTCGATGATGTCGATCCCTGGATTGTGCTTTTGAATCAGGGCTTCCAGTTCCGGATCCGGCTCCCCGTCGGACTTGGTCAGAAAAATGTAGGAGGCCCGTTTAATGTGGCGAATCGGCTCTCTCAGAATTCCCCTCGGCAATAGATGGCGATTCCCGAATGGATTGCTCTTGTCGATCAACAATAGATTGAGCCTGCCTTTGAGTGGCAGATACTGAAACCCGTCATCCAAAACAAGAGTATCGCACCCAAACTTTTTAATGGCATAGGTTCCGCTCTTTACTCGATCCTTGTCCACCAGGACAATTATCCCGGGCAAATTCCGGGCCAGCATGTAGGGCTCATCGCCCGCGAATTCAGAATTGAGAAGCACCTTTTCACCATCGCTAACCACTTTCGGCGGGAGGGGATCCCCTCCCGACACCCAGGATCGCCACAGCTTCTGGAAAACTGATTCCCGGGCTAAATCCTTGCTCATGTATCCGCGGCTGAGAATCGCAACCCGCCGGCCCTGTTGCTGGAGCGATCGGGCGAATTTTTCCACGACCGGAGTCTTTCCCGTGCCTCCCACCGTGAGGTTTCCAACAACCACCACTAAACACCCCAAAGGCTGGTCCTTAAGGATACGCTTTCGGTAAAGAAAGAAGCGTAATCGCGCGAGAAATCCGAATATCACGGAAAGGGCATACAAGAAGCAGCCGAGCGCGAAGGCTCGCTTTCCGCGGCGGCGATCGTAGAACACACCGACAGCGAACTCTTCTAACTGAGACAGCCGCTTCTTAAATTTGGAAATTGCCATGCAAACGGATCGTCAATCGAAAAGACTCGGGAATATGGAGCGATTCTGCTCCACTTTACGAGAGGAAAACGTCGCACTTCGAATCAACCGTTTATTTCACCGGCTAGAACTGGCCGCCGGAAAATTGTACTTGCCAGAACCCTGCCTGCGCTACATCGACGCGATTCCAATGCCTTGGAGAGAGCAGAAACGAGAAGTTTGGGTACCTCGCCGGATGGAAAAACCCCATTCCTGCGAGCCATACGTCCTATCGGGAATCAAACTATAAAAACCAACTTTCACTCGTTTATGAAGTCCCTTATTATCGCTGAAAAGCCAAGTGTCGCTCAAGATCTCGCCCGGGCGTTGGGCGGCAAGTTTGAGAAAAAGGACGACTATTTCGAGAGCGGCGAATACGTGATCACCTCGGCCGTCGGCCATATCGTCGAACTATGTATGCCGGAAGACTACGACAAAAAAGACGCCTTCTGGAGATTGGCCAGCCTTCCGATCATACCCTCGAAATTTAAGCTCAAGCCGATTGATAAAACCGAATCCAAATTCAAGGCCGTCAAGCAACTCATCAATCGCAAAGATGTCGACACGCTGATCAACGCTTGCGACGCCGGGCGCGAGGGCGAACTGATCTTCAACTACGTCTACAGGCTAACTAAAAGCAAAAAGCCGGTTAAGCGGCTCTGGATGCTCTCGATGACGCCGACAGGCATTCGAGAAGCTTTCGACAATCTCCGGGATGGGGAAGAAATGGCCCATCTAGCCGAAGCGGCCACCTCCCGCTCCGAAGCTGACTGGCTGATTGGCATCAATTGCACGCGAGGGGTCACCAAGCGCCTCTACGGCTCTCGGGCCGGAAACGTGGCCGGAGTTGGCCGGGTGCAAACTCCCACATTGGGAATGGTCGTAAGACGGGAGCGGGAGATCGAGCAATTCAAGCCAAGAGACTACTGGAGAATCGTCGCCAATTTTTCCCTAACTAATGGCGAATATGAAGGGGCTTATCAAAAACCCGACTTCAAGAGATCCGACGACGAACACGATCGCGTGGACCGACTTTGGAACGAGAGCGACGCCAAACAGGTTATCGAGTCGCTAGAAAAGGCCGATAAAGCCGTTGTCAGTGAAATAACGAAAAAATCTAGGCAATCCGCGCCTCGCCTTTACGATCTGACGACGCTTCAACGCGAAGCCAATAATCGATACGGATTCTCCGCTCGAAGGACACTTCAGCTCGCTCAGGCTCTTTATGAGCGGCACAAGATGATCACATATCCGAGAACGGATTCCAA
>Ga0181593_10004294_pt1 | contig 12986 bp, 10 predicted proteins | sample 071ome_19_FD_133756 | JGI IMG/M metagenome (GOLD analysis project Ga0181593, IMG submission 133756) | Coastal salt marsh microbial communities from the Groves Creek Marsh, Skidaway Island, Georgia - 071413AT metaG (megahit assembly) | ecosystem: Environmental > Aquatic > Marine > Intertidal...
GAGTAATTTCCCTCATGACATGCATACTCATAGAGTTGTCCTTCGATGGCATAAAAACTGAGCTCTGCTGTCCAGGGTTGACTGTACAGGTCCCCATCTTCAACGGTGAAACTGTAAACAATTTCACTGTCTGAATAGCGGACAAAGCGCTCGGTTATCTTGCCATTATCGGTAATCGCGGTTGCACTTTCCTGCATCTGCTGGGAGTTGACATTGACCGTTTCTACCATCAGGACGCCATCTTCATACCATCCAACAGAATCGCCCATATACTGTTGCAGAGCCGCTGGTCGATGATTGGCGCGAGCTTCCTCCGCCGAAGCAAAGGTAGGGATAATGCGCGCATCGTGTATTTGCTCTACATTGATAACCACATAGTCTTTAGTTTGCACAAACTGATAGGTATTGTTGTAGAGCGCGCTCTGCATCGCCGGCCCGGCTCTTCGTTCTGAAATTATGCAACGCTCCGCCAGGGGCAGCGCCTCGGGGCCCGATGCATCGCCGATGCCTGTTACATAGCGGCTACCAAAATTGACCCGCTTAAAACCTGCAGTCGGGTTTTCCAGATGCGGGACCTGCCCATTCTCCGGATCCACGATATATGACGTCCGGTACTCGCCTCTGACCAGGGCGAGACTGGAACCGGGATCAACCCAGAAATTATTATAGGCCCGGGTACCGAAATCATCGCCGGCAACATCCGGCGTGTCGTTGACCCCATCGCCCTCGTCAAAGCCACCCTCAAGACCGCCAATAGGTACCCTCGCCGCTATAATCCCGGCTTCTTCCGCGGTTACAACCAGCGATTCCACTCCATTCATACGAGTAAGAGTGGTCAGTGACGCGTTGCTCCAAACTCCTTCCAGATCCGGACGCCTCGCATCCTGCCCCTGCGCCGCGGTAAAGGGCAATGCTGCGCTCGCCAGTACTACCGCAATGAGTGTCTCATGATTTGTAAACCGGATCATTCACTGCCTCCTTGAATAAGCCTCGCACAATAGTCAAGCATCCGAATCCCGAACACCACAGGGGAGAGGTTATCGAGAAATTCGCTCTAATTAAACAGGCTAGCGACCCTGGAACTCCAGCCGTCCATCCTCCGGGTAACGGATACTGTAATAATGCCGAATCTCCTGCGGTACTGCCGGTCGCGCGCGCAGCTGCCACATCAATACACCTTTGTTTCCATCAACATCCTGCTGATCGAAGGGCGTTGCCTGATCGTCAATTTCAACTTCTATGTCTTCGTTTTGGGAAACCGCAATGCGTGCCAGTACCTCCATATCGATGGTGTCGTCGTGGAAACTGGTGATCTGGTAACGCACGCGACGATCGTCTAGCGCCGTGCGGCGGAAAGTACCACCGTCCCTTGAGCCCTCTTGTTCAGCAAATACTTCAACGCGCACTCGCTCATCCTGACCGAAGGGCAAATTAATTTCGTCCCGGGGCTGGAAAGTTGGTACCGGACGACGCCCGATAAAAGCGCCATCCCGGTAGAACTGCATCAGTCCCGCCTGCAGCGGCTCGCCACTATCCAGGGTGAAACGCGCTTCAAGATAGGCACTGGTATCCACCTCTGGCACCGCTCGGGTCACAAGGACGACATGACCCTCGCGCTGGTCAATAGGCAGAATTCGAGGTTGGCGGTCGGCAGACACAGAAACACGGCCTGGTATTTCAAAATTAACCAGGTATTGCGTAGCCTGCACCTCGGCTCCCGGCGCCGAGGCCGAAAATTCCTCACTGTTTGGCATTAACCCCTGAGTTGCAACAGCGTCTTCCTGGGCCACTGCTGACAGCGCCCGGGATTCCATGATGAACGGGGGTCGCGGCTGGTAGAGATCCACCAGCAGGCTTTCTAATTGCGGGGTCCGCGTGTTCTGGTTGGGACGCGCAGTCGTAATAGTCACCTTAACGTCGTTCCAGTCCTCGCCGCTGCCCTGGCTAACCGATACTTTGCGCTCGAGATTTAAATTGCGGTTTTCAGTTTCAAGCCGCGCTTCGTAGAGCCAACTCCAGCGGGCCTGATTGACCGGGTACGTAACGGCAACGTCTGTGGTGATAGCAGACTCGGCGGTTACGGCAACGGTCAATACCTGCTCGGTTCTGCGCCGCGTAGCAACTTGCGACAACTCAAAGCGTTTTTGCTCGATTTCCTGCTCCAAGCCTGCCAACTCGCGATTAGCTTCGCGAATCACTGCTCTTGCCTGCATTGAAGAAGTCGACAAGGTTTGCAGCAGTGCTGTTAGCTCGTCAACTCCGAGTGAAGTCTGTTGTCCTCCCACCGAACCCGTGGCGAGAGAAGCCAGTAACTGCAACTGGGTATTGGCGGCCTCGATTCGGTCGACGACTTCCTGCCTTTCGAATTGCAGCAATTCCAGCTCAGCCTGCAGCCTGCGTTCTTCATCGCCAACCAGATCACCTGCGTGGCTTTCATCCAATTGCAACGTGCCAATCCGCACGTTCTCACTTCTAATATTTAGTTGCAACCTTGCCGCATCAATTGCCGCGGGCAGATTTTGAATGATTAGACGGTGCTCACCGGCAGGAATAGTAACCGAGCCAACGCGCGTCACCTCGGCTCCACTCGGGAATATGGTTACCTGATCGATACTGGAAGCAACTCCCAGATCATCGGCCACGCTGCTAATAGACAGCATCAGTCCAATCATGCCAGTAAATGTAAGGATCGAGCGTCTTGTACAGAAGAGTTGTTCTACCGAAACCATCGACAGCCACCTCAAGAAAGATTCAGGTCATTATAGTTAATGACTCGCATACACACGATAAAGTTTCAATAGTAAAGAATTGACGAATTAGAAACGCGGCCGCATGGGCTCCGCGCAGGGCAGCTCACTATCAGGATTTACGCAATTCTTTTGGCATGCTGAACACGATGTGCTCTTCTACACCATCGAGCTCCCGGGGTCTCTCGGAGCTGTATTGCTGCAGGAAATTCACGACTTGCTGCACCAGGATCTCAGGAGCCGAAGCGCCAGCTGTGACCCCAAATCGACGCTTCCCACCCAGCCAGTCCCTGCGAATCTCGTCAACACTGTCGATCAGATAGGCTTCGCAGCCCAGACGCTCCGCCAGCTCCTTGAGTCGATTGGAGTTGGAACTGTTCGGAGATCCTACAACCAATAGCAAATCACACTCCAGAGCCAGTTGCTTAACCGCGTCCTGGCGATTTTGGGTTGCGTAGCAGATATCTTTCTTGCGCGGCCCCTGAATAGCTGGAAACTTTGCTCGCAATGCATCGATCACCCGCGAGGTGTCGTCCATTGACAACGTTGTTTGCGTCACATAGGAAAGGTTTTCAGGATCCGTCACTTCCAGTCTGGCAACATCCTCTTCCGACTCTACGAGGTAGATACGTCCACCGGCACTGACATCGTACTGCCCCATGGTACCTTCAACTTCAGGATGTTTCTGATGTCCGATCAATACGCATTCTTTACCCGCATTGCTAAATCTGGAGACTTCAACATGAACCTTGGTTACCAGTGGGCAAGTAGCATCAAATATCTTGAATCCCTTCTCAGCCGCCTGCTCCTGCACAGCCTGGGAAACGCCATGGGCGCTGAAAATGACAATAGATGGCCGGCCACGTTTATCAAGCTCAGGTATATCGTTTAACTCATCAACGAAGATGGCACCCCGCTTGCGCAACCCATCGACAACGAATTTGTTATGCACAACTTCATGCCGCACGTAAATAGGTGCACCGAACAAATCAAGTGCGCGATTGACTATATCGATCGCGCGATCCACTCCCGCACAGAACCCCCTGGGATTGGCCAACTTAATCGAAACAGAGTCAGTATGTTGCAGTCTTATGCTCACAAGACACCTTAGAACTTGATCTCAATCGCATCCGTGCCCCGAGGAATAATATCAACTATCCTCGCTTTGAAAACGATATCCTTGCCAGCCAGAGGATGATTGAAATCCACCACTACTCCTGTAAGTGATTTTTCTTTCACCACACCCGGCAGATCAAACCCTCCCGGGTCTTTAAATGAAACCACTGTGCCTGCCTGAAGCTCCTCATACTCTTCATCCAGGAATTGATTGAATCGACTCCTAGGCAATCGATGCACATTGCCCTCATTGACCGGACCAAAAGCCTGTCCCGGTTTAAGCACAACATCCACCGCGTCACCTTTGCGCAGCCCAAGCAAGTGTGATTCAAATCCTGGCAGCATATTGCCATCGCCCACCGTAAAACTGGCCGGTGCCGCGTCGAAATTACTGTCCACTACATGACCATCAGTCAAGGCTATGGAAAAATGCAAAGTAACTTGACTGCCCTGTTCTACCCTGTCGCCGTCAGACATTCAACACCCGCGATGGTCAACCAATAGAGTTATTTCTGAATCGCACCGAACAGACCCTGAGGGTCAGGCATAAAACCTTTGCTCGCCCGCACCGTCGATATTTTCGATGCACCGAGCGCACAGAGTCGGATGATGCTCGCTACCACCCACAGTCTCGCTGTGATGCCAGCATCTCTCACACTTCTGGTATTGTGATGAATCGATGCTGAGTTTCAGGCCCGGCAGATCAGTATCCGCACCCTTTTCGCCGGCGTCACTTAGCGGCGCGATTTTTACCGCAGACACAATCAGGGCAAAGCGCAGTTCGTCGCCTAACTTTCTCAACTGAGTGGCAAGATCATCATCGCAATACAAGGTCACTTCGGCACTCAGCCCCGAACCGATCTTTTTCTGGGTTCGCTGATTCTCCAATTCTTTATTGACAGCAGACTTGACGGCCATAATCCGTTGCCAGAATTCATCGGTAAATTGGTCACTTTCAACGGTGTCGAACTGACCTTCTGAATAGTCACTGAGAAACACTGATTCCACTCGCTCGCCCGGAATATTCTGCCAAATCTCATCTGCGGTGAAACTGATAATCGGAGCAATAATTCGAGCAAGCTGCTGTACCAGATAATACATGGCTGTTTGCGTAGACCTGCGAGCCAGGCTTTCCGCCTGGCAGGTATATTGCCGATCCTTGACAACATCCAGATAGAATCCTCCCAATTCGATCACGCAAAAGTTATGAACCTTCTGGTAGACGTTAAGAAAATTGTAATCCGAATAATGCTGCACCACTTCGTTCTGCAACTGCCGACATTTCTCCATAATCCAGCGATCAAGAGCCAGCATTTCTTCTGCCGACACCGCATCAATGGAGGGATCAAATCCGCTAAGGTTAGCCAACATGAAGCGGGCAGTATTGCGGATGCGTCGATAGGCATCGGCAACACGCTTGAATATTTCATCGGAGACTGTCATTTCTCCGCGGTAGTCCGTTGCAGCAACCCAAAGGCGTAATATATCTGCACCGTAGTCCTGGTAAATCTTTTTTGGCGCGACCGTGTTGCCCAGAGACTTCGACATTTTTCGACCTTCCGCATCAACAAAAAATCCATGCGTCAGAACCTGCCGATACGGAGCACTGCCATTCATTGCGACCGCGGTTTTTAAGGAGGATTGAAACCAGCCGCGATGCTGATCGGACCCTTCCAGGTACAGGTCGGCTGGGTAGCGCAATTCGTCACGTTGTTTCAGCACCGTAAAGTGGGTAACACCCGAGTCAAACCAGACGTCAAGAGTATCAGTGACCTTACTGTACTGAGCCGCCTCTTCACCCAACAGTTCTTCCGCCTGCAGATTAAACCAGGCTTCAATGCCCTCATTTTCTATCCGCTCGGCTACCTGTTCGAAAAGTTCAGCAGTCCGGGGATGGAGTTCCTGAGATTCCTTGTGTACAAACAAGGTAATGGGAGTGCCCCAGGTGCGTTGTCTGGAGACACACCAGTCAGGACTACCTTTCAGCATCAGTTCTATCCGTGCCTGACCCCAATCCGGAATCCACTTGACCCCTTCTACTGCGGCCAGGCCTTCGTCGAGCAAATTCTTTTCCGACATGCTTATGAACCACTGTGGGGTCGCCCGATAGATCAATGGGGTCTTGGTGCGCCAGCAGTGCGCATAACTGTGCGTAATCGTGTCCTCAGCTACCAGCGCGCCACGCTGCTTCAGTTCTGCAATAACCTTTTCATCTACCTGGTAGACGTGATCACCGGCAAACTGTCCGGCTGCGACACCGAATACGCCGTTTTCGTCGATGAGATTCAGCGTGCCAATTCCGTAGGCCTGTCCAACGTAAAAATCATCCAGGCCATGATCAGGAGCCGTATGAACCGCGCCAGTACCAGCCTCCGTTGTAACATGCTCGCCAAGAATCAGTGGCACCTGGCGCTCAATAAAAGGATGCAGCAACACAAGATTTTCCAGACTGGCACCCGGTAGGAGTCCGAGTGTCTGGTGACTACTCACCTGATAGCGCGACATCACCTGATCTACCATATCCGCGGCAATCAACAGTAATTCCTGGCTTCCATTGATCTCGGTTTTCACCAGGGCATAATCCAGCTTTGCATTGAGACATACGGCCTGGTTGGCAGGCAGCGTCCAGGGCGTTGTAGTCCAGATTACGACTGAAATCGGCATTTTGGCAGCCGCCTCATCCAGCGCAAAGAGATCTGTAAATTTACCCGGATCCCTTACGGCAAATCGGACATCAATAGTGAACGAAGTCTTATCCTGGTATTCAACTTCAGCTTCAGCCAGGGCAGATGCCCCGACCACGCTCCAGTAAACCGGTTTAAATCCCCTGATCAGATGGCCGTTGGCAACAATTTTTCCAAGTGCGCGGACAATGTTTGCTTCATTCTTAAAATTCATCGTCAGATAGGGATTATCCCAGTCTCCGAATACCCCCAATCTGATAAAGTCTTCTTTCTGATTATCTACCTGTCTGGCGGCGTAATCTCGACAGGCCTGGCGAAATTCCGCAAAACTGATTTTCTGGCCCGCCTTGCCCTTTTTCTTTTCCACGTTGTGTTCGATCGGCAATCCATGGCAATCCCAACCGGGCACATAGGGCGCATCGAAGCCGCTCATCTGCTTCGATTTGACCACTATGTCTTTAAGCGTCTTATTGATCGCGTGCCCCAGGTGCAGATCGCCATTGGCGTAAGGCGGTCCGTCGTGGAGAATAAACTGGGGTCGACCGGCGTTTTTGGCGCAAATCTTTCTGTAGAGATCCAACTCCTGCCAACGCTTTAACATATCGGGCTCACGCTGCGCCAGGCTGGCTTTCATTGGAAAAGCGGTGCTCGGAAGATTCAGAGTGTCTTTATATTCTGTCATCGGACGTTCAATTCATCACTGCTGGTCAATAAATCAGACTGCTGCTATGTACGGAAAAAACAATCGCCAAGAAGTCTAGTGACGGGCTCTGGCAAACCCGCGATTATACACGCTCGCGGCTGCATCAGGAGTAATTTATCCACTCAAAACCTCTGCTTTGGACGTCAGTGGCAGGTCCTCGCAGAAGTCAGATTCATTCCCTGTTAGAGAAATATTCTCGTACCCGTTGCACATCAATTGCAATCTGTTGTTTCAACATTTCAAGCGATTCAAACTTTTTCTCTTCCCTAACTCTGGCACAAAATTCAACATCCAAATGGTGGCCGTAGAGATCACCATCGAAATCCAAAAGGTACGCCTCCAGCAGCGCTTCGCCCTGATCGGTAACAGTTGGTCGGTAACCCATATTGACGGCTGCCAAGTGGCGGCGTCCGTCCAGCTCAATCGCGCATGCATAGACGCCGTGCAGAGGAATGCGCTGACGATACAATTTGATGTTGCAGGTGGGAAAGCCCAGACTCGAAGCGAGCTTACGACCTTCAACCACTTGCCCGGAAATTGTGTAGGGGCGCCCCAGAAGCCGCTCTACCTTCTGGAAATCCCCAACCTCCAGCTGCTCCCTGACCAGCGTGCTCGATACCCTTTCACCGTCCACTTCGCAGGTTGCTGTCTCGATAACCTCGAAGTCCAGTTCCAGACCAAATCGCTGCAGCAACTGGAAATCACCCTGGCGACGGTGACCGTATCGGAAATCGTTACCAACAATGAAAGCGGCTATACCCAGGCCCTCGACCAGAATCGATCTTATGTAGTCTTCGGCACTCAGTTTGCTGAGGGCGAGGTCGAATTTCAACAGGTAAACGAAATCCACGGACATGGATTCCAGCAGCGCCAGTTTTTCCGCCTTGGAACTCAATCTGGCCGGACACTGATCAGCACTGTCGGCAAAGACTTCTTCCGGGTGGGGTTCGATAAGAATCACCAGAGACGGCAACCCCAACTGGTCCGCCTTGCCCTTGAGCTGACCCAGAATCGCCTGGTGGCCAAGGTGGACACCGTCGAATTTACCAATGGTAGCTACGCACCTGGAATATTGGAGTTGGAATCCCTCATATTGCTGAATGACTTTCATACTGCAGCTCAGGCGTCGATTGCTTTATCAACGGCACTGTCAGTGCTATCCGATGTTGCGGCATTAAACCGGGCTATACCTTTGCGCCAGAGAATCCTGCCCAATGCCACCAGGCAAACGATCATCACGGTTTGACCAATGATGGTATTGACCACCGAGATAGTCTCCGGTCTCATGGCTATTAACACCATATTTACCAGTGTCGCTGCTGCAATTAAAAACAATATTACGGCCAGTCCGGCCTGAAGGACTGCCAGGAGTTTGGTCATTTCATCAGTTCCTAGGCTGATTTATCCAGACGATTGATATCCAGAAATCGATTGTACCCTTCTTCTCCCATGAAACGAATTGCAGTCTTGCTGTCACACAAGCGCAAATCAACAATGATGAGTCCCTCCAGCGAATGGTTGAAGCTCTGGTGAACATTGAAGCAAACCAGCCGACCGTTGAGGGACAGATAATGCCTGAGCAGGACCGGGACCGCCTTGCCGGGATCACAACGTCCTATCAGTTTGCTCAGAATCTTTATATTTGCCAGCGCTTTAAGAGTCTCAATCGTCCACAGCCGTTTTCTCACTTTGTGGGGAATGATAGGTTTTACCAGGCCCTGAAAGTCATCGGCTTGAAAATTGGCAAGCAACGTTTCAGCAATCAGTGAGCGAGCGAGGTCCGTGTATTCCCGGGAAATGCTAACCGACCCGAACAGGGTATGGTAGCCGGGGTTGTCGTTGATGAATGCGCCAATACCACGCCATAACAGGTTCAGCGCGACCGGTCGTCGCTGATATTCGGGATGAACAAAAGATCGTCCCATCTCAATGGCAGAGCCCAGTTGATCCAGAAAAGCTTCGTTGTAGCGGTACAACGACCGGGTATAAAGCCCCTTTACTCCGTGCTGCTGGACGATGCGGTCGACCAGCCCGATTCGATAGGCGCCAGCTACTTTGCGCGCAGTTCTATCCCAGAGGAATAAATGCAGATAACTGGGGTCGAATTGATCCGAATCCATTTGCAGCCCGGTGCCTTCACCAACCATTCGAAATGTCACTTCCCGGGAAATAGCTATCTGCTCCATGACGACTCCCAAGCGTCCGTAGGGAGCACAATACACGTCAAAATCCCTGTGCTCGACCAGTCGACAATCCTGCAATGCCTCGATAGCTGCCTGCAGTTTATCCCGTTGTATATCGGCAGCGAGTTGCTTGTAATTGTATTGCCGCGGCTGCTCAAGGTTTTTATCGGCGGGTGCCAGCGCCTCGGTGCTGATTCGCAGGTATTCGGTGATTGCCCGGGGGTTATCGAGACTGGCCAGTTCGGTATGGGGAATAGCAGTACCCGGGGTCAGCGGCAACCTGTAACCACGCTTGTTAAGCAATTGACGGGGCAACATTATTGTTGCGAGACGAGGGTGGAGTAGTCCAGCTACGTAGAATGCCATACTGTTACGACCGCCTACGTGAATAGGCAGACAGGGGCATTGATGGCGCCTGATCAACTGACCAACCAGTCGATCCCAGGGCTGATCTGTGACCAGTCTGTCCTTAAGCCGATAGCGGGATACGACCCCAGCCGGAAAAATGAGTAATGCGCCTCCTCCTTTCAGATGAGAATGGGCCTGTTTTATTCCGACCACATTTTGCCTAGCAGCATCTTTTGACAGCACATCTACACCGATAAAAATTTCGGCCAACTCAGGTATTCGACGCAGCAACTGATTGGTCAACACCTGAAGATCGGGCCGAATTTCCATAAGCAAACTTGCTATGGCAACTCCCTCCAGCCCCCCTAGTGGATGGTTAGCGACGATCAGCAGAGGACCTTCAGTTGGGATGCTGTCCAGCCTGTCCCGGCTATTGACCTGTAGCGTTACACCGACTGAATCTAGCACATAGCGCAGAAAATCCCGGCTGTTGATGCCCACTGGCCTATCGCGATAGATACGGGACATAACGTCAAATCCCAGCAAATGACGAACGCTGGCTGTCAATAAAGAGGATTTCAAACTAAACTGAAATGGGTCTGTCATAGCCTTGATTCGTGGAAACCGTCTTCAGTCGTTAGTTGGGTACTGTTTAACCAGCCGGCTTTCACGCCGCCACGCATGCCACAGGGCGCGCAGTCCCGGCGGCAGATAGCCAAGCTGACGATTGGCATGCCCAAGGGTAAATAGAGTCCGATACTGTTGCAATAGAGTCCCTACGGCCTCACAGAATCCAGTGTTCCGGTCCCAAATATGGATCGATTCGGAACTGGCTCCGTTGATCTCAACGATTGCAAACTCCTCCCCATTCATAAAGCTGTCCAGATTTCGAAACTTGATATCGAGACGACCATAATGAAAACCGGGTATATCACTGAAAATTGTATCCAGGGTTTTTGACAGTTTATCGGTAATGTACGCATTGCCGTCTCTAAATATCGCGCCGCGGCTATGGCTGGCAGCAAACACCAATCTGAATGGCTGATCCGCAGCGATAACCTTGTCCCAGTTCTGAGAATGGCGCTCTTGGTATAGGTGCTGAAGCTTGCCGGCTCTGGGATCGCGTCCAATCAGTTCGCCCAGGGTGGCCTTACCGTCTCCAATCACATAGGGCATATATTTAAGAGTCAGAGACGTAATCGTGCCCGCTTGCTGATCGGGGTGGCGAACATAAAAAACACCAGCCTCAGGCTCCCAATCTGCCAATTTTTGAAACTGAATACTGCCTGCTACGGGAAAGGAGATTAGATAGTCGAGTAAATCGGTCTCTGACTGTAGAAGTTTTACCCCAGCTCCTCGACAACCAAGATTCGGTTTGGCGACGAGAGGCAGTGCGAGCCCCGCTTCGGCCAATAACCGCATCACCCGCGATTTCTGATCTGCTGCGCTTTCTTCGGTAACCTCGTAGTCGAACCACGGCAATATCCAGCTGCGAGCCAGGCTTCCTGCCTGTTCAAAAACCGCTGTTTTAGGAACTCCGACCATGCCAGAAAGCGGTATCGAGGGATTAGCGAGCAATGGCAGGGACAGGCTTCTATACCGCAGGGCCAAGAACACCCATTGAATAACGACCGGCAGGTACATGACCCAGGCTGGCCAGAATTCGAAAAATGACGTTGGTCTGCCGGAGGTATCCATATCCGGCATACCATCGACGACGAAGCTATCTTGATGGCTGATTCTCGTCATGACTGGTCGTTTGGCGATTGTCGGAAGGCACTATGTTACCGCGCGGCTTCATGGACAGGGGTATCGCCGAGTGGACAGAGATTTCATTCCGTTCTATCTATTGAGCACCATTACGCAAGCAGCCCAACGCTGCCAATGTGGCACCCGCCCCTATCCTATCGCCTTGCCCGGTCTCCCTACAAGAACCGCTCTGGCATTCAAGCGATACCGATTGCTATCATCGTCATTCCATTAGTAGCAGAGTGCCCGACCATGATGGGAAAAGCCATCATCACCCTGACCGTGATCATTGTTGCTTTCCTGATTTTAAGGCAAAGAAACGATCAACATGTCGACCGGTCCGAGTCCGCCAGGGCTCAGTCTGGAGACCCAGGTACTACTATGGCATCTGATCTGCGTTTTGCTGCCTACGCGTTCCTGGTGTTAATGGTCGGCACGGGAGCTTTTCTCTATTACCAGCGCTGGCAGGACGATCATACGGTTCTGACTGTAAATCTGTATCGCGCAGGGCAAACAGAGCCAGCAAGCTATAAAGTTTACAAGTTCGAATTAGAAGCGCGGTCATTCACTACCCTGGACGGAACCCGGATCACCGTGGCTGACAATGAGCGCATGGAAGTCAGAGGCCTGAATTGAGCAATATAAAGCCTCTCGTTCGCTATCGGAATATACGATACGCCCATTGCTCCAGCCAGACAATACCAGGCCTCAAACACAATCGACAGGGATGAGTTACTCAATGCGATGACTGAGATCCGGATTAATACCCGCCATCGATCAGTCAGAAACCTCAATCTCGATGTCCGTCAATTCATCCAGATCAAAACGTTCGCTGATCGCTCCGATATCGTTGGGACTGATATCGCCGACAATGTTGACCAGCACTGTCTCATCGGGCTCGGCAACCATTATGGCTATACCGTGGATAAGCTCGCCGTCCTCCGAAAGCCGGAAATACACATCCACATAATCTGAACCTTCCCTCACCCTGACCACCCGTTCCCAGCTATCTGCATCCAGGCGTCGGGCGACTGCGGTCATGGCCTCTGCCATACGATCGGTATCTATGCGACTACTCTCAAAGACACGCACACTGACTCTGATCAGAGTAGAAATAAACTGGGCGGCTTCTTCTTCATTATTTCTGAGCAGGTTGGTTATCAGTTTCAGCAACGGCTCTTTGAGACTCACTTCGACGCTTGGCTCGCTGCCGGCAATCTCGTTCAGCTCGGTGAAATCGACATAACCGGGATGGCCCAGCACATCGTTCTGTTGCCCCAACGCCGGCTGCATCAGGGTCAATCCCAGCACCGCAATACAAATCAACTTATTGTGATTCATCATCTATCCTCTCTCGCCACGCAAGGTGGCAAAACGTACTAAATCGGTCCGTTACCCGCATCGTTATCCGGATTGCTGGTAAACGACGCATTCATGGAACGCTCCAGCTGACGCA
>Ga0181593_10004299_pt1 | contig 12978 bp, 10 predicted proteins | sample 071ome_19_FD_133756 | JGI IMG/M metagenome (GOLD analysis project Ga0181593, IMG submission 133756) | Coastal salt marsh microbial communities from the Groves Creek Marsh, Skidaway Island, Georgia - 071413AT metaG (megahit assembly) | ecosystem: Environmental > Aquatic > Marine > Intertidal...
GACTGGGAGAAAGATTGTTTTCCTCCAGTTTTTCGAGCACGAAGGAATCGATGGGGTTACGAACCCATTCGACTTGCTTCACTTTGGGCGGCGTCTTGTGCTCAGGAGCTACAAACGCCCAGTGCTTTTCGTACTTGGCACCCTCCAAAATCCACCGATCCAAGATTTTCTTCTGCTCAGATGACAAGATCCGGTTGGAATCCGGAGGAGGCATGATTTCATCCTCTTCGGTCGAGTGGATCCGGTGGTACATTTCACTCTCTTCCAAATCTCCCGGCACGATGGCACCCCCTTCGATTGCATCCTCCCTGAGGTCGAGGCGCAGGTCCGCCTCCCTCTTGTTTCCATCGACTCCATGGCAATAAAAACAATTTTCCGAGAGAATGGGCCGGACATCCCGATTGAAGTTTAAAGGTTCAGCTACAACGGCAAGGGGAAGGATGAGCCAACCAAAATATTGGTAAAAAGGGAGCATTATTTCTGCCCAAAGATAATTTTATTGCAGAAATTCTTGCAACGAAAATATGGGGGGTGCGTATAAATTTTCTTAAGATGAAGCCAAAGGTAGCCGAAAAAAAGTCGGATAAAATATACAATGCCTTCTTGAGCCCTCGGAGCTCTACTTTTCCATCGAGAATAAAGTCTCGGGAATAAGGAAGGGAGAATTAATTAAAGTAAAAGTTTATCTAAAAATTCCTGCCTTGATACAGCAGGTTTGGGTCTTTCCTTTTCCCAGTACTGCAGGTGACATTCGACCCCCCACTTCTGACAGGCCTCCAGCAAAATTTCTCCAAAGATAGGGCTGTGTATACCATTGGAGCCCTTGGTTGTGGGAAACTCGCGGTTTACATTGTAGAAAAGGTGCAAGGGAGGGTCATCTTTTGAGAGATGAGTAATCGGGGAACATTGCAGGACAAGTGATTTATATTTGTTCCAATCTTTCATCATGTCATCTGCGGTATCAGCACCAAATGGTTTGTAAGGCATCGGGTTTTGAAAAGTTTTCTCCCCAATTCTTTCTTTAATGACAAAAGGATTCATGGTGGTCTGGGCACCGGCTACCTGAGCTCCGGCAATTCGAGAGGAAAACCGTTTCACCGGATCTGAACTTTGGGGATCCGCTATATCATCATGCAAGGCAATTAATAAACTCGAACATCCCCCGGCAGATCCCCCAGTTGCAACAATCCGCTTCGTATCGATCCCCCACTCCTTTGCCTTAAAACGCAAAAACTGAACGGCCCGCAGGGCCGAATTGAGCATCGCCGGCTGTTGAGCTCCTTGATTGACCAAAGGATAACTGATGGAGGCGATATGGTAACCTGCCTTCATTTGGTGAGGCCTGAGGGTTTCATCTTTTTTTCCACCCATCCAACCTCCCCCATGGATTTGTAAAAGAATACCTGCGGGTTCAACCGATTTAAACTGCCAAAAATTAATCAGCTCTTTGGGATGAGGCCCATATTGAACATCTTTGAAAGTAGGAGGCAGGCTGTTATCTTTTTGAGAGATATTTTGGTTACCCTGGGAAAGGAATACGAAGCTGCAAAAAGATAATAACTGAAATATTCGAAATAAGCACTTCATGGAATTGACAGGTTACTTTTTGGATAAGTCGACGATGTAATCAAGCATAGAAGCAAACTCTTTGATGGAAAATGATTGCATTAAACCAGCGGGCATCATCGAGTTTGGCATTTTGGTGCGCTCGGTAATATCTGCTTTGGCAATTTGATGCTCTTGGCTGGCCATATCCCGCATAATTAATTGATCGGTGGTCTCGGATGTAATGAAACCCATAACGGCATTGCCATCTTTCAGGGTGACCAAATTGGTAGCAAATCCCTGAGCGATGGATTTCCCAGGGTTGAGGATGGCTTCAGCCAATTCATTTCTGGGGTAGATTGCCGCAATGTTTCCAAGGTAGGGACCTTTCTGAGGTTCATCCTCACTCACGGTGTGGCAGGAGTTGCAGGCAGCCTTGGTAAATATCGCCTCCCCGTGAGCAGGCACTCCTTTGGTACCATTCACCTGAGCCAGAGCGTCTTCCACGGAAAGGGTGGAAACTTTTGGAGTGGCGTCGACTTCATTGGGATCGATCTTGAAATGCCGCAGGGCACGCTCCGCAGCAGCACGCACAGCCTTGTCTTGATCTGCAGTGGCTTGGATGATTTGTTTGTCGTAGTTTCGGTTCTTTAGATCGACCGCCGCATTAATGAGGACGACCCGTCGGGCAGCATCCGACCAGTCGGACTCAATCAAGTCCTTGGAGCTCGCTTTGGCCTCGGCATTGGTGTTGGAACGACCGGTAATTTCCATTAATCCAGCGTATGCCCAAAAGGTTTTCCTGTCTTCAGGCGCACCTTTGGCAATTTCTGCAAGCTCTGTCTGATAGGCGTCTATCCGTCCGTTGTTCTTGAGGAATAAGTCTTTGGCAGGGCGTAAGGCAGTCCAGTTGCCCTGGGCTTCTATCGCCACAATACTATTTATGATCGCAGCAAGATACTTGGGGCTTTTCCCATTGAGCAAACATTTGATGATGATACTAAGATCATACCCTCTCATTTTATTTTTTGCGGGAGCAGAAGCCAAAACATCGAGTCCGTTTGCAGGTGGGTTTTTGAGACTAGAGAGCTGGGATGATAAAACGGGGATTAAACTTGAGTCGTACTTGGCAGATTCAATGAGTGAGTTCAAGGTCTCGTTATCCTCAATTCGATTGGCACCGAGCAGGGCAAGAAATTCTCCCACTTGATCTTTGGATTGCTTCCAAAGAGCTTCACGCAGCGAGGCAAGGATACGACCTGACTGTTCCCAGGTGACCATCTCATAGTAGGGACCACGGGTATCGGGACGACCACCCCAGTGCTTTCTGTCCCAGGCTTTTTCTTTGTGGTAAAGACGGGCGAGTATTTCGAAGGAATGCTTGAACAGTTGATTTTTTCGGTCGGAAAGCTCGGGGATCAATCCATCCACCACATCCTTTTTGTGCATCCGCATCAGAGCGAGAGATGCACCGCGTTTTTGGGCATTGGTAGATTGTTTGTCCTTAAAGACAGTAAATGCGGATTTCTCTGCTCCAAGCTGGGCAATTCCTCGGTAGGCAACATGGGCAAGGGTGGCATCGCTGTGCCCGAGGCTTTCGGCAATCGCCGGAGCGACTTCCATATGGCCCTGGCGGGTAGCGGAAACAATGGCTTCGAGCCGGGTACGGAGATCGCCACTTTTCGCCCCTGCTAGCAGTAGATCGACGGGGGCTGAACCGGGCTTACCAGCGGTGCGAAGGTCGAGCCCAAGATCTCCCAATGCACGCATCACCAAAGCAGACAGGCTGGGATCGGAGGCGAGAGGATGTAGTTGTTCGATAACTGGTGCGGTATTTTTCGACAGAATACCTCGCTGAGAAAGGGTGAAGAGGGCGAGGGCACGGGTTCGAAGCTCTTTGGATTTATCAGCCGCAATGGATTGTAAACGGGAGGTGGTATCTGCGGATGGTTTGCGGCGGAGGAGCACGCGCTGGGCAGCAAGAGCACGCACCTGACTTTCGCCTTCAAAAATTTCGACGAGTTTGTGGTCGGCAAGTTTCTGAAATTCAGGGAGTTCTTCGGGAGTGAAGCCTTTGAGGCGGGTTTGGATAACATAGCCATGATCGGGGCCCTTCCAACTAAAACTGGATGGCCCTTTCCAACTGGCCTGATATACCCGGCTCATACCGTCGACATCGGCATCCGTGGGCCTGGGAACCTGAATGAACCGTTCAGGTTTAGAAGTTTCCACAAAGCCGGCACCCCGACGCTCGACTGTATGCTTCCAAAGACCAGCGGTACCCCAGTCGCAAGTAAGAGGGGCGCGGTTCCATTTTGCAGGAAACCCGGGTTCGTGCAGGTACATGCCTCCGCAACCGGAGCCCCCGCCGTAATCGGCAAGCGGGGCGATGATTTCGTCGGGAAAGTTTAAATAAAGCCTGGGGTAGCCATGGTCATCCAATCCACTGAAGTGGTGAAAGCGCACATTCCAGCCACCCCCGTCGTTGGTGTTATCCCGGCCAAAGAGATCGAGCAGGGGGCTTGTGGGTACGGCCAAAATGTTGCGGGTACCGTAGGAAAAAAGCTCAAGGCCGGAGCCATCCGGACGTACACGGACCACGCCTCCACCACGAACCTGAAGCTTTCGACCATCACTACCGGTTGCTTCGTAAAACCCAAAATCTCCGGTGGATACATAGAGCCAGCCGTCAATGCCCAGATCAAGGCCGTTGGTGGTGTGGTCAGCTGGCCGTTCCTTAAAATCAAAGGCAATGTTGTCGACCAGGCGTTTGTTTTCCTCGGCGATCCCATCGCCATCACGGTCGTAATAGACTGAGAGGTGTGGAGGGTGGAGTACATAGAGCCTGTCTTGATCCCAGATCAGCCCACGAGGGGAATCGATCGAGGGGATAAATTCGGTGACTTCGTCGGCCCGGCCGTCTCCATCCTTATCGCGTAGACGGAGCACCCGTCCTCTGTCTTTGTCACGACCAAGAGAACCACACCCATCGCTGGATACATAAAGATCGCCCGCGGGAGAGGCGGCGACATAGACAGGATAGTTGGCGGTCTGCCAGGGGGCGTAGAGGGTAAGCTCAAACCCTTCGGGCACTTTCACGCCTGCAAGCACCTTGGCTTCTTCTTCAGCAGACAGTTCGACGATGCTTGGCTTGATGTTACCCGATTTGGCATAGGGATCTGCACAAAGGGGGCAAAGAGCTGATAAAATACCCAGGGATAAAAGGATGAAGAGTGTTAGACGATTTGGAACTCGCATGAAAATATTTTATTTACTTAGGACATGGGGGCAACCCCGTACTTCTTTCAAGTCTTACTTACTTTTTATGCCGAGGGCTTTACCGATGTGATCGGCGACTTTTTTTCCCAATAATGCGGACCCTTGTGAAGTGTAGTGCACATCCCCCCTTTTGCGGAACAGGGAGGCATCGAGTGAGGAGCTGAGCTGATGGAGGTCGTTGATCGCCACTCCGTGCTTTTGCATGATTTCAAGGGCAACCTTGTTGTATTTCAACTCATCGCCTGCAAATCGACCTATTTCGCCCTGCGGGACCTTGGTGGTGGATGCCCAGATCAGTTTGGCTCCAGTTTTCTTCAATCGAAGAACTAGTTGCTCAAGGTTTTTCCTGTATTGAGCAATGGGGACGGATTGGGTGCCATTTACTTTATCCCGGTTGCCCACCGCTGTAACCTCTGGGTTCCTGTAGCAAAGGTCGTGCAGCCCCCAATTGAAGTGAATGAGGTCCCACTTGGTGCTGCCCAGCCAGTTGTCGAGAGCGGATAGCCCGCGTTTGGTGTCTCCACAGTTGGCTTTCGCCCGGCTGACAAAGGCTTTATCCCGCAAGTGGTGAATAACTTCGGGGGTGTAACCGATGGAAATGGAGTCCCCAATGAGAAACACTTTAGGCAGGTCGTTATCAGATGGCTTGCTTTCAGCATGAATACCTTTGGCATCCCTGGCTGGAGTGTAAAAGGAAGAGGTTTTCTTGGAGCCCTTGTATTTTAAATTGGCGGTAGGCATAAGAGAACCTGTTTGGCTGATCCACTGATCGAACTTCTTTTTCATGCGGTTGACCAGTTCTGAGCTTTGCGATGCCAGGTTGGTAAGTTCTCCACGGTCTTTTGCAAGGTTGTACAACTCGGTGGAAGAGTCTTCGTAACGGATAACCAATTTATAATCCCCCATGCGCACCGCACCGGATGGGCCCATGCTGTTGATATGGTGGTAATGAGGATAATGAAAGAAGAGGGCTTCCCGTTTGAGCTTATTCTTTGATCTATCGAGCAGGGGCTTGAGGGAGATACCATCCAGATGTTGCTTGGGTTCGAGAGGCAGACCGGCGAGGTCGAGCAAGGTGGGATAGAAGTCCGTACTGACCACCGGTTCTGTCAGGGTGGTTCCTTTTTGTTTAAGCATAGGGGCATCTATAATCAGAGGCACGCGGATGCCCCCCTCATAGACCCACGCCTTGCCTGCCTTGTTGGGCAGAATGGAGGTGACCGAAGATGGGCTGGAACCGGTGGAGAGCCCGCCGTTGTCGGAAAAGAAGAGCAGGATGGTGTTGTCGCGAATATTCAATCGCTGAAGGGTGTCGAGCACACGGCCCACGTTTTCATCGAGGCTTTCCACCATCGCGGCATAGGTGGGGTTGTCCTGACGGGAGTCGGCAAAGCTGTCGTGAACCGAAACGCCTGAAACTTTCTTTTTGTCCAAGCCCATCTTTTTTGCTTTTCCCTGGTACTTTTTGAGCAATTCTGGCTTCGCTCCGAGTGGGGTGTGCACGGTGTAAAACCAAAAGTTAAGGAAGAAGGGACTGTCCTGCTTATCTTCAATAAAGCGGATGGCGTGATCGGTCAGGGCATCGGTTAAATAATCCCCCGGCTTACCATCTTCGAGACCAGGTACATTGGTGCTGGGGTGCTGCTTGCTTTGGTAAGGGAAAAGAAAGGAGCCTGGTTGTCCCATTTTGTGCCCAGCCACATTGAGGTCGAACCCGTGGTTTTCGGGATAGTTTTCGGTGCCCTTTTGGTGGTGTGCCTGGAGGTGCCACTTGCCCACATGGGCGGTGGCATAACCATGTTTCTTAAAAGCCTCCGCAAGGGTGAGGTCCTCGCTGGGCATGTTGCCTTTGACTACTGGGGGGTCGAGCCGATATGCAGGGCCTTTGGCTCCCATACTTCCACTGTGGTTTGTCAGCCGGATACGGCTGGGATACTTGCCGGTAAGGATACTGGCACGGGTGGGCGAGCAAACGGGATTGGCCGCATAGGCGTTGTCAAAAAAAACACCATTCCGGGCAAGGGCATCGAGCCGCGGGGTTTCATAAAAAGTGCTGCCCGTTACCCCGAGATCCGTATATCCGAGGTCGTCGACCAAAAATAAAATGACATTGGGTTTGTCTTGCCGTTGGGCATGGGCCGAACACACGAGGGCGAAGCAAAGAGCGAACAGTTTAAAGAAATTCATGCAGGTTCTATTTTTTTGATAAAAACTTTACCCGAGTCGAGATTGGATTCTACTTTTTAAAACTTTCAATTGGCCGGGCTCATGGGGATAAAGAGATAAACCATGAGCAGTTTGGTAGATCCAAAAACCTGAGTGGCATAAAGCAACAGGTGCTTCACGCAATTCACTGACCTTCATTATTTGGGGTTCCCCTCTACAAATCATTCCCATAATCCCCCCCCGATTTTTAGTTCCGGTTCTCGCTCTTGCTCAGTTAAATTCCCAGGCTCTGTATTGGTCTCACCCAGAAGAGCCACAACCATCGCCGCACCCATAAACAAGAACATAACTACCGCCCAAAATCTTACGTCTCGTACATACTACTTTTGAATGACCCAAGTAATGCCATTGGCCACAAAATCCAAAAACTCTTTACTTTGCACAGTTTCATTGTGGTGCCCCATAGTGGTGGCATACAGCCTAAAACCATCTTTTTCCTTCACCCAGGCCAGGGCCTGAGGCTCAAGTGGCTTATGCTGAGATCCGTTATCTCCGTGAGCTAAAACCTGGGTTCCATCCATCACCGTTGGAACCATGTAAAGTTCTCCCTTGGGCGTTCTCCACTTTGGAGGTAAGCCTTGAACCACAGGATGGTCCTTCTGATCTTGAGCAATGGTTACATCGTAGGGGACATGGGGACCGTGACCAAGGGAAACAACTCCAAGCATCTTATTCCAATTTTTATCTTCAGGTTTCCCTTTAATGTAGGGGTGATATGTGTGCATGGCACAGTGCATGGCAATCAAGGGAACCCCTCCTTTGTGAACGGATATGATTTTATCGATGAATTGCGTATCATCTTCGCGGGCAAAGCAGAAATTGTAGAAAATGAAATCGTATCCCTTTGCCCAGTCATCATTACTGAGCATGCCCTTCATTCTTCGGGGATCCATCTCGAAAAGAATATCCCACTTTACCGAAATCCGCTTGGCTAATTCTTTGGTAAGGATTTCCTTTTGTGCGGCGTAATCATGATGTCCGCCACCGGTCACGAGTAAACCTTTTAGAGGCTTGGTTCTTGAGTCAGCATGACAAAAGAAGTGCGTTAAAAAGCAAAGAATTGAAAACAAGGCAGGTTTCATTGGTAAAATCGCAACAGATAGCGGAAATTTGTGATAAGTTTAATCCTTTAACGGGACAACCCAAACATTTCGAAAGCGAACCGGGTTCCCATGATCCTGAAATTTGATGGGGCCCTTGTCGCCATGCTTTTGATACTCAGATACTGCATGCGGACCGCGCCACCCCGTCCCTCCAGATAATTCAAGGTGATCATGGATGACATGACCATTATGGATGACATGAAATTTGGCTTTTCGGGTGACCTTTCCTGCTTGGTCAAATTTTGGGCGTTGAAAAGTAATATCATAACTTTGCCATTCCCCTGGAGACCGGCAGGCGTTCACCAGAGGCTTCGCCCTCCCGTACAAGGCACCGCATTGGCCATCGGGATAGGTAACATTATTGTATGAGTCCAAGACCTGGACTTCATAGCGGCCCATCAGAAAAACTCCACTATTACCACGACCCTGCCCTTCTCCGACCACCTTACTGGGAGTCGCAAACTCAACATGCAATTTACAGGAACCAAACTCCTGCTTACTCAGGAGATATCCCCCACCTCGAACCGACTCCAGAGCTCCTTCCACCAGTTTCCACTTGGTGGGACCACCTCTGGACGACACCCAATTTTTGAGCGACGGCCTGGTTCCATCAAAAAGCACAATCGCCTCTTTCGGTGGCTTCGCAACTAGAGCGTCATAGGGCTTAGGCTCAACCACAGGTGGAGGGGGTTGCTTAAGTGGATCGGTCTCATGTACCTTGATTCCGTCAATATACATATACTCAACTTGACGACCATTTTCCTCCCTAAATTCTTTTCGAATATCCGGTTCAGTCTTGGCTGAAACCAGGGAAGTAAGCACGGCGATTAAACAAATTTGAACTGATAATTTGATCATTTGGGTCAATTCCGACTGATCGGGACATAACTGTCAATTGCATAGCTCCAAAGACGACCATTTTTGAAGATTAACCCGGCCCAAATCATCTAGGCGAGCCCGGTATTATATGTGCACCCTGTGACAATTGACCAATGAGCTTAGCCATCAACTCACTCGAGAATACACCGGGCTCAGTGAGGAGGATATTTTCTTTCGGAAATAAAAATGTTTTCCAAATTCAGTGCGAACGCCCACCTGTGAGCTTAAACTTAGGCGGCGGATCTCCAGGCTGGAGCTGAGAGGGCAAAGTCCGAAAAACTACTTTAAAATTCTCGTTGGATAGGGGTAAAATTGCGGAATTCAAATATTGGCTGTCTTCCCCGATAAATGCTCCTTCCGAGTCATAAAACTCAACTTCAATTTTAACCGAACTCCACTCATTTTTGCTGGAATTGGAGATCACTCCAAGCACTTCCAGTTTATCCTCCACCACCATACTTTTCACCTCACTGATTGATAAATCTTCAGAAGAGATAGGCTTAAATAAAACCATCGTATAAAGAGGATAAGCTCCAAGAATCAAGATAGGTAGCAACAAGATAATTTGGGTGTAACTTGGGATTCTAAATTTCCCGGGCAGCTCCTCATTGCAATGGGGGCAGGTTATTTTATTTTTGGCAGGCGGAAGTATCATGGGCAATGCTAGTTAAAGTAAGGTTATTACTTGATCCCCCCGATCCTTTCAAGGCAACTGAAATCGCCCCAACCACTTCGCTTTTTTGTTCAGCTGTTTCCTTTAGTATTCCCGTCAAACATGATAACACCGGATGGGTTGTTGTTAAACTCACAGGAGTATGAAAGGGAAACTGTTACCACATCCGCAACTGACAGCTTCCCTTCGAGGTTTACCCGAAAAACAGTGCATTGCTGTGAATTTTCCCTCGCAGGCACAGGTAGATTTCTTTAAAGAAAACTTTATGGACGACCTCAAAATCATTGTTGAACTCTCTCACGAATTTGGAACACCGGAATATGTAAAAGGCGGGGGAGGTAATACTTCCTTCAAAAATGAATCCACACTCTGGGTTAAACCATCTGGCACGACCCTGGCCGGGTTACAGGAGGATACTTTTGTAACCTTAAATCGGGCCAAGGTGAATGAACTTTATGATGTCGAAACTCCGGCAGAATCCCAAGCCCGCGAGGAATTGGTCAAAAACTTTATGGGCGAGGCTGTCCTCAATGATGCAGGACGTCCATCGGTCGAGGCTCCCCTGCACAACATACTGGAAACCAAATTTGTGGTGCATACCCATGCCCTCTTGGTAAATGGCATGACCTGTGCCAAGGATGGAGAGTCCGTTTGCAAAAGACTTTTCCCAGACGCCCTCTGGGTTGAGTATATTGATGCCGGATACACCCTTTGCATGGTCCTGAAAGATCGTATTGATCAGTACAAAGCAGAGTATGGCAAGATTCCCAAAATCATCATGCTGAAGAATCACGGTATCTTTGTTTCAGGTGATTCAGCAGAGGAAATTCGCTCACTTTATGCAAGTGTGATGAATCCTTTACGGGCAGAATATGAAAAACTAGGAGTCAATGAGAACCTGAGAATAGAGGAAAAGAATAAAGACTCCGGAGCTGAAAATAAAATTCAAGAAATCTTTGGAGAGGATGCCGCCTATGTTCAATCTACCGGATACTTTGAATGTGTTCCTGGCCCGATCACACCTGACCATTTAGTCTATGCCCGGGCATTTCCTTTCACGGAAGAATTAACCCAGAAGCAGGCAGATACTTATCGGGCAAAGCACGGCTTTGCCCCAAAGGTTGTCATTCACGGAGATCGGATCTATGGGCTTGGTAAAACCGAAAAGAATGCGGGACTTGCCCTCCTTTTCGCCCAGGACGGAGCTCAGGTTCTCAAACTTTCCCAAGCCTTTGGTGGTATTGAATACATGACAGATGAAGCCCGTGAATTCATTGAAAACTGGGAAGTTGAATCGTACCGGGAAAAGGTAGCGAGTTAACTTAAACCCTGGCTCCCACCTGCCCCTTGCGTTGTAATCGTAAGCTGCCCCCAGCCGGCAACCAAACCCCTTCCTATTTTCGGGCCCCTCTACAGTACGCTACTCCACCAGTTCGATACCGGCCTCGGATATTTTGATCTTTCGTTGCTTGTACAGGCTGCCAATCGCCTGTTTGAAAACTTTTTTACTCACCTTAAACTCATGTTTTATTTCTTCCGGTGAGCTTTTATCCCCCAAGGATGTTTTTCCGCCGAGCAAGCGTAGGTGACTGAGGATTTTAGCTGTAGTCGAATGCACATGCCTGCCTTTGTCAGGCTGTAAAGAGACATCAATCCTACCATCTTCACGGACGCCGGTGATGTATCCTTTTAGCTTATCCCCTTCCTCGTACTTATCATACACCTGGTTACGATACACCAAGCCAGTATATTTTTCATTAATTGCCACCTTCATGCCCAATTCGGTGAAAGCATAGACCTCAATGTCCACTTCTTCCCACCTGTCAAATTCATCAGGATCGACATGTTCAATCAAATACTCATCCATATTCCTCATCATACCAGGTAATTATCAGGTAATGCCCAAGCATGAATTCAAGGCACAAAACATCTGTAACCTAGGTTTCCCCCAGTATATAACTTCTCAGGAATGATCACAATCTGCCTTTCGGCAGAGCCTGTAATTGCGGTAATGGGCAATGGCAAGTAGCAAGCCACCAAGAGAGTTGAAAACGGTGGTCGGGTTCAAATACCCACTGGATTTATTTTGGACACATGCAAGACAAACACCTTGGGCATTCAATGAATGGCTTGTGTGGGCAGAATATTGATAAAAAGCAATAGATAGAATAAACACGAGCCCTGTCATGCTCAAGGCAATCACCCCCTTGTCCTTGTGCTTCCGGCAACCCATAAAAACTGCCAAACTGGTGGTAGGAACTACCAAGAAAACCATCCAAAAGTGAAAATTCTCATGAACCCAAAAAGTGGTTGATATAATAGGAAGTAATGCAATCAGTAGAGGCGTTAGCAAACAATGCACCGCACAAATCACGGACATGCTTATCGCCAGGGAGTCCAACCAGCCATGAGCGTGGCATTTTGCTGCTTTTGATGTACAATTCATAGGTAAGGGGAATAATTCATAAGAACTTACAGAGCCGTGTAAACAAACAAAGCATAACCCCCGCTGTCTCAACTTTCTCGGGAAACAGCTAAAATATTCGAGATAAAATGTTAAAGAGCTGATTTTTAATGTTAAATTCAGCAAGTTTACGGAGTGAGATTTTGTACTTTATGCCAACTAGTAAACCCAAACTGTGGAACTGTTTACCTTCTCAATACTCTTTTTATTGCTGATTAAATCTTACCAACTATTCTTAAGAGAGGTCCCTTAAAAACTATGAATCATTTATCTAATCGACGATCATTTCTTCGAGTAATCGGAGGAGTAAGCGTGACTTCTGCCCTGACCCCGAACTATATAATCGGTGCCCGCCCCAGCTCCGCCCTGAGTCGTTCAGGCGTTCTGCTCGAGGCATCCTCTTTTACCAATACAGGGGGATGGGAAATTGACACTCAACATTATTTACAAATGGGAGGAAATTATTTGCTCGCTCATGGGATGGGCAAACCCGTCGAAGATGCGGAGACTACAATTAATTTACCAAGTGCGGGGAAATGGAATGTCTGGGTAAGAAACCGGGACTGGTGTAAAGGCGACTGGCAATCACCTGGAAGATTTCAGGTTATGGTTGAGGACAAGCCCCTAAAGGTTACTTTCGGTGAAGCCGATCAATCCTGGCACTGGCAGTCCGGAGGAAGCGTAGAGATCTCAAAGGCTGGTAAAACCAAAGTCTCTCTGCATGACCTGAGTGGATTTGATGGCCGTTGTGATGCTATTTATTTCACCCAAGAATCAGACCCTCGGCTCCCGGGATCTGACCTCAAGGA
>Ga0181593_10004302_pt1 | contig 12972 bp, 7 predicted proteins | sample 071ome_19_FD_133756 | JGI IMG/M metagenome (GOLD analysis project Ga0181593, IMG submission 133756) | Coastal salt marsh microbial communities from the Groves Creek Marsh, Skidaway Island, Georgia - 071413AT metaG (megahit assembly) | ecosystem: Environmental > Aquatic > Marine > Intertidal zone...
GAGCGCTTGATCGCGGAGCTGTATTTCTTTGATGAGGAGGGGGGGAGCGGTCACTTTGAGGAGGCCTCTCGTCGCTATAAAACCCTCTCGGAGCACCCCGCGGTCAAGCTCACAGAGGGGGAGCGTGACGCGCTCCTAGAGTGGAGCCGAAGGGCGAGCTGGTTTGCGGTACATCATGAGACGACGCTTGGCGCGCCTCGTGTTAAGGTGACACCCTAACAAGAGAGGGAGTGAGATGAGCGACGCGAAGACAATCACAGGGGGGATGCTCCTCGTGCTTGATGTGGAGACAACAGGCACAGACCCGCTCTCGGACTCGATTGTTGAGCTCGGCGGAGCCTATGTGCGTGGCGCTCAGCTGTATGGTGACACGCTCAGCACACGCGTGAACCCACAGCGCTACATCTCCGCGGAGTCAACACGCATCCATGGGATCAGCAATGAGGACGTCGAGCGTTGCCCGCCATGGTCGGTGGTTTCTCCTTGGCTTCAGCGACATGTCGAGCGCCCCGAAGGCGAGGAGCCTCCGTTGGTCTGTGGATATAACATCCTTCACTTTGACCTGCCGATGATTAACGATGAGAACCGCCGAGCTGAGCTTGATTGGCGCCTACGAGAGGAGCGGGTGCTCGACACATACCTCTACTGTCGTTGGTTCCACCCTGAGCATCAGAGTAAGCTCGGTAGTATGTGTAAAGTGTATGGGGTAGGGCTACCTGAAGACCGCGCCCACAGCGCAGACGCGGACTCCGCCGCGACCGCTCTGTTGACGATCGCGATGGTCTGGGCGGGCTACATCCCTGATGATGTAGAGGAGGCGCTCCGCTTTCAAGCTAAGATCAAGCGTCAAATGGAAGAGGAGCAGGAGCGCTATGGGCGAGGCTTCTATGTAGACCGTAGCAACCCTGACCGGCTCTTGATCGCCCGAGGCGTGCATCGTGGGAAGTGTATCTTTGAGATGCCTCCACATTACATCCAGGGCGTCATCAAAGAGTGGAAGAGCACAGAGATCACCGATGAGGCCCGCGAGCTCATTAAAGAGAGAACGAAGCGACAAGAGGAGCTGTTTTGATGTTGACATGGATACGCCGAGCTCCCCTCCTCCCCTTATGGGGGCTCCTAGGCTATATCGCGTGCTCTTGGACAGGCGCGTGGGCGAACATACCCGCCGCGTACCTAGCCTGTGAGGGGGCTGAGCTAAGAGAGAGCTGTGTGATGACGGGCCCTCAGTATGGGGTGTGCCTACGCGACACCCTCTGCGAAGATCCACCTGAGACCCCTGTCAACGAGTGCGTGCTCTGTGTAGACGCCTGCTGGGGTCAAGAGGAGGGCACGAGCTGTGTGCGCCCCTGGACAGGTGAGGAGGGGGTCTGTGAAGCTCAGGAGCTTTGCACCGATCGGGTGGAGACCTCCTTTCAAGAGTGTATGCGTTGCGTAGAGCCGGTGATGGTCGATCTAGGGAGCGCAGAGGAGGGCTGCGCCAGCTCTGTGAGGTCGGGTCGCGCAGAGGGGGTGACGCTATTAAGCTTGATTTTAGCGGTCGGTGGTGTGTTTTGTGTTCGCAGGCGGTGGAGCGCGTAAACGCTTTTGAATACGTCGCGTCGAGCGTCGTAACCGCGCGAACTGACTTCATCTAAAGACACACTTTAACCTCAAGGAGGACCTCATGAGACGCCTGATCGCGACCTCGCTCTGCGCGCTCTTCCCAATGCTGTTCATCAGCGTTGTGAGCGCTAAGCCTACGATTACACAGACCAAAGACAGCAAGACGAGCGCTAAGAAGAGCAGCAAGAAGAAGGTGACGCTGAAGAAGACGACCCCCACAAAGAAGAAGGCCCAGAAACGGGCCACTAAGGCCTCGAAGCGCAAGGGCCTTAAGAAAGGGGGGCTCCCCAAGAAGCGCGCGAAGCGAGGCGCTCAAGGGATGAAGGCGAAGGGCGCGAAAGCGAAGCGTGACAGCCTCACCAAGCGCTCAACAAAGGCGAAGAGTAAGAAGCGCGCCACGAAGAGGAGCGTCAAGAAACGCACACCTTCGGGCTCAAAGCTGACCGGCTCAAAGGCGGGTAAGAGAGGCGCTAAGAGCCTTAAGTCTGCCTCTTCAGATCAAAAACGACGCCCAAGTAAGCGCGCAAAGACTCGCTCTGTCGCGACGAAAAAAACAACGACCCGCACCAAGGAGAAGACACTCAAAAGAGCAGGTAAGCCCGCTGGGCGTAAGGGGGGTCGTAAGGGGTCGGCGAAGAGGACCTCTACCACCACCACGACTACGACGACCACCAAGCGTCGCACGAGCCGTAAGGGGGGTCGTCAAGAGGTTGAGGTCTATGATGAGGGCTATGAGGACACAGGGTACAGCCCAGCGCCCGCTCCAGCGCCTGCGCCTAGCTACAGCCCAAGACCTCAGGCCCGCCCTAGCTGTCGACCACAGGGGAACAAGGTGATGCTCAACCTCGGCGCGGGTTTTGAGTCCACCGACGGAGTTGACAGCGAGAATATGGCCTTTGTCTTAGGTGGTGGCTTCCGCTCAGGGATGCTCGCGCTCGCAGGTGAAGCGCACTTCAATCAGAGCGAGGGTGAGAGCGCGCTGAGCGCGCTCGCCGGACAGGTCCGCGTCTACATCCCCCTTGGGACCTGCCTAGACGTCTATCCTTACGCAGGGGTAAGCCAACGAAACCTTGGGGTCAGCGATCAAGCGGATAAGAAGACCAACGCCTTTGATGTGGGGGTCGGCGCAGACCTCAACCTCGGCGGGACCTTTGGACTTGGCGCGCGCTACACTCGCTCCATCTTTAATGAGGACCTGAGCCTCACCAACGCAAAAGACACCTCAAGCGGTCACCGTGACACCTTCATCATTCAGCTGAGCGTCTACTTCTAAGCGCTCTCGCGCGCAGTGAAGCGCGGTGACCCAACCTAGGTCACCTCACTTCACTTGATCATAGCGGTCGAGCGCGCCCCCCTGCTACAGGGAGGGCGCCTTCGACCTGCGCCCTATCGGTCTTACTGGACCGCAGGGTCGCTCGGGTCTGCGTCGCCAGCGTCGCAGGCCCCGTCCCCATCACCGTCTGGCCCATCATTGGTAGGGTTCTGCCCTTGGCCAAGCGCGCAGTCGTCACAGCTGTCATTATCAAAGTCACTACAGACGAGCGGATCGTTCGGGTCGAGGTCGGCGAAGTTGTTCGCGAGGTCTCCGTCGATGTCGATGTCACAGAGGTCGCCTGTCCCGTCTCCATCTAGGTCTGCCTGGTCCTCATTTGAGACGAGCGGGCAGTTGTCTGCTGTGTCGAGGACCGTGTCACCGTCATCATCGTCATCACAGACGTCTCCAAAGGCGTCCTCATCGGTGTTGAGCTGATCGCTGTTCGGGGTGAGCGGGCAGTTGTCAGCGCCGTCTAGGTCACCGTCTGCGTCGTCGTCATCGTCACAGGCGTCACCGAGCCCGTCTCCTCCCGCGAGGAGCTCATCGGTGTTGAGCTGGTCTTCGTTGGCGTTGACTGGGCAGTTATCGTCGTCATTGTTGACGTTGTCACCGTCTCTGTCTTCATCACAGACGTCACCGATCTGGTCGTCGTCGAGGTCCTCTTGTCCTGCGTTGGCAATCAGCGGGCAGTTGTCCTCTGCGTCGAGGGCGCCATCTGCGTCGTCATCGTCGTCACAGACGTCCCCGAGCTGGTCTCCACCCTCAAGGAGCTCGTCCGTGTTGAGCTGGTCCTCGTTAGCGTTGATCGGGCAGTTGTCGTCCTCATCGAGGATCGTGTCGTTGTCATCATCGCTGTCACAGGCGTCACCGAGCGCGTCGGCGTCGGAGTTGACCTGCTCAGGGTTGCTGAGCTCAGGGCAGTTGTCGTCGGTGTTGTTGACGCCGTCACCGTCCAGGTCTTCATCGCACGCATCACCGATGTCATCTTCATCGAGGTCGCCCTGCTCAGGGTTGGCGATAAGGGGGCAGTTGTCCTCCGCGTCGAGGCGCTCGTCCCCATCATCGTCATCATCCCCAAGGTCACAGACGCCATCCTCGTCGGTGTCTACGCCGTCGTTATCCTGCTGGATCCCATCACCCGCTGAGCAATCATCACAGCTGTCAGCGTCTCGGTCACCACAGCTGAGCGGGTCATAGGCTGTCTCTATCTCTTCATCGTTGGGGACGCCATCCCCGTCGATGTCCTCATCACCCGCGTCACAGGTGCGGTCGCCGTCTAGGTCTGCTCCATCATTGATGAGGTTCACTCGACCCTCTTGTGAGCAGTCATCGCAGGTGTCGTTGTCGAGGTCACGACAGGCGTAGGCGTTGAGAGGCTCGACGTCATCCACGTCAGGGACGCCATCCCCGTCATCATCGTTGTCACAGGCGTCACCCTGAGGGTCACTGTCGCTGTTCAGCTGATCTTCATTTGGGATCAGTGGGCAGTTGTCATCGACGTTATTGACCCCGTCTCCATCACGGTCCTCATCACCGCTGTCACAGAGGCCATCCCCGTCTAGATCGGGGCCATCATCCTCTGGGGTGGGGAGGCTGTTGACGCTACAGTCATCACAGCCATCTTGATCGGAGTCTTGGCAACGGGTCTCGTCGAGCGGATCGACGTCATCGAGGTCGAGGACGGTGTCGTTGTCATCATCGTCCTCTCCATCGTCACAGAGGCCGTCAAGGTCATAATCCGGTCCGATCCCACCTTCACAAGGCGGGTCAAGGCGATCCGCTTGCACGGTGAGCTTCACCCAGCCCCCATTACCGACCTTGGTATCGACTACGATCCAGTACTCGCCCGGAGTCGCCCGAGGGATCACGACGCGAGCGCCGGTGGAGCCCCCGATCGCGCCATCACTACAGCGTTGCTCTGAGGCGCTCGAGTTACAGTCGCTACGCACATACAAGACCGTAGGGCTCTGGGTCTCAGGGTGCGCAGTGCTGATCTCTAGGCGGGCGTTCTGTGGGTTTTGATAGCGGAAGATGATCTCGTTACGACCGACACCGCCACAGGTCCCAGAGAGCGCGTCCGAGACCTGAGGGTCGGTTGAGGTGTTGACGATCGCCTCTTGCTGGTTGAAGAAGTACTCCTTGAAGGCGACGCCGTCTCCACACTCCTCGACCTCGCTACTCGAGGAGGCCGCGACGCAACCGACGTCGAGCGGGTAGTCGATGAAGCCATCCTCGTCATCATCCTCATCGTTGCTACAGACCGGGAACTCATCAGGGTTCGCCTCATCACGGTCCTGTGGCTCGGCGCAACCGGGGTCGTTCGGGTAGTCAACTCGGCCGTCTCCGTCGTCATCTTCACCGTTCAAGCACGCCGCGAGCGGGACCTCGGTGACCGTGAGCTCTACAGGGCCACCGGCGCCCGCGACCCCATCCACAAAGACGAAGTACTCGCCGGGGGTGATGTTGTCTACACGGAGGCTGTGCCCAAAGCTCTCCAGCGTCTCATCCTCGCGCTGGCAGGCGACCTCGAGGTCTGCGTCAAGGCAGTCGAGGCGACGCAGATAGAGGGTCGTGGGGACCGCCGTTTCTGCGCCGATTGTGCTGATCTCAAGGGCCTCGACAGGGCGCTCTATCAGGTAGCTGAAGGCGAGCTCTGGGCTCCCTTGGCCACCACAGCTCCCTGCGCTCTCAAAGACGCCTCGGCTCGTGTTAATGACCAGCGGGGTCCCGTTCTCTAGGCGTGGTGGGTCATAGATGTCTCCACAGGTGCCTCGCTCATCATAGTCCGCGGAGGAGACACAGCCGTCATCTGCTGGGTAGTCGATGTTACCGTCACGGTCGTTATCAACTCCATCTGCGCATTGTGGAGAGGGGGTCTTATCTGTCTCGTCACGATCCCCATAGCCTGCGCAACCTGGGTCGTACGGGAAGTCCGTGAGCCCATCTCCATCATCATCGAGCTCATTCGAGCACATCGGTGGGAGCTGAGGGTCGCTCTCATCATTGTCACCCGCGGCGCTACAGCCTGGGTCATACGGGAAGTCAACGAGCCCATCGAAGTCGTTATCAGCTCGGTCTGAGCACTGAGGGTCTCCGTCTGGGGTGGACTCATCTTGATCAACAGAGGAGCTACAACCTGAGTCCTCCTCGTCGGTGTAGCCGTCGCGGTCATTATCGACCCCATCAGCGCACTCAGGCGCGATCAGGTCATTATACTCATCACGGTCACTCGCGGAGCCACAGCCAGGGTCACTCGGGAAGTCTATGAAGCCGTCTTCATCATTGTCGACTCCGTCGTCGCAGGCGGGCGCGGCAGGTGAGCCTCCCTCCCCTCCTGTCCCACCGATCATGACGCCTGCGCTCAGCACGCCAGCCTCTCCGCCGGTCCCTCCAACCATGACGCCGGCCTCCCCGCCGGTCCCCGCCTCTGTCCCTGAGGGCGACGCGCCCCCTTGGCCTCCCTCACCCCCCATTACGCCACCGTCTTCAGGCTGGTCGACGCTGTCACAGGCGACCCCCCCGAGGATTAAAGCGCTGGCCGTGAGGATCTGAATCCAACGGTTCATCAGCTCTCCCTTTCTGTCTATCTAGCGTGGTTTGCTAGGTGCAAGCTTATACGGATGTCTTCTACTCTCGCGAGCGCGCGAGCGCCCTAAGTCGCAGAGTATGACCGATTAAGCCGAGATCATAAAGAGGAGAAAGCACATAAAATATCACGCCTGTGACGCGCTTCACTCACGCGAACGTCGCTCAGCGCTCCTGTTTGGCTTTGGGAGTGAGGTCGTTAAAGCTTTCGCTCGATAAACGCGCCCGCCTTCAGCTTCTCTAGCCACTCCTTCAAGGCGCTCTGGAAGCGCTCTTGTCGTAGCCTACCCTCGAGCTGTGGCCTCAGCTCCTCAAAGCTCGGAGGCGCCTGCGCCTCGATCCGCGTCACCTTAATGACGTGGTACCCAAAGGCGGTGCGGATCGGGCCTGCCACCTCCCCCTGCTTGAGCGTAAAGAAGGCCTCTTCAAGCTCTTGGGGTAGCCCACCACCTCGGGTGATGACCCCAAGGTCTCCCCCGTTGGAGGCACCTGAGCCCTTGCTGTACTGTCGCGCGAGGTCTCCGAAGGGCTCACCCTTTTGAGCTCGGTTGAGGAGCTCACTGGCGAGCTGTTTTGTAGACGCCTCACCCGCCGCGTCCGCGCCAGACGCTACAGGTAAAATAATGTGCGCGCCTTCAACCCGAGCCTCTGCTTTACGCTCGGTGAGGAGGTCTTGGTAGGCGCTCTTTAGGTCGCTGTCTGTCACCTGCATCTTGCCCGCGAGGTTGCGCTGAGTGACGTGCTGTTGCATTAAAAAGTCTCGCGATTGAGCCTTGAGGTCATCTCGGGTCATCCCTTGAGCGCTCAAATATTGGGTCAGCTCTGCCTCTCCCCACCCCTGCTGTCTCATGACGCTCTGGAGGTGACCCTCTACCTGCTCGTCGCTCACGCTCACCCCTTGCTCTTGCGCGACCTGAACTAAGAGGCGCTGACCGATGAGCTGATCAAGGGCCTGTTGGGTCTGCTCTCGGAGGAGCTCGGCTCGCTTGAGCGGGTCTGCGATCGACTGGAGTCTCATCTGAACGGGGATGATCAGCTCCTGGAGCTCAGAGAGGGTGATGACGTCATCATTGACGACAGCGACGACCCGATCGACGACCTTCGCGTCTAAAGCGGGACCTATGAGCGCTGAGGTGGCTAGGCCTAAGGACAGCGCCATTGAGAGGCGGACCTGACGGGTCCACACAGGTGACGTTCGAGAGCGAAGCTGAGGTCTCATGGCTGCTCCTCATCGCGAGGCGGTGGGGCTGAGTGAAGCGGTTCAGCGCTAGGCTGTGGCGTGGCACCTTGCAACGCCTCGAGCTCTGGAGCAAGAAAAAGGAGCCTCAGAGGAGGTGTGAGGCTCTTGTCTTCGGGCTTCGCCTCGCCGAGCTTGGCGCTCGCCACGCCGTGTCGCTCTTGGACATGAGCCTGTTGTGCGAGCGTAGCGGCGCGCAAGGCTTGAGCATAGGCGACCCTCACGCTTGGGTGAGACAGTAACCCATGCGCCTCTCCACGCCTCGCGAGCAGCTCGGTACGGATCATCGACTCTAGGAGCTCCCGCCTTCGCTCCGGTGGCTCGTAGCTCCTCCGGGTGACCGCGGGGAGCCGAGTGAGCCTACGGTTGAGGTCTCTCTCTGTGATCACGCGCTCTCCCACCCTCGCGAGCGCTCTCCCACCAGCTGAGCTGAGCGCTTGACTCGCTCGCTCAAGAGGTCGCTCATGTGGCTCGGGCTCGGCTTGACAGCTGAGCCCAAGTGTCGACCAGAGCGACAGAGGGCCCAGAGCCCACCTCAAGGCCCGAGCGCTCACGCCTCGCTCCGAACTTGGCTGAGGTGGAGGTGATCTTGCATGTGAGTCAGCCACTCATCCGCCGCATAGGTGACCTCTCGCCTCGCTCCTGCTGGGACCTCATAGCGCCAGATCCCATCTTTGAGGTCATTGAAGCGTGTTAAGCCGAGCGCGTGGGTGACAGGCCTCATGGCCTCATGCGGGAAGGGGCTGTCGATGTGCAGGGTTAAGGTGAGCCGGCCTCGCTCATAGGATAGCTCTTCGACTCCAAGCTCACGAGCGAGGATCAGCACCCGCCAACGACAGAGGGTCGCCTCCGCCTCAGGGGGAGGCGCACCGAAGCGATCTCGGAGCTCATCTGCGAGCTGAGTAAAGCGGGCTAAGACCCTACATTGTGCGAGTCGTCTGTAGACCGTCAGGCGCTCTTGAGCGCTCTCGATATACCCACTCGGGAGCACCTCACTCTGGGTGTAGGGGAGGGTGAGCTTAGGTTCACAGCGGAGCTCCTTACGTCGGTTCTGTTGCTCCGAGATCGCCTCACTCAGGATCTCTTGATACAGCTCCAGTCCGATGTGGTGTGACTGACCGTTCTGCTTAGTCCCAAGGAGCTCACCTGCCCCGCGGAGCTCAAGGTCATGGCTCGCGATATGGAACCCACTCCCGAGCTCTGTGAAGCGCTGGAGGACGTTGAGTCGCTTCATGGCGTCCTCTTTGATGAGGTCCTCTGAGGGGATCAAGAGGTAGCAACGCGCCCGCTCATGGCTTCGACCTACACGACCTCTGAGCTGATAGAGCTGGGCGAGCCCGAAGGTGTGAGCCTTGTCGATAAACATGGTGTTGGCGCGTGGGATGTCGATCCCTGTCTCGATGAGCGTTGTGCACATCAGCACCTGGCTCCGACCTTCGACAAAGCGTCGCATCACCTCCTCGAGCTCATCAGGTCGCATCTGCCCATGGGCGACGTCGATGTTGACGCCTGGGACGACGCTCTGGAGCCACGCGCGTCGTGTCTGGATGGTCTCGACTCGATTGTAGACATAGAACACCTGCCCACCGCGTGAGAGCTCGCTCAAGATCGCGCTTCGGATCAGGGGAGCAGAGACGCGTGAGACCTGGGTGTGCACGCTCAATCGATCTCTAGGGGGGGTCGATAAGATGCTCATCGACCTGAGCTTATTGAGGCTCAGGTGCAGGGTGCGTGGGATCGGGGTGGCGGTCATCGACAGCACGTCGAGGTTGCTCTTAAAGCGCTTGAGGTGCTCCTTATCTTTCACCCCAAAGCGGTGCTCTTCATCGAGGATCAGCAGGCCTAGGTTCGGGATAAACACTTGATCTTGGAGGAGGCTCTGGGTGCCGATGATGACGTCGACCTTCCCTTCTTTGAGGTCCTCTCTGATCTCCCGCTTGCGCTCTACGCTCACGAAACGGCTGAGCTGCTCGATCCGGTAGGGGGTGCCCTTGAAGCGCTCACGGAAGCTCTTGGTGTGCTGTGAGGCGAGGATCGTGGTGGGCACGAGGACCGCGACCTGTTTGCCGTCAAGCAAGGCCTTCATCGTGGCGCGCATCGCGACCTCTGTCTTCCCAAAGCCTACGTCGCCACACAGCAGGTGGTCCATCGGGGTTGGCGCGCACATCTCCTTGATCACCTGCTGGATCGAGCGGAGCTGGTCAGGGGTCTCTTGGTGCGGGAAGGAGGCCTCAAAGTCTTGGAACGCCTCATTCGGGTCCGAGAAGGCCACCCCCTCTCGTTGAGCGCGCTCCGCGTAGAGCTCAAGCAGCGCGTGGGCCTGCTCTTGGGCCTCCTCTCTCGCCTTCGCCTTGGCGTCCGCCCATTTCGTGTCTCCCTCTTTTATGCTGCCAAGCCTTGGCTTTGGAGCGCCCACAAAGCGCTGGAGCAGGTGGAGCTTATAGACAGGTAGCAGGAGCTGCTCTCCTCTCGCAAACTCCAGCCGGACACAGTCGATCTCTACGGGGCCTCCCCTCGCCTGGAGGTCTGTGAGCTGCTCCACGCCTCGGTAGCGCGCGACTCCATATTGGACATGGACGACGTAGCTCCCCTCAACGAGGTCCTCAACCTGCTCTACAAAGGGGCTCTCTGGGAGCTGTTCCTCTTCGAAGCGCTGGAGCGTGACCCGCTCACCGGGGCGTGGAGCAGGGATCGGTTGGGCGAGGAGCTCAGCGGCGGTGAGGAGGACAACGGAGGGGCTCAGCCAGCCCTCGTTGAGTGGCCCAAGCGTGAGCGTGACCTCCTCAACTGGGGGGCTGCGCACAAGCGCCCCAATGGGGAGCTCACTCAGGCTCGGGCGAAAGGCGCTCAGGAGGCGCGCGAGCCTCGCGCGCTGTGAGGCCCTCGCGCACGCGATCAGCACCTTCACCCCTCGCTCAACCCACAGCTCGAGCTGTTCAAACAACGGAGCGAGCGGGGTGATCGTGGATCGCGCGCCGTCGAGAGAGGCGCGTAGCGCAAGGTGTCTAGGGAGGTCAAAGCGCAGGGTCGCCCCTCTGAGGTCTGCGCGCTGATGACGGATCAGCGACGCGCTAGCCTTGAGCGCCTCGAGCGTGCCCTCTAGGTCACTTAAGTGCTCGCTCATCGGCGCTGAGATGACCCGCTCACGCTCCTCTTCGAGCTCTTGCGACCACTGTGCGCGGGTCTGTTCAAGCGCGACTGGGAGCTGATTCAGGTCAAACAGCACACAGGTGAGCGAGCCGTGAAAGGCGCTCAGGTACTCGGTGAGCCACGCGGGGCCCTCCTCGGTGGCGCGTGGTAGGCAGGCCTCAACCCCAGCAGGGAGCGCGCCTCGCTCTAAGGCGCTCACGCTACGAGCGAGGAGGGTCGCGTCGAGCGGGGCGCCCTCTTCATCTGCGTCATCGTTGAGCCAGTGGAGGCCATCTACAAGCTCACTGAGCCCCTCGGCGTCGAGCCGAAGCGAGCGAGTGGGGCCCACATAGAGGGCGTCAAGTCTCTCCTCTAGGCTGTGCTGGGTGTTGGGGTGAAAGGCCTTAATCTCTTGGAGCTCATCTCCCCAAAAGCTCAGCCGATAAGGGCGCTCACACTGGGGTGGGAAGAGGTCGATGAGCTCACCCCTAACCGCGAAGGTCCCAGGGTCGGTCACGCGCTCTACACGCTCATAGCTCGCGGCGCTTAAGAGCTCGAGGAGCTCACCCCTAGGGTGCTCCTCGTCGACCTTGAGACAGCGAGCGCGCTCAATCAGGCGCTCAGGCTGTGGACAGCTGTGGGCGAGGCTCGAGATCGGGATGACCCAGATGATGGGCGCTCCAGAGGGGTCGCTTGGCCAAGAGCGCTCCGCGAGCTGACAGAGCTCATACAGCCTAAGACCCTCTTGGGCACGAGAGGGTCTCAGCGTCGAGAAAGGAGAGCTCGGGGCTCGCCATGAGCGAGCAGACCCCTCCCCAAGATACGCACAGCAAGCTTGAGCGACCAAGGCCGCGACCTCCTCGGTAGGGGTCACGACGATCAGGTGCTCTGTGTGAGGGCTCTGGGAGCCTCTCAGGGTAGCCATGAGCACGCCGATGTCCTCTTCGGTGAGCCCTGTAACATCGACCTCGCCTCGAGAGAGGCTACTGATCAGCTCTGGCTCAATCGCGAGCGGGGTCTCCCTCAACTTGACCCCTCAACCCTCATCAAGGGCGCGCTCGATCTCTTCGCGTAGCATACGCTCAGCGAGCTCAGGGATCACCTCCCACGCGACCTGTGAGAGGAGCTGGAGCGCCTCATCGCCTGTCGCGCGCTGGATCCCTGCATCATGTAGCGAGGTCACCATAGACTGAAGGACCTGTGTCACGGCCTTGTTGAGGAGTGGGCTTGTGCTGTTCGCGTAGGTCGAGAGGTCAGTGGCCTCTCCTCTCCAGTCTGAGTGCTCGTCAAGCTCTGCGCGGTCTAGGGCGCTAAATGAGTCATCGAGCTCATCAAGCTCCTCGGGGTCCTCCTCTGGGAGCTCTGGAGCCTCAAAGGCAGGCGGAGGCTCATCATAGACAGGGGGAGGCGCGCCCATTTGAAGTTGAGCGAGCGAGTCAGGGGAGAAGCCAAAGGAGGTAGAGGCCTCAAAGGCGTTAGGCTCGGCCTCCCCTTCATCTGGCAGGGGCTGGTAAGAGCCCCCCATCAGCGTTGGGAGCGGCGCGTTAGACGCGCTCTGTGGCTCAGGCACAAAGCCAAATGAGGTAGAGGCCTCAAAGGCACCCCCAGCCACGGCTTCGGCGCCCTCTGTCGCGCCCTCTGTCACGCCCTCTTCAGGGAGATTGGAGGGAATGGGGACCCCTATGACCGTCTGGAAGTTGAGCGGTTGAGGGGGGGCTTCAGGGGGAGGGATGAGCCCCTTTGGGTTGGTGAAGTTCGCTTGGGGGTTGCCCGAAGAAGGCTGCAGGCTCGCAGGCTGTACGGGCTCACTCAACCCCGAGCTACCCCCTTTCTTTAAGGGGACCTTAGGCATCGACGCGAAGAGCTCCTCATAGGGAGCCTCTCGACCCAAGAGCTGACAGACCGCGCGGGTCAGGGTCTGGGTGTGAAAGGGCTTAGCGAGCGCTGAGACGACCTGGCCTCCGAGGAAGCCCTCGGGCGCTCTGCTCTGAGGGGTTAGCATGATGATCGGCGCTGAGATCCCTCGCGCGTTGAGCAGTGAGACGAGGGCGGCCTCATCTCCCCAAGCCCCGACCGCGTCACAGACCAAGAGGTCTACCTC
>Ga0181593_10004306_pt1 | contig 12967 bp, 1 predicted proteins | sample 071ome_19_FD_133756 | JGI IMG/M metagenome (GOLD analysis project Ga0181593, IMG submission 133756) | Coastal salt marsh microbial communities from the Groves Creek Marsh, Skidaway Island, Georgia - 071413AT metaG (megahit assembly) | ecosystem: Environmental > Aquatic > Marine > Intertidal zone...
CTGACTGACACAGACAAACCATTCTTTGCGAATGTGATTGAGGAGTTTGCGCGGTCAGATTGGACGGCACACCAGCTTGAGATTGCGGCGATGATTGCGCGCACGATGAATGACATAAATCGGGAACAGCAAGAGTTGCGCAAAGAGGGTTACATCACGACACGTCAGAATGGCACAACTGTAGAAAACCCGAGGCAACGAGTGGTGAAAAGTTTGACGGGTGATTTGCTGTCATTACGGCGCAGTTTAAGTCTACATGCGCGCGCGCGAGGAGAGGCCAGAGATGTTGCCAAGCGCACTGGCTATGCGAAGGAAATTGAGGGTGATAATCCGCTTGATGATGAGTTACTTGCGAGGCCGCAATGACACGCGGTGAGGCGAATTGCCGCTCATAAGATAGGCAACGAGAGTTATTCAGACAGAGACTAACGGTCTATAAATAAAATCAAATCAACTCCCAGTCGGCATGGCTTTGATCAGCGTCACCATTGATCACCAAATTGAGCTCTCCCCTGGACCCACTGGCCAGACTATCAGTTGCAAGCGCGTGCTCGGTGACGACGTCAAAGGTATCAATTGGTTTCAAATCTAGATAATGTTTGAGTGTCTCAATCACGTCAGTCAAATCCACATTGCCATCATTGTTTGTATCACCCGCAATAAAGGCATTCCCTTCCAACGGTTTGAGCGTTAAATAGTGCTTTAACTGTGCAATCACGTCACCGAGTGTTATTGCAGAGGAGGCCTTAGTTGCCCCACTGATTTTTAGGTCTTCATCGAAATTTGTTACCTCGCTTACTTTAACGCGGTCAAAGCTCGCGATATCCGCTGCCGTGGCAGTACCCGAAGAAATGTTTACAGTTCCAACTTCAGCACCATCCAAATAGTGCACTACTGAGCCGCTTGATGAGCTAGCTGACAATTGTTTGTAACTGAGAGAAGCCGCACTGCTAGCAGCTTCTAATGTGATTGTGGTATCCTCACCAGTCATTGAGACTAAGCTATTTCCAAGTGCATCAGTTTGCACTGTATAATCTGCCAATGCATATCCTTTGAGGTTTAACGTATCCACGCCGGCCTGAAAATCTATTATCGTATCATCGCCGAACCCTGTAAAATCTTCGTAGCCCAAATCATCTGGTCGTGGCTTGGTGAATATAAATTCGTCCGCTCCTGCAAGACCTGAATAAATCTCATTTTCAGATGTTGACGTAAACTTATCTGAGCCATCAGTACCGTATTTTTCAATGCCCTCAAATTCAGTGAAAACGTACAAATCATAATCAATACCCAACGTCTGATCGACAGAAACTAAATTTGAGGCTAGACTCGTGAATGCAATAGATCCACCCCTTGGTGATACAGATGCGTTGATGACAATATTGTCCGCTTGCACATTGTTATTTGAAACAACCTCATAACTAAAGTCTGTAACTGACACTTTTACAATTTGATCCACGCCAGGAGTACCACCAAGTTCTTCACTGCTCGTTTTTAAATATACTGATCTCCCACTTTTATTTGCACCAACGAAGTCTGCTCCGCCCAATAATTCATCAATGCCAGACAATTCAATTCGTTGAATACCGTTACTACTTGAAATGAATACGTCTTTAGAATTGTTATTGTCACCAGAAACTAAGGAAACAGCTTCGCTTGAAAAATATATACCACTGTCAGTGATTTTTGGTGAAGAGTCAGTATCTTTATCAACAAAACCAGTTGCATAGCCATCTGCATCAACCGATAAAAGTTCAAAATTAAATTCAGATACTGTTCCATCAACACTTAAATCTGCACTTGCAATGTAAAGATCATTTCTACTATCGATAGAACTGTTTGGGTCAACTTCTATTGAATTTTTATCGTAAGTTGAAAAATATTGATCAGTGACAAATGCGACATTTAATTTTGAACCTTGCTTACTAATATCAGCCAAATAAACCGCGTCATCTTTCCCAATTCCACCTTGAAAGCTCACCCTTGTAACTTTTCCGGTCTCTCTATCCAACAGATAGATATCACTAGACTGATTTACATCATCGCTTGCATTGACTGCGAGAAGATCGCTGGACGTCTGAACAGCAAGATATCGTCCATCATCAGTTGCCTGAAAACTTTCCACTTCGATTTCTGATGACGATGTTAGGTGTGTTAAGCCTGTCGCCTCAGCAACTAGGAGATTGCTAACAACCTCTCCTGTACTGGAATAAGATTTTAGGATCGTTGAGTTTGCGTTCATCACGTCTACGTTTGCGATGACCTCCCACGATGCTTTCACCCCAACAATATATGCATCTTTCACTTGAGTTACAGAAGCATCTGGGCCTAGAAGATCGTTCAAACTTGCGATGTATTGACCTTCAGTCAGATCATATACAAAAGTAGCGTATTTCGAAAAGAGTGTTGGTTCGCCGTCATCTGTGAAAGAGATTTTGACAAGTAAAAGCTTCCCGTCAGCACTAAACCCTAGCGCTTGCATTGACTCAAATGTTGCTGTTCCAAGCCCTAACCCAGTTAGATTTGGAGGAGCTAGTTGAAAAAAATCATCCACTTAAATGTCGCTCAAATCCTTTTAAATTGCAACGTAGAGGTCTGCCGCTGTCAGTGAACTAGATTGATCATCAATATAAATGGTCGCGACATCGTATGCATCGACGGCGCCACTTCCATCATAATCAAACTTTAGAATGCCCTGGGCCGTATCGAAGATAAAGTGATCATCTGCATCTAGTGCCTGCGCACCCGCTCTTGCAACAAAACTTGACGCACTAGCTAATCCAGAACCTGCAAGGCCTAGCCCCTCTACGTCCACACCAAATGAACCTAAATCAATGATTAGTAGATCCTCACCGGAAGCAAAATCTGTAATCACATCCGCATCAAGCCCATCGCCATTATAAGACAAGACAAAGCTATCTGCTCCCATACCGCCGGTTAAGATATCCACTCCACCTTTGCCATCTAAAGTGTTATTTCCTAAATTACCCACCAAAATATTGTCGACTGAAGTTCCATTTGCGTTGGTATTGAGAATGCCAACCAACTCAGCGTTTTCAATACCTGCCAATAAATTGATATCAAGAACCGATCGAATGGTATCGATACCACCGGTATCAATAATTGTATCTTTGTCATCGCTCAGGACATATGTATCGTCGCCTAGGCCACCTTCAAGTATATCTTCTCCCAATCCACCAGCGAGAACATTGTTTCCATCATTGCCCACTAAACGATTGTCTAATGAGTTACCTCCTGCGGATAAGTCTCCATCACCTGTGAGGAAGAGGTTTTCTAAATTCGAATATAGGGTATAGCTTGAAGAGGCATAAACCGTGTCAACGCCTTGGTTCGCTAGTTCAACAATACGATCGCTTCTTGAATCCACAAAGTAGGTGTCATCACCTTCACCGCCAACCAAACGATCGACACCTAACCCGCCATTTAGAAGATCATCACCACCTAAACCAAGTAGAATATCTCGCCCTTCTTGACCTAGTAGCTCATTACTCTCAGCGTTGCCCAATAGGATATTGTCAAGCGTGTTGCCGGTCAGATTTATCACCACATCATCCGCTGCTGTGAGTGCTTCTATATTATCTGGCGCAGTAAAGCTCACTGATGTGACCACAAGATCGTCGCCTCCAGCACCACCTCCAATGATTTCTTTCACCAAGTCATTTGAGGAATCAACAATGTATGTATCGTTCCCTGGACCACCCGCCAATAAGTCAGCACCAGAGCCACCATCTAAGTAGTCGTTACCGGCCGAACCATCTAACTTGTCGTTGTCACTGCCGCCAATTAATGTGTCATCACCTAACCCACCATACAACTTATCCGCGCCAGCATTACCTACTAAGTAGTCATCTCCTCCTTTGCCATACAAAAGGTCGATAGCTACGCTACCGTAGATCTCATCATCTCCCTGTGTTCCAACAGCTTGACCATCTGCGTTTTGAATCACTATGTTAAGTGCCCAATTCGTGGCCAGACCTTCTTCATCAACTGCCTGGATTGTAACCGCACCAACTGGACCATTCACATTTTCACTTAAAGAGTAATTTAGTCGATCCAACTGATCAAATGTCAGCACATCATTAACCTTAATTATGTTTCCATCCAACAAGACTTCGCCAATCTCAGGAAGGCCAACGAGTGTTACTACAGAGATAGTGCTCTCAGGATCAGTTGGTTTTGCAATATCCAACGCCGAAAACGTTTGCTCTGGATAGTTGACAGTTAATTGACTAAAGGCCGTTGCGAACCTTGGCGCATCGTTGACCGGCTCGACAAAGATGTGTACCCCACTTCTGGCCGATACACCGTCCTCATCCGAAGCTGTAAACCGGAAATAGCCAGCATCGCCGTAGCGGTCGGGTGCTGTATCAAAATATAGCTCGGTCAACTCGTCAGCGGTTAGCGTTGAACCCACCGCCAGGGCCGTACCTGTCTTATCCAGAATGACACCAAAACTTGGAAGTTCATTGACGGTAATCGTGACTTCCGCACCCTCTGGATCATAAGGCAGCGAAAGCGATAACGCAGCCAAGTCGCCATCTTCGTTAAGTGAAATTTCTTTCACTGCATCAATGACAGGAGCCTGATTATCACCAAATTGCAGTGTCAAATCATCGGAAACTGACACACCGAACTCATCGGTTGCCGTGACCAATAGTTTGAGCTGCCCCTGGTAGTCCTCAGGAGGGACACCCGTGAATTGACCAGTCTCCTCATCAAACGTTAACCAATCTGGTAATTCGCCACCCGCAGGGTCCGAAATTGACAAAACCAACTCTGTATTTGCATCGCCATCAGCATCACTGAATGCATCTTCGGGCAATGCAAAATCAACACCCATACCTTTCGATATCAACACAGGCGAGTCGAAGAAGGTGGTATTTGCTACAGGCGCTCGATTGCCTACTGTCGCCCCTAAGCTCATTTCTGCATCTGCGAAAATCAACCGTTCAATACCAGATAAGGTATCGACGCCCTCATCACCATCTGTGGAGTATACGTCTGCTACAGTAATTGTTTCAGTATTAGGGTTCCATGCCACAGTGTAGTGAGCTTTAACATCATTATATACAGCTACGTCAGAACCAGAACCACCTGTGATTACATCATTACCTGCACCACCTTCAAATTGGTCATCACCTGAATTACCAACCAAAATATTGTCAGCGTCATTACCCACTAATCGATCATCTCCGGCACCGGTTACCGCGTTTTCAATGGTCGTCCAGTCAGCAATTGAGTGGCCTGTCGCATTAGCTGCAATTACACCGGCGGTAAGATCGACATAGAGATCGTGACGCACGGGTGCTGCATTAACTGTATCCGTACCGGTTTCATCTTCGAGCACTTTACCAACTTGGTGCTGGAACCCCTCGTCAGTAAACACATAAATGTCATTGCCTCGATTATTTTCACCATAAATACGCAATGACAGGCTCTGTAACGTCCCCTTTTCTTCTGCACGCACATCTTCAACTTGAATGGTCCAAGTACCGGTAGCATCTTCGCCCCAGAATTGAACGCTTGAGAAATCCCAGAGTAAATGTGTAGGTACCCCGCTGTCCGTGCCGCTAAGACCAAAGGGACGCTCTGCATTCACGGTTGAACGATCCATCAATGTTGAAACGGTTCCATTCGGTGAAATCAATTTAATGATCAAATCACCTAAACGTTCATGGCGAAGATCCACGCCCAGCTCAACATGCTCAACTGACATGGACGAGTCTATTTCAAAAGTCTTGGTGTACAGTTCGCCGTTACCATCAGGAATAGCTTCGGTCATACCAAACTTTCGCGCTGAAGCGGAGACTTCATTAATTGCAGTATTTTGCGCCGACCAAGTCTTCGCTAATTGTACGGCCGCATAGGCATCTACTGCCCCAAAACCTGACTTGTCATTAAACAACAAACCGCCCAAGTTAAAGTCAGACGCCCCATTGACCTTCCAATCTTGTACATCGGGATGTGAAGAGGAATAGGCCAAGATTTTTTGAATATCGCGATAACCCAAATTTGGATTAGCTTCCAACATCATCGCGACAATACCTGACAGCAAAGGTGCTGCCGCGGATGTCCCGCCAAAGGTTGTGTAGTCACCTAACGTTGCCTTATTGTATCCCCATCCCGGCTGGTGACGGTCCGTTGTAAGCATGTCTACACCGTAGGTTGCCACAAGGACATTTGCGCCCGGTGTCGAAAATCCCGCGGCTGTATCATCCTGAGCCAATGCGCCAACGGCTATGACTTCGCGGGCATTTTGAAAGTTATGGTAATTTGTGTTATCCCCTAAACCAGCTTGGTTACCTGCTGAGAAGACAAATACAGTACCCTTACCATCACGCCCATCTTCAACGCCCTTACGCAGGCCCATCCACGCAAAGGTCAAATTGGTGTTGTTAAAATTATCGCTAAAGGGGTCAATCGCACCCCAACTGTTATTGCTCACATCAAAATTAAATTGATCATTGAGCGCTTGGGTCATGTCGGCCCATGACCATTTAACACGGGTGGAAACGAGTTCAGCATCGTAGGCGGCACCTTGAATCCCAGTTTCGTTATTGGCTACGGCACCAATAATACCCGCTACAGCGGTGCCGTGATCATCGGGTGGACCAATCAACTTGGGATACTTTGGTGTCCCATCTTGTGAGTCAAATTGTGTATCCAGAGCATACCGGAAGCTATAGTTTTCTGCCAAATCAGGGTGCGAAGAATCTATGCCATCATCTACGACAGCCACTGTCACACCAGCTCCCGTATATTGATTATCTAACTCATTAATATGTGTTGCGTCTAAATACCATTGAGCCGCACGCAATGGGTCCGCGACGCCACTGTACAACTCACGCACGCGCAACGTATATGTTCCCAAAGCATCACGATTAGAACCCACATCTAAAAAATAAGTCCCAGATGCACTTGCCGTAAATTGAATATGCGAGTCCAAACCTGCGCCTGTATCATCATCAAAGGCAAGTTGGTTACCGTCACTATCCAACAGACGCAGGGTTGAGTCTGGTAAGGTCCCACCAGCACCGTCGCCATCTGCAAGTACGTCAAAGACGTAGACTTTACCCGCCTCTAGCGAAACAGCTGCCCAGTCACTATCACCCGCAATCTCAATTTCACCCGTAATTGGTTCTCCAGGTCCAACAGTTATAGCTGTGCCAGCATCAGAGGCATAATCATCGTTGGTATTTTCAACGGCACCGCGATCACGCGTATCAAGCACATAGGTGCCTGTATTACCCGGAAGATCAATCGCTGAGACTTCTACAAAATACTGGCCATTTTCAAAGACAGAAACCGATAACTCAGTACGTCCAGTCGTGACATCATACTTGCCACTCGATACTAATTGGCCGTCTGAATTAATTAGTCGAAGTGCTGCCTTACCCAAAGTGCCTAAGCCATCAAAATAGCTCTTGACCGAAAAATCATAAATATTGTCTGTGGTTAAGTTAACTGCAAAAAGGTCTTTATCGCCAATCTCGTTAATTTTGCCGTTACCACTTTCGTTGATCGCAAGCACGTCTCCAGTAAAGTCACTGACAAGATCCGCATGATCATCATTAGTCGATGTGCCTAAATCAATAACGCGTACCTGGTATTTTCCAGTTTGGGTTTTCTCTACAGGCGCAACAGTAATTTCTAATGTACCGTTACCCTCTGCAGTAAATGCACCCTCTTCGAACGCAGAGGGTGAACCCTGCTGGAAATTCGCTTCAATCGAGCGCTCGTCAAAAGTGACCTCATTAACAACAGCTGCTGACGCATCTGCAGCAACGCCCGATACTGGGTCAGCAAACAAAAGCTCTGCAATTGGCTCTGAACCACTTATATCAAAATTATCAGGATAGAAAAATGCCTCGAGAGCAACGGATGTACCATCGCTCGCTTCATCAACATCACCAAAAGCATTCGTCGAATAACTTGCACCTTGGAAGTCACCCAATACGGATTGGTCTATAGTGACGTTGGCGGTGAAGGCCTTCAAGCCATCAACCAGCCAATCTGCGGCAGCAGTTTTGTCCACAAACAATTTTAAAGTATGTGTTCCATCACCGTTATTGACCCATTCTTTGGTTAACACACTATTATTTTGAATACCTGATCCATCAGGTTTCCAAAGCATATTAAGTGTTGCTGTACCTAAAGGTGCTGTACTACCGTCCCGGATGGCCGCTGTTTCAATACGATAATTGTGACCATCCAATAAATTTATTGAATAGGTGTCTTGATCACCCGCCAGCCCTATCACACCAATAGCAGTGCTTTGAATGATTGACCCATCATCCACAAAAGCGATAGATTTTGGGCCATTGGCATCTTCATCAGACGCATCACCCATTACAACCGAAAGTGTATATTCACCGGTCGCACCGGCACCATCAATCACGCGTGCGTAATATTTGCCAGAGCTAGTCGCAAGGAAGGTTGCAGCTGCAAGACCGTTGTCGGTTTCCAAGCCATCACCAATCGCCATCGTCCGACCAGTTGAGTCGACCACTTCAACAAGTGGGCGACTAAGGGCTGAACCATCTGCAATTTGCACTTGAACAGTGATGACATCATCAACATTCGCATTGAATGCGAACCAATCTTCATCAAAATCAGTCGCAAGACCAATTGAGTCGAAGGCACGCACACCAAATTCACCATCGTTATATTGAATAGCTCCTGCAGCAACTTCATTTAGTGAGACTTCAGTTGCTTGACCCTGTGCGTTGGAGTGATCGTCCGGGGCGCGTGTAACCAATGTATAGCTACCAGTATCCTCCTGACCATTAGCCGCTTTCACAACCAAATAAAATTTGCCCGAAGCTGCAGGTGTATACGGCATGCCTGGTTCTTGCGTGGTCAACATATCAGACCCCGCAACGGATTTGAGTACTTGTCCATTTGCGTCACGCAGCTCAAGCACTGGCTCTCTTAAAGAACCACTGCCACTTGCACTTGCTTTCGCTCGGAAGACGTAGTTCTCGCCTTTTACAAGATTGATCGCAAACCAGTCTTGATCATTTGATGTCAGTAAGGTGCCTGCAAAATTATCACCTGGTGTTAACGTGATATCGGTAGAGAGGTCATCAGCAACGTCGTCTGGCGGCAAGTTACGCTCAGATACATTCAATGTGTATGTACCCAAACCTTTATCCTTGTTGGATGAAGCTTCGATATAGAAGGTACCGGTAGATTTTGGTGCAAAATAAAACTTCGCATCATTACCAAGACCACCATTATTATTGAAATCAATCAGGTGCCCGCGATCATCAAATACACGTAAGTAAGGATTAACCAGCGTACCGCCATGACCTGACAGACCAGACATCTCAAGTAAATAAACCTTACCCGCAGTCATTTCGATGCTGAACACATCTTTATCACCCGGTACGCCAATATTGTTATCAGCCACTTCAACAGAGAAGTTTTCACCAAGGGTCAAAGCTGTCGCTGTACCATCGAAAGTATCACCGTGATCATCTGGTGGTGCCAAAGCAACATTCACTGAATAGGAGCCAATGTCATATTTAAATGAGCTTTTAGCTTCTAAGAAATATTTACCAGACGTCTCTGGCGTAAAGTAAGCCACGGCGTTGAGTGACCCGTTAGAATCGTCAATACGATCTATCTCGAGACCCGTTTCATCATGGATGATCAACAATGGATCGATCAGCGGATCCATTTGTGCTTCGTCAGAAATATCGCCCGCTAGGGTGATCACATAGGTCACATTGGCGCTGAGGCCGACTCCAAACCAATCACTATCCCCTAAATAAGATACAATGCCGCGCGCAAATTCATCGGAACCAACATTTGCAGAGCCGGTAGTGTAAATATCATCGCTGTAATCATCAGCCAGACGCGACCCTTTAAGAACATAGGTGCCTTTGCCTGCGTTGCCTGAAGCACCGGCATCAAGGAAATACCAACCACTATCTATCGCTGAATACACAATCTCGGAATTACTTCCGTTGGCATTGTCGTTCTGTTTGAGCAAACGGCCCGAGGCGGAACGAAGCGCGAGTGCGGGATCTGCTAACGTATCACCATTCAGCTCGAAGTTATAGGTAATGCCCTTATCTAACCACACCTTAAACCAGTCATGGTCGGTTAGCGCATTAATTTCACTTTGAACGGAAAACCGTTCAACGGCAGACCATTCAATACGCTCAGTCGTACTTGTATTATCCGCAATTACATCCAAACTTTCCTGAGTTAAGGTCCAGGAACCCTTTGATACTTCGGCGACATCACTAATGCCTAGATAGTACGTGCCTGTTTCAGTAGGGCGGAAAACAATCGAATCATCCAAACCCGCAACAACATCTCCGACGCCTAATCCTTGAGAAATTAAACGGCCTTGATCGTCGTAAAGCTTGAGGAGTGGGTCAACGAGGCTGCCACCATCAGATGAAACCCCTTTGAGGTTGAACTCATATTTGGTTCCGGCGATGAGCTCCGTGCGAATCCAATCTTGATCACCAATGTCACCAACATATCCGCGAATGATGCCATCTTGCGCATCCATTACACCCAATGTTTGAACAGAACCAGCGTAATCATCTAGATATTTTAAGGTGAAGACGTAATCTTCGATTGCATCGCCACGCACATCAACATTGAATACAACCTCACCGCCCTCATAAGGACTATATTTTTCACCATCCCATAGAACAGGTAACCATTTTGCAGCAGGGTCAAATGATGAAGAATAGTAACTCCGATTCCAACCATAGACGAGTGACTTGAAATTAATTTGTTGCCCTGTCTCCAGATCATAGAAGTGAAAGTAAATATTATTTCCACTGGCAACCGAAGCATCAATTTGTAGCGGGGAATTCGGAACAAAAGTTGTCCTAAACACATCCTGATCAGATCCATAATTCTGCGTAAATGATTTACGCGAATTAAAGGCAGCATTGATCAACTGTGTATAATCACCTCCATTACCCTCCATGCCATCATTCATGAAAAGCCAGGTATCATTAGGTGCATCATCTAAAATGTATGGATTGCTTGGGGTAGTGTCTGCAAACTCTAATTGAAGTACATTGTTGAGGGTATCAGTTCCATCACTCATGTCTCCACGAGCGTGCTGGACCGTTACTGTAGTCCCACTTCTGGTTATGTCGTATTCATTTAAATTAAAGTTATAAACTGCAGTCTTGACATTGCTTATATAGTCATCGCCTTTGCCGCCCGCAAAGCCACCACTGACACCATCACCACTGTATGAATCGTTTGCAGACGAGCCCTGGACAACACCATCAGAACCCAAGGTATATATTGCGCCGTTGCCATCAAATGACCAATTTGCAAATTGTGTCTCTGTAACAATTAGACGGCTTTCTGCATGATAAATATTTTCAACGTCTATGAGCGTTGAGCCAGTTAAATCAAATAATCCACCATTTGAAAGGCGCAGTGTGTCGTCACCTGCACCACCCTCAAAGTTGATGGAAACCTTTCCAGATCGACTGACTTCTATGATGTCGTCGCCAGCACCGAGGTCTACAGAAAATTCATTATCATTGGTAACATAAATCCAATCATTGGTCGCAGAGCCCATGTAATCATCGAATGATTGGACTTGAACTGCATAGCTCGCGCTCCAAGATCGCCCTGCAGTATTTGCCTCTCGAAGAACGTTCGTCGAGCCATCAATCGTACCAAAATCTCCGTAAAGAGATACTTCTCTCCAATCACCTTCCCCTAACGCGTCAAAGGTGATGTCCTCGTATTTTCCATCCCGAATATTTAGCCGTCCCCCAAAACCCGAGTTATAGGAAACTTGTTCAAGTGAATTGAAAAACTGCGCATCAAGTCGAAGTTGGAAATACGAAGCATCAATTTCGATGCTCTCAAGATTTACGACTGAGCCGGAATTGACAAACAATTCTTTCCAGGAGTCTGAGGTTGTAACCTTTAGGGTGTCATACCCCTCTCCACCATCAATGATGTCGCTATAGACAGTGTTTGAATTGCTCCAAAGTGATGCCTCCAAAATAAACTCATCATCGCCTTGACCACCCAGCAAGGTATCGGCGCCTTTACCCCCCGCCAAGGTATCATTGCCTGAGCCACCACTGAGTTCATCCGCACCGCGACCGCCATAAAGATTATCTGCACCCGCGGTACCCACAATTTTGTCATCACCGGTTGAACCGACATAACCACCGGAGGCTGTGACCTCTGAATCAGGATCCGGGAGATAAATATTTGCACCACCGGCAAGCATTAAATTCTCCGGTGCTGTAAAGCTTTCACCTGTCGCTGAAAGTTGGATGGAGACCCCATCTAACTTCCGGACATCGACCAACTGACTGGGCGTTAACGTGATAGTCCCGGAACCTTTAATTACCTCAATACCCGTTAATGTTGCGGCAGTAAGATTTTGACCATCCTCAACCAACAAAGTGTCAGTACCGGCTCCGCCGGACAAGCGGTCACTGACAACAGCTTTGCCGCGGACGTCTAATACGTCATCACCCAAACCGCCTGACAGGGTATCTACCCCCTGACCTGCAATCAAGGTATCGAGGCCCGCTCCGCCAGTTAGGGTATCGCCACCTGCGCCACCTGCGAGGATGTCATTACCATCAGCACCAACAAATTGGTTGGCGTTTACATCCCCCTGCAAGCCCACAAAACCCGCTGGCAAATCATCGACATAATGAATGCCCGACCCATCGACTTTCAGGATTAGCCCCGCATTACCAGTAATGCTTGATGAGAAGCTCGCAAATTGCGCCTCGGTCAACGCCAGGCTTTTAGAATTTGCCGAAATATTCTCAATGCCTGTTAAATTGGCCTGCGATAAATCTACTGCAGAGCCATAAATACGCAAAGTGTCGTTACCATCGCCTCCATTTAGCGTATCCGTAACGAGGGTACGATCACGCATTGTGATGACATCATCACCACGGCCGGCGTCGACAGTCATTGC
>Ga0181593_10004310_pt1 | contig 12963 bp, 14 predicted proteins | sample 071ome_19_FD_133756 | JGI IMG/M metagenome (GOLD analysis project Ga0181593, IMG submission 133756) | Coastal salt marsh microbial communities from the Groves Creek Marsh, Skidaway Island, Georgia - 071413AT metaG (megahit assembly) | ecosystem: Environmental > Aquatic > Marine > Intertidal...
GAATACTGGGATGGCGACCGTCGAGTCTGTTATGGCGGATATCAATATATACCCGGGCGATGGGTAGCGGTGGCGCGTGCTATGTCCACTCATTATTGCTTGAAACCGGGAGACCGTGTCCTTGACATCGGATGCGGCAAGGGATTCCAACTGGCTGATCTAAAGGGGGAGGCACCAGGCATATCTGTATACGGATTAGACATATCCGAATATGCCATTCGAAACTCCCACGAGGAAACAAAGAAATCCTCCACTATTGGCTGCGCATCTAAACTTCCTTTTCCCGACGATTATTTTGACTTTGTTTTTTCTATTAATACCTTGCATAACTTACCCAACTTTATGCTCTTTAAGGCCCTTCAGGAAATTGAGCGGGTCGGGAAAAAAAATAAATACATCTGTGTGGAGTCCTATGCAACCGAGGAAGAGAAGGCTAATCTACTCTATTGGCAAGTCACGTGCGAAACATTTTTTAGCCCAGAAGAGTGGCATTGGTTTTTCGACATGGCGGGATATACAGGAGACTATTCTTTCATATTTTTTAATTAAATATTTTAGTGGGAGCAGGTTCCACTGGATGCAATTAAAAGGCTTGCAACGTTACGACGTCAAGCGGCGGAAAATAACAACACTAATTTTTGCCGTAATTATAGTTAGGGAAACTTGAGATGGCATTAGACATAAATTGTGTAGATTGGATGAAGAATCTGCCAACCGAAGGATTGAAAAGTCTCTTGATGTTAGGTCGACAGGACGTCGTTGGCGAAATAGGATTTTCTAGTACAGAGCAGTTTTTTGAGTCTATTGGCTTCTCAGAAATATTTGCATTAGATATTAGTGGCCCTAATGATGATTGGAATATTACCCATGATTTGAATATACCGGTGTCCAAAGACCTGGAAAATAAATTTGATTGTATTATCGATGGTGGTACTTTGGAGCATGTCTTTCATGTCGGAACTGCCTTTGAGTCGATTCATCGAATGTTGAGAACTGGGGGCGTCGCAATCCACTTTTGCGTTATGAATAACACTGTAAACCATGGCTTCTATCAGCTTTCCCCAACCGCGTTATTTTCTACTTATGAAGCTAATAAGTACGAGCACCTCAGTACTGCTTGGTTCTCTACAACAAAAAAGTTTTTACCTGAAGGTAGGAAAATAGAAACGAAGAAAATTCTTGAAACATATGATAAAAAGCACATTGCCCGCTTGGGCATGTCAGCTAGGATTGAATTCGGATCAGATATTCAGAGTGCGAATCAGATATTGATGGGATATTGTGTCCGAAAAAAAGTTGGAGGCGCTTTTAAAATTCCGCAGCAAGCTATTTATTCGGATATGAAAGATGACCCTGTTCTAGCCGAATTGACCTCGGTTCTCTATCTTTAGGTTTGGCTAACTTGGTCCCTTGGTACTCCAATAATTTTTCCCCGACGATCGGTGAAGAGATCAGCCGCTTATTTTTGGAAAGATCTGTCTCCATGGGGAAGGTGTGCGAGCGTTTGGAGCGTAATCTCGCCAGATATCACGAGGTTGACCATTGCAAGACATTTTCAAGTGGATCTGCCGCATTGCTTTCCATTGCATATGCAATCACGAAACCCGGGGACCACGTGATTTTACAGGCTCGAACCTGGATCGCCACAGCGCACGCTTTTCATCTGGCTGGATGTGAAATATCTGCTTGCGATATGGATCCGAGCGGCCGATACCTTGATCCCGAGCGGCTAGCAGGTCTTGTCAGGTCCAATACCAAGGCAGTGGTTGTTACTCATATGAATGGCAGGATAGCTGACATGTTTCGTATCCATGAATTCTGCCAGACGCAAGGTTTGCTGTTAATCGAGGATGCAGCTCAGGCTCTGGGTTCAGAGCAACATCAGACGAAGGCGGGAGCATTTGGTGATGTAGCAGCGCTCTCTTTTTCAGTGGCTAAAATTGTATCAGGAGGGCAGGGAGGAGCCGTGCTGACGAACAGCAAAAAATATGCCGCGGAAATAGGGAAATTTCGAACACACGGTGTGCCTTCAACACAAGACGTTGGCGCTTGGATGGACGTAGGTTTTAACTTTAGATATACAGACATTCAGGCGGCTATAGTGACAGCCCAATTAGAAGACCTGAACAAACGGATTCGACACATAAAAACTGTGGAAGGAAGGTATAAAGCTGCGCTGGTTGGCCTCAGCCCTCAGATGATCGAAAATGGTGAGCACGAAGTCGGTCCCTATATCGAGATTCTTTGTGACGATAGAAAGGCTCTAGTGAATCATCTCGCCTCGCAAGGCATAGAAACCCGCTGTTTTTATCCGTCGATCTCAAAGGCCCGTTACATTTCAAGCCAATGCTGTCCCGTGACTGAACTATTGACCGAGCGGGGCCTCTATTTGCCAAGCGGACCGTCGATTAGCCTTGAATCAGTAGACCGTGTTTGCGAATCAGTGAGGCGATTTTATGCATAATGTTGTCGAGTCGATTGATAACGCTAGGAAGGAGTTCTATTTTCATCAACAAGAATTCCTTTTTCTATACGGCATGCGTGCTCTATCAACGCTAAATCCAGTCACTTTTCGCGAACACGGCTTTTGGTCAGAGCAAATAGAGCCACATCACCTTGCAAATTACTTTGATGTTTTTCATGAAAATAGATTTGACGTCTACAAGGGGGCAATCGGTGCTTTGTCAGAATATGAGGCTACCGCGCTAAATGAAGTCCGGGAGGTCTATCAGCATCTGCTGGCCGCTCTAAAGGCCTTGGATCAGTCTAAAAGGAACTACACCCACATAAGGCTACCGGTGAATCCTTTGTTATTTTCGGTATTGCTAAAAAGACACTTGGATAGCCTGTCCGGAAAATTAGATTTCACGCGATTACTAGAAATCGGGCCGGGCACCTCTGCTGCAGCTCTTTATTTGCGTCGGACCGAATTTTTCATTGAGTCGTATATGGGCGTTGAGAACACCGTGCCACTTTTTATTTTGCAAAAATTACTTGCTGAGCTCGCAACAGTAACGGCAAAAATGCAACCGCAGCGACCCACAATCGTAAAGAATGTCACGGCGTATGAGTGGCACCAAATAAGTTACAACCCCACGCTTGTTTTAGCGAATCACTGCTTGACCGAAATTGACGAATTCGCACGTCGTTCATACATTTACCGACTTTCCCGACTTGAAGAAATTGATGCGCCGCCGATCTGTGGTATTGGGTTTGGTGGAAAGCGGACTTTAGGCGTGCCTTTAATAGAGCAGTACAGGGATCTCCTGAGGAATCTTCGGGATCAGGGATTGATCCTAGCGTATTACCGAGGCTTTAGGGATTTCGAATCTCTGTCCGAATTGAAGTTTTTCTGCTTTTTAGAGTCAAAATCAGTCGACGCATTACAAATTCGGCTTCCCGGCAAGAATCCTGTGATGCTCTCCCTCCAAGATTATGACATCCTGAGCGGGCAATTTTCACCGGAAGTTGATGTTTATCCTGTGATTAAGGGAGAAAACTGGGGCGACAATTTCAGGGACAGTTCAAAGCGAAATCTCGGTATATCGATTGAGCAGGTTATTGGAGGAGCATACGAAGAGACCATTGAGGAAAAATTCATTCGGGAAACTAGATTAAAGCGATGATTTTTGTAGTCGGGCATACGGGCCGCGTTGGAGGCTATTTGTACCATGCCTATCAGCGCTCAGGCTTCCAAACAATTGGGATAGGGCGGGGACATGACTACTCCGTGGCAGACTTGCCATTGCGTAATGGCCCTATAGACTCAAGTCTGAATTGTATTGTCTACGCGGCCTTGTCAAGTGATCGCCCGTATACCCCTCTTCAAAGGGAGGGAGATTTGAACGCTCTATGGCATTGTATTGAATGGGCTGGAAGGCTAAAGGCCCGGCCTAGGCTGGTATTTTTTTCTTCGATATCCGTCTATGAAAATCTGAAATCAGGCCTAACCGATACTGGCATCGAGCTATCATGTAACACGCCGTATGCCCAAATGAAACTTGATTCTGAAAACCTGATAAAAAGATTCAGAAAAAACTTTGGAAGCATCGACATATTGCGTTGCGGTGCATTGCTTGTGGACCCCACCAAAGACGAATCATTCATGGGGAGATTGGTAACCGCCGTCAAAGAACAGCAGACCTTAGAGCTAGTGAATCCGAATAACAGGTTCAATGCGCTGATCATGGCGGCTGATCTTTTTAGGTTAATAAATAGCCTTCTATCTCTGACACCGCGAAAAAATCCTGTGGCTACTTACAATGTAGGTTCTACGGATCCCCTCACCATGGGAGAAATTGCTGAGTACACGGCGAGCCGACTTGGTGCAGTCAATTCTGTGAAATGGAGGAAGGACTCGACTGTTGGAGAGAGAGTTTTACGATATCCCCCAAGTCTGAGTGAGCGACTCCCAACAGTAAAAGAGAGCCTCGATAAGTATACAAGTCAATTTCAGGGACTCCAAAAGAGGTAGCTAAGTGAAAATAGGCATTATTGGCGGGGGAATTGCCGGGTGCGCTGTAGCGCATCTAATCGCCCGTGACACTAATCACGACGTAACAATTTTTGAGGCCTCGCCAAGACTGGGTGCGGGGAATCGGACAGAGTGGTGGGCCGGACACCCTTATACGTTTGGACCGAGGCACTTTTTGACTCAATTCACGGATGTTTTTGAGTACTTTAATAAACTAGTCCCGTTAAGGTTACATTCAAGCCATGAGTTCAAAACATTTGTTGAGCGTGATGATGCGTTTTACAACTACCCAATAAATATTCAAGACATCGATCGAATGCCGGACAAGGAAAAAATAAATGCAGAGCTAAAGAGCGCGAGTCAAAATAAAGAGAAAAACGTGAAATCGGCAACAAACTTAAAGGAATATTGGTTGGCAAGTGTTGGCCAGACTTTATTTTCGAAATTTATTGATGATTACAATAAAAAAATGTGGCTGGTTAACGATTGCTCAGAAATAGATACATTTTCCTGGTCGCCAAAGGGGGCCGCGATAAAAGATGGGGAACGAGCAGCTTGGTCAGAAGCAATATCCGCCTACCCTTATGCGCGGGATGGTTATAACGCGTACTTTGCAATCGCTAGCGCCGATGCGAAAGTGCGCTGCTCCACCCCCGTATCGCATATAGATTTCGAAAACAAAGCAATCGTGACAGAAACTGATTCGACAAGATTCGATATCGTTATAAACACACTCTCGCCAGATATAATTTTCCAAAACTGCTATGGCCGCCTTCGCTTCCTTGGCAGAGATCTGCTGAAAGTAGTATTGCCCGTGGAGCAATGTCTTCCAGATGACATATATTTTTTGTACTACGCTAATTCGGAGCCCTTCACTCGGATAGTAGAATATAAGAAATTTACGCATCACGTGTCGCCAAATACTCTCATTGGGCTTGAAATTCCGAGTGAAAATGGTCGTTTTTATCCGATGCCTTTCAAGGCAGATATAGCGCTATCGAATCGATACTTCGATGAGATGCCCGACTGGATGTACTCTATAGGAAGGATGGGCTCTTACCGATATGACGTCGACATTGATGACTCAATCAAGCAAGCTATGTTAATAGTGCGAGATATTAAAAGCGCTAGCTACAGCGGGCCCGTGCCTGCCCTCGATTTGCCAAGATTATGAAAAAAGCCGCGGCAATATACGATCTAGCGCAATACCCAGTCACCTTCGACACGTGCAATTTTTTCGCTATTTATGCTGCGTTGTGCGAGAAGTCAGGTATAGATTCAGTAAGCCTGTTTGTAATCTGTGAGCGCTATAGATCTGCTCCGATTGAAAGGGAGTATCCCGCCGATTATCAGTATCAGAAAATGCTGGATTGTGTCGTCACTCTAGGGAGACTTAGTGAGTATATAGACAACATTCATATTGTGACATCATTAGAAAAACTCAGACATGAAGACTACGATTTTCTAATGGAGGGTGTCACCCCGGGCGGGCCTTTGCCCCGTCTTTATGATTTCAAGACTATAGAAGAAGTGTTGGGCGGTGGGAGCCATGCTTTTTTAAACGAAGTATTCAGACCCTTTCCATCTGATTACCAAAAAACTAAATCGTATGCAGACAAAATAGTTTTCTTTAAGAGACGATCAAAATTTAATATACAACGAAACACACCCACAAATTTATTCGAATTAACGGCTGAAAAACTACGTTCATTTGGTATTCCGGCGGCCGTCGTTGAAGATAAAGAAGACAATTCAATTATGCCGGCGGAGCAAATACCGATGCATACAATTAGCGAGCGGCTTGCTGCCGCGGAGCAATCTATACTATCAATAACATGGGGTGGTGGAATTAGCGCTCCACTATGGTTTTCTAAAGCACCATTGCTTATATGTGGCATGATGAACGATGCAATTCCTGTAGATTCCGCTGAGATGGCTGCAAGAAAAGGTCCATTCAGATATATGCAACCAATTTGGTTCGGCGAAAACAAACAGTTTTGGTGGGTCGAAAATAGACTTATTACTCCCGACAGCCTTTCAAGTCGCATATTGGAAGTACTGGATTTAAATGAAGACACTAATTAATTTGAGTGCGAAGAAAACGGGGACAAGTTTCGTCCATAATCTAATGCGCTTAGCGGGATTCAGGTTAGCGCCAGAGAAGGAATATTATGTATTCCCGAGAAACACTCCAGGATTTTTGAATCTAGCAAATGATGTAAAAAATGCGTATGACATTAAAGATCAGACGTATTTCAGTGCCAATGAAACGACAGCAGTAGACGAAAACGATCGCGTATTCATTGACCGGCTTGTTGCGCTAAATGATTTCAGTGTTAAATACATTAATGGGCTCTCAAACCCGTTTCAACGGGCGTCGGCAAGTCTGCAGCGACTCTCACTCTTGCGGCACTCATACTCAGCGACTGAGATTTTCGTCGTTTCAGATCCCAATTTCTTGACAGATCTGTGCGCATTAGCCATCGAAATGGATGCAGCAGAGTTAGAGATGTTTCGTTCATTACTTCGGGCGGAGGAGATCCAGTTTTTTAGCATAATACGCCACCCAGTGGATTGCGCCATAAGTTTGGCGAGCTTGCACTCGGGCGCGATTCTGCCGGAGCAACTTTGCGCTGACGATTTTCTTGAAAATATTGCAAATAGATGTCGGCAATTTGCGATGATTGGTTTGCTTGCAGAGAATTTAAAGCTAAAAACTCGAGTATATAGTTTCGAATATCTTACAACTCACCCATTCGATTTTATTCTACGTGTTCAGCAGGATTTTGGCATTCAAGGGGGAAATCTGCTGCGCGATGATTTTGTTCCAAAAAACCCTAATCCAAGAGGTTTTCTGCCCAATGATATTCTTAGCATCCAGCGGAAGTTTTTGATGCACCGGCTAGCAGACGAAATTGAATTATTTGAGTTCCTTAAGAAAAAAAACGCTCAGGGAGTTTTTCTGTGATTTTCCGGGTCCGTAGTGATCGAAGATTTAGCGAGCTGGTGCATCAGACTATCAATAAAATTGTGGGAGAAGAGTTGCTGACTTTGGAGCGCCTACATGAATATGTGCCCCTTAGAGAAGTGAACGATGTCAGGTTGGAGCTTTTTAAGCGTCTAAATACAGATTTCAATGAAGCTGCGGCGCTGGTTTCCAAGCCTATTTTGGAGAAGCTTGTAACCCTTCTTGGTCCAGATTTGGCGATCCAAACTCAGATAAATGTGTCAATACACATGCCGGATGACTTGGCTGCAAAGCTAGATGCTCACAGTGACACCTGGTCGGGGGAAACGCCCTTTCAACTGAACTTCTGGTTGGCTGTCTCGGATTGTGAGTCGACGGGTTCGATATTCATATTGTCGCCACAGGAGACAGCGCGGTTTTACGCTGACATGGATGCCGACGGACAGTGTCCTGCGTTAGAAGGTCTGGTGGCAAAACGCCTTGTAAAGTTCGGTAGCGGAGACGGTGTACTGTTTAATTCGCATCTAGTACACGGCAACGTGTTAAATAAGACAGGGCGCACGCGGGTGTCATGCAATGTGCGTTTCAAAGGATTATTTCATCCAGAGTCCTCTGATGCCGGATTAGCTATCAGGTCGCGGGGAAATTTTTTTCGGCCGCTAGTGATTAGCCAAAATTCCTTGTACGCACTCAAGGCTCTGGGTATTGAATATGAAGATCCGATCTTGGTGGACGGCGATGTGGGATAAGAGAAAGTTCTGCAGAATTTGTGATAACCCTACGAGTCAGCTTTTTGCGTTTGGTGAGGTTCCGTACATCACATCTAATAATCGGGCAGAAACGAAAAACAGATCGTTTGCTAACGCATCCGCCAGCCTCACGCTGATGTATTGCGGCCAGTGTTGTCATTTACAACTTGAGGAGGTAGTGCAGCCGAATCTGCTCTATGCGTCATTTTCGTACGAGTCCAAATTTACGCAAGGTTTGCTCGACCACTTTGAGCAAATCGTATCGTTCATAATAGAGCGCTTACAGATAAGCGCGCCTGTGGTAATAGAGGCTGGTAGTAATACAGGCTCCTTCTTACGTCACTGTCAGAGAGCCGGCGCAAGCGTAATCGGTATTGAACCTTCAAAAGCCCTAGCGGACAGGGCTAACCTTGATGGACTCCGAACGCTTCACGGCTACTTTAACGCAGAAACCTCAGAGGCCGCAGTGAGCATTGTGGGGCACGCTGATTGCTTCTACGTGGCAAATACACTAGCAAATGTTGACGATTTGCATGAGTTTCTATCGGCAGCAAGCAATAGCTTGAAACCGGATGGCATTTTGTTGGTAGATACACAGGATGGCGAGGCTGTAATTGACCACTTTTTAATAGACACGATTTATCATGAACATCTGAATTACTTTACCGAATATTCGCTAAGTCGGCTAGCCGAGCAACATGGGCTTCTCTTAGAGCAGACAATAAGGCATCCCTCTAAGGGTGGCGCAATGCTTTGCGTTTTTTCCAAATTTTCGACACAAGCTAGCGCGGTTACAAATCCCCAAAATTTCTTAGACCGGTTATCCGCCTTTGGTGAGAACGTGCGTGGCATTAAGAAAAAAGTACGTAACCGCTTGCGGAATGACTCAACCATTCTTGCATTCGGATCTTCTGTGGGCTGTGCAATGTTAGCGAGCTTTTTTTGCCTCGATGAGCGCGTACTTGCTGTTCTAGACGATAATCCACAAATTGACGCGATATTAACCGATAGGGGGCCGATACAAGTGGTGCCAACAAGTGAGGTGGTAACATACACTGCAGATACAATTATTTTGCTTGCACACAGATATGAGGCCACGATCCGAAAGTCCCTTTCGATAGCCGGTTTAAAAGACCCAGCGATAATATTCAATCCATGGAAACATTGATCAGGCACCTTTGTTACAAAGTCGAGTCAATTAAATTAGAGTTGAAGTTCTTTGAGTGCTTTGACAATCCAGTAGTATTTCACGAATTTAAGAATGATAATTCTCAAACATATGGAGTAATGTTCAAGTTAACGAACGGCCTCGATATTGAATTGTTCGTTACAAGCACGGCGAGGAATTATGATGATGTTCATTTTGCCTTCGGCGTCGAAGATCTGGACCGCGTCTGGAATAAATTAAATTGCGACTACACAACCTCTGATATTTTTACGGGTAGGACCGACTTGGTTAGGCAGTTTCATGTCCGATCTCCGGCAGGATTCGGCTTTGAGTTTCACCATATTAAAAACGAGTGAAAATGCCGTTACTATATACTAACCAAAACCAGCTGGAATCTATTCGAGTTCCCCTGGCGTTCCAGGTTGCAGCAGCGAGAGACTACTGCAATCGTCAGCACCTGAAGTTTTCAATGGCTCACGACGAGATAATTGGATCAAAGGCGCCAATTGTATTTAATACCCTACTCAGTTCTCGAGATGGGGAGGCGATTTTTTTGCCCTCCGATTGGTTCTTGCTTGCGATGATGAATCAATATGATTTATCGATGCATATTGATTGCAAGAAAGATGTTGCGTATTACCTTCAAAATGGAACCGCCGGTCAGCTAGGACGAGAAATAATGCGCCTTTCCTCAATCTCTCTAAAAAATATCATCGCTTTCTACTAGGGTGCTATCAACATGAGCTCGTGGAAAGAAATATGGGAGCGCAAGGTATTTACGTCGGATAACGAATTTCCGACAGAGCATTTTCAAGCGTTTCTTCGTCATCATGTCTTGCAGCTGATTGAGAACAAAGTCCGCAGCGGTATGGATGAAAGGCCAGCTTGTTTGGACTTCGGATGTGGATCGGGCGCAAACTCAATATATGCCGCAAGTCACGGATTGGATACTATCGCGGTGGATCTCTCTAAGCACGCGCTTGAGCTTGCAATTGATAGATTAAATGGTGCCACCAGAGGCAAAAAGGGTGATTGGTGCGCCCCCTCCTTTTACTCTATTGAGGATATTGTTGATGCTGCCGGTACGCCCATACCAAGTCGGCGCCTTGACTTCGAAGGGGGGTCGAAAACTAATAAATCCACAAGTATTTTGACCCTAGAAGACATTGGCCTCCTTGATATTATCATTGCTGATGGGGTTTTGTATTACCTCTGTGAAAGTGAAGTGAGAGACTTCATCTCATTTTGCTCAAAGAAGCTCCGACCGGGAGGGCTTTTACGGGTTTATACAAAAAATATTGATGATGGAACGGAACGAAAACACATTGAAAGCGTTCGCGATACCTTCATAGTAACCGCTGGATATGAGACAGGCTTGACGTGGTTTCTTCCTGGAGAATCTTTTTGGCTGGAAATACTTCAGGGATTCTCTGAGGTTAAACTCGGATATGACAGCTTTAGTTATACAGGAGGTAAAAAAAATTCGTTCTTAATAATAACGGCAACTCTTTAAAACACGTTGCTTTAAGGTTGCTAAACTAAAAGCATCAAACTGGCAATAAGCCTGATCCACTGATCACGGCCGCAACTTGATTTTCTGGAAGTTTAGCCCTTATATTTTGAAGAGAAAACGGCGCAAATATGATGACTGGCAGGTCCCCATACTTTTCTCTAAGATCCAAAAATTTGCGCTCTGAAAAAGGACCGACTTCCATTCTTTTTGAACCTAAATAGGTTTGGTTCACCCCTACTCCATCATCAAAAATGTACCTGGGTGTGCTTCCCCTCGAAAAGTTAAGTATTGACTCTAAGTTGGAGTTGAGGCCGTACCCAAAATAGTGGTCTGGCAATTGGGGCCACGCCGGAGTGAATCTATCGCCGATACACCCCGTGTTTTTTGGCGCACCCTCATGTGGCTGGCCAGATGAAGCAATGACGTAGAAATCATGTTCGTCATTCAAAAAGCCGTGACTAAACGGATGAAGTCCAGCCCGTTTTAGAACTGATACAAGACTTTCTTGGGTAAAATAATGTTTGTGTTCGAAGCAAATATCAAACCAAGAGCCGTATCGTAATGTGTGAGAAAAGTTTGGCACCTCAACGTAAACGATTAAGTCATGATTGCCTAGGGATTTTAATTCTGCCAAAAAATCAGGTAGATCCCAGATGTGCTCAAGAACCTGACGAATAACAATGATAGAAAACTGCCCCTCTTGAGGAAGCTTATCAGCAAACGTAAATTCATCAAGACCGCCTACGGGATGCTCGGTCAAGTACCTAAACGCGGGATCTACTGACAGGTACGATGAAATTCTTCCAGACTCAATTAGTAACCGCGGAAAGGGCGAGAAGCCACCTCCAATCTCAAGAACGGTCTGAGCTTGCCGACTAGAGATGTTGCTCAAGATTGCGCTTGCCGATGTAATTTCTCGTTGCGTGACTGCCCTTTGGGTCCCGCGGCGGGGTCCGTCAGCATAGTAGTTTTCCAGAGAGCCTGTGAAATTGTCAGCTAGAAAGCCGTGATTACAAATATGGCAGTGGAGTAGAGCAACTGAGATCGGGCTTTGACAAGACGAGCTCGGCAGAAAGGGTCGGTAGTTAGTTGACTCACGAAGTAACGCAGCCGGGCACTTACAAAGAGGGCATGAAACATCGGTCTCGGAATTGAAAAAATCACTCGGCATGAGGCTCTAAGTGGGCTCTGACAGCATACGGTTTTGTCTGCCAGCGCTGAGGGGATTCAAGGCAATTGTAAATTCTACGCTGAGTCTTAGGCTGCTAACTGAGACGCCAGAGTGCAAAAGATTGTCGTTAAATACAATTGCTTGGCCGACATTGACATGAGCAGGGACTAGCTGTAAGTGTTTGATTTCATCCGCTAGTCTGGGCCGCAATTTGCCGTCGGTGCCCTTAACGACATCGTAGTTATAATGTTTGTTGTGTGATCCGGGAAGAATCCAGAGTCCCGACTCGTTTTTAGGCTGTTGTAATGGCAACCAGATTTTTACTCTGTGCCACTCCTTCGCGACCGATGCTTCACCAATCTCCCAAAACCAGCGATCAGTGTGGAGCCCCCAGACATCCGATGCGGCGTCACTTCGAACACATCGCCAATAGATGTTAGGAAACCCAAGTCTCTCTTCGTCTGATATGAAGGCGCCTTTTGGAAACGTGAATGGCAGGGAGTTTACTATTTTTTCTGCCAATGGTTTGGCTATATCAAATGGGAATAAACGAGCGGACTTTGGTTTGATCCTCTCGAAGTTATTGGATAAGTTGAGCCAGCTGGTAAATTGGCTTAGCGCAGTAACTCCCTCTCCCATTTTGTCACTGCCGTGCGCCAAAAATGCATTGAGCAGATCATCGTATAGCTCTCCTAAATTAAAAATCAGGAACCCCTCTTGATTTTCGGTGGCTTGTCGTATGCTGGTCATATCGCGCTGCCGCTGGTCGATCTGAAATTATGGTCAGTCGGTGTATCAGTTTGATGGAACCACATGGTTACTTCTGCGTGGCAATTACTATCGGTACTGTCAGTTGCCTGCTTTAGTTTTATTTTAGCTCTCAGCGCTAACCAAGTTTGATTTCCTTTTTATAATGCCAC
>Ga0181593_10004315_pt1 | contig 12955 bp, 12 predicted proteins | sample 071ome_19_FD_133756 | JGI IMG/M metagenome (GOLD analysis project Ga0181593, IMG submission 133756) | Coastal salt marsh microbial communities from the Groves Creek Marsh, Skidaway Island, Georgia - 071413AT metaG (megahit assembly) | ecosystem: Environmental > Aquatic > Marine > Intertidal...
ATGGCGAGCACCACGATCGCTGCGATGAGCGCACGCAGTCCGGAGCGGCGGCGTGGTTCGTAGTACTCGTCGTCGTGACCGTCGTACTCGTCGTAGTCGTCGTCGTAATCACGGGACTGGTCGTTGCGGGAGTCGTTGCGGGAGTCGATGCCGGAGTGTGCATAGGCGGTGCCGACGACAAGGGTGTCGTTCATCGCAGGGGCGTCGATGAACGGTTCGGGAGCCGGCAGACCCGCGCGGGCCCGACGGATGTCGGCGAGGAAGTCCTGACTGCTGCGATACCTCTGCGCGGGGTCGCGTCGAGTCGCGGTACGGACTATCGCGTCCGCCTGTGCAGGAATACCCGAACGGATACTCGACGGCGCGGGAACATCGGAGTTGACGTGTTGGTAGGCAACCGACAGCGGGCTATCACCTGCGTGGGGCACCTGGCCGGTGATCATCTCGAACAGGCAGATGCCCGCCGCGTAAATGTCGGTGCGTTCATCGGCGTCGCCCCGCTCGACTTGCTCGGGCGCTAGATACGCGACGGTTCCGATCAATACCCCGGCGGTGGCGTTCGTTTCCGAGGTGGCAACGGCGCGCGCGAGACCGAAATCGGCGACCTTGACGCGACCGTCATGGGAGATCAATACGTTCTCGGGCTTGATGTCTCGATGAACCAGACCCGCGGCGTGGGCTGCAGCGAGAGCTTCGAGAACGGGTTCGAGGAAGACGAGCGCCTGTTCGGTGGTCAGCGGACCGTAGTCCCGGATGACGTCGCGCAACGTCTGTCCGGGGATGAGTTCCATCGCGAGGTAGACGAGTCCATCGGCTTCACCTTGGTCGTAAACCCCGACCACATGGGGGTGGGACAGTCGCGCAGCGGACTTGGCCTCACGTTCGAAACGTGCGACGAACCCGGAGTCAGCGGCCAGATGCGGGTGCATCACTTTGAGCGCGACCTTGCGATCTAGACGAAGGTCGACGGCTTCGTAGACGGTGGCCATCCCACCGCGGGCGAGAAGTGAGCGGATCTCGTATCGAGATCCGACAACCTTGCCGACGAGGCCAGCGCGGGGACTCGTCTCCATTCTTGCGAGTTTAGGTCGGTACTCGGGCGGTCCCCGGTAGCCACGCGGCCCCTAGGGCAGCAGGGAAGCCAGCGAAGACTGGGTCGCATGGATCCGGTCTGCGAGGGAGCCCCGAGCCCGGATGAGTTCCGTCGCAGCGATCTTCGAAAGGACCTCAGTTTCGAGAATCCGGTGCGATGTCTCGCGTGCGTGTGGTCCATCGCGGTGACGACCGTCTGGTTCCCAGGTGATGTCCGGCTGACACCAGATGATCAGGTCCGCTTCCAAAGTTTCTGCCAGCGCCGGTTCCAGCAAGGACGCATCATCGAAGTACTGAAGGCTGTATACCGCGGTCATCAGTGGAGCCGGATCGCAGATGACGAGATCAACACCACTGGCCCGAGCCACCGCCAGAGCATCGCGTTGAGCGATCCAGATGTCGCGTTGATCTTCCTTGGCGGGAGTCCGACCGGTGTCTTCCACGAATGCGCGTAGCGACTCAGGGACGACCGCCGTTGAGTAGCCACCTTCACTCATCACCTCAGCCAGGGCACCGGCGAGTTCACTCTTGCCGGTGCACTCGCCCCCGAGGAGCAGCACGTTGACGGTCATGGGCAAGTATTGGAGCATGCCGTCCTCGCTCGCCTATGTAGGCGTCCTGGTCTTCGTGCTGGTCGGCTCGATGTGGCTCGAGGTCGCGCTGCGGACCCACGTACTGGCTCGATGGCCGCGGTTGGTGCTCGTGATGGTGTTGGTGGTGTGGCCGTTCCTGCTGTGGGATGCCTACGCCATCTCCCAGGGGCACTGGTTCTTCGATACGTCGCTCATCACCGGTGTCTACCTTCCGGGCGACATACCGCTGGATGAGTTGCTCTTCTTCCTGGTGATCCCACTCGCGTCGATCCTCACCCTCGAGGCTGTTCGGAGCGTCAAAGGGTGGCCTGTCGACGACGGGAGCCAATCGTGACCTACACCCAGATCGCGATCATGGGCGTGCTGTTGGCCGTGGTGCTCGACCTCTTCGTGTTTCGGACGCGACTTGTGGCGCGACGCGCGTTTTGGGTCTCCTACGCGATCATCTTCTTCTTTCAACTGATCACGAACGGCATGTTCACCGGATTTGGAATCGTGCAGTACGACGGTGCCGCGATTCTGGGATCGACGTCTCCAACCAGCGGGCCGCCTCCGATGTTCGGCGACGGACGCATCGCGTTCGCTCCTGCCGAGGACCTGTTGTTCGGATTCGCCCTCGTGCTGCTTTCGTTGTCACTGTGGGTGCTGTTCGGCCGGTTGGGGATCGCGCGGCGCCCGACGGCCGGTCCGCCGATCTGGCGGACGTTCAGTGGCAAGAAAACGGGTGGCAAGAGCCCGGGTGGCAAGACCGAAACTGGAGACCCGGACCGCTAGCTAGGCCGCGTACGTCGGGTTAATCCCGCCCACGTGCCCGGGCCCGTAGCGCCGCCGCGCTCGAACGGCCCTGCGCCACGCGGGCAACGCCACCCACAGGCGTTGCTTCATCGGAACGGTGGCTCGCTTTTTGAAGACTTCGTAATCGATGTGCACAACTTCATCGGCGATACCGCAGTACAGCACTCGAGCCGCATCGATGCAGTCGCGAGACGACGGGTGGAGCATGTCGATCCCTGGACGAGATTCCATCTCCAAGCGCTTCACCCGATCGATCTGGTGACGAAGGGCCGCCTTGACCTCCGGTGTTGCCCGGCGCTGGCTCAGTACCTCGCGGGTAACTCCGAATCGTTCGAGTTCTTCCATCGGTAGGTATACCCGGCCCCGATCGAGATCCTCGGAGACGTCTCGCACAAAGTTAGCGAGTTGGAAGGAGACCCCGAGTTTCATGGCGTAGTCGTAGGCGGCCTGATCGGAGGGCTCCAGAATCGGAACCATCTGAAGTCCGATCACAGCCGCGGACCCGTAGACGTATTCGTAGAGGTCGTCGTAGGTGCGGTACTCGGTGACCGTGAGATCCATGGCCATTGAGTGCAAAAAGGCCTCGAAGTATTCGCGTGGAATCTCCCAGCGGCGAACGGTATCCACCACGGCGCGGCACACCGGATCATCGGAATGTCCGGTATCGAGATCGTTGAGGAAGGCATCACCCCAGGATCGAAGCCAATCGGCTTTTTGCTGTTCGCTGAGAGTCGAGGCGAGATCGTCGACGATCTCGTCGGCGTAGCGGGCGAACCCGTAGAGCGCGTGCACATAGGGACGCTTACCCGGAGGCAGGAGAAGCGTTGCTAGGTAGTACGTCTTGCCGTGCGCGGCGTTGAGTTGACGGCACCGCTCATAGGACTCACGAAGTTCAGGATCGGTGATTCCTGCTGCATTCAGATCCCGTGAACTCACCGGCACATCCTGGCATGCACCCGGTCAGCGTCGGGCGCGTGAACGATACGCGGGGTCCGGACCGGTAATGCGCTCAGCGGCCAAGCGACCGGAGACCAGCACCATTGGCACACCCACACCGGGCTGGGTTCCTGATCCTGTGAACACGACGTTCTCACCCCACAGGTTTCCGGGTCGGAATGGACCCGTTTGCAAGAACGAGTGGGCCGAAGCAAAGGGGGCGCCACGTTCCATGCCGCGGTCAGCCCAATCTTGAGGAGTAGTGATGTCCTCGACTTCGATTGCATCGCCGAAGCCGACGTACCCGCGCTCTTCGAGTGTGCGGATGACTTCGTCGCGATAGCGATCCTTGGTCAGCGACCAGTCGATGGGTGCGTCGAGGTTGGGGGTGGGGAACAAGACGTAGTAGATCTGTTTGCCGTCCGGGGCAAGGTCGGGATCGGAGTGGCTCGGGTTCGTGACCAGCAAACTCGGATCGCTCATGAGCTGCTTGCGGTCGATCAAGTCTTCGAAGACGCCCTTCCACGACTTACCGAAGTGGATGTTGTGGTGGGCGATCTTGGAGTAGTTCGCCGACGAGCCGGCAAGGAGCAGATAGCACGAGGGGGAGTAGTCCAGGCGTCGAACGCTCCACGGCTCGTGGCCGAGGAGATCTCGATACGCGACCGGGAGATCGGGATTCAACACGAAGGCATCTGCTGTGACGCGCTCGCCGTCGGATGTGATGGCGGCGGTGGCGCGATCCCCGACGGTCTCGATCGACTCGACGTTCACGCCGTATCGGATAGTTACACCGTGCTTTTCGGCCGCGGCTGCCATGGCCTGCGGAACGGCGTGCATTCCGCCTTTCGGGAAGAACACACCGGCGACGGAATCCATGTACGCGATGACGGCATAAATCGCGAGTGCGTCGTACGGCGATAGGCCCGCGTACATCGCCTGGAAGGAGTAGACGCGCTCGGTCCGCGGATCCTTCAGAAACTCACGTACCTTGGGAGCGAGTTTGCGAAAGCCGCCGATCGCTGCGAGTTTCGCAAGATCGGGAGTGAGGAGGTCAAGCGGGGAATCGATGTTGCGATCGATGAAGTCCTTCATCTCGTAGCGGTAGAGATCGGAGACGAAGTCGACGTAGCGCCGATAGCCAGCCGCCTCGTCGGGCCCGATCACCGAGCTGATCTCCTCGGCCATCTCATCTACGTCGGCGTGCACGTCAAGGACGGAGCCGTCGGGATAGAACGAGCGATACAGCGGGGCGACGGGGGAGAGTTCGAGCCAATCGGACATGTTCTCGCCGATGGAATCGAAAGCATCCGCGATCAGGTCGGGCATCGTCAGCACCGTGGGTCCGGTGTCGATCCGGTATTCGCCGCTTGCGCCCTGGAGCGACACCTGGCCGGCGCGACCACCGGGCTTGTCATCGCGCTCGAGGATTGTCACCGAACGGCCCGCGCCGGCAAGCCGCATGGCTGCCGACAGACCGGCGAGACCTGCCCCGACCACCACGACCTCATCGGTCGGGCCGGTTACCGTTCGCGGACCCGTCCACGGCATGAAGCGTTCGGCCTGGGCGAGCAGTGACATGGAGCTCCTTGGGTGGGGAGTTGTTGACGGGGAGAGAGTCCTAGTTTGCCGTGGATCAGACGCTTCTGCGCGTTGCGGCGTAGGCCAGGCCGGTGAGGACTTCGCGTGCGTCGTCGGCGAGCCCGGCGCCCGTCAGCGATTCGAGCGCCTGGTCCAGGAGGTCGTCGATCATCTGTTCGGTGCTCGCAAGTGCGCCGGTGTCCTCGATGATGGACCGAAGAATCGCAACGCCCGAGGCGTCCAGGCCAGGGTCGCCGAGCAGTGCGCGCATATGTCCGCGCTGGGAGTCGTCGGCTCGTTCGTGGGCAAGGGCGACGAGCACCGTGCGCTTACCTTCGCGAAGGTCATCACCTGCCGGTTTGCCGGTCTGCTCGGGATCACCGAAGACCCCCAGAACGTCGTCTCGAAGTTGGAAGGCCTCACCCAGGGGCAGTCCGTATCCGGAGTAAGCCGCGTAGACCGCATCGGGTGCACCGGCGATTGCTGCACCAATATGCAACGGCCGTTCGATCGTGTACTTCGCAGACTTGTAGCGCACCACCTGCATCGCGCGTTCAACCGAGCCGCCACCGCACGCCTGCTCGAGCAAATCGAGGTATTGCCCGGCCATCAGCTCCGAGCGCATTTCGTCGTAGATGCGCTTCGCACGCTGCAGTGCATCGCGGTCGAGATCCGCGGTAAGGAGTACCTCATCGGCCCACGACAGGCACAGATCGCCCAGCAGGATCGCTGCCCCGATCCCGAAGGACTCTGGGGACCCCAGCCATTGTTCGCCGCGATGCAGTCCCGCGAACCTGCGATGCGCAGCCGGCAGTCCGCGCCGGGTATCGGATCCATCCATGACGTCGTCGTGGATGAGAGCGCAGGCTTGCAAGAATTCCAGGCCGGTAACGGCCTGGATCACCGCGGACTCAGTCGATGCGTCCGTCATCGCATCGGGTGCAGCGCCCCGCCAACCCCAGTAAGCAAACGCGGGGCGCAGCCGTTTGCCGCCCGCCAGTAGGTCGCGCAGCGCGGAGACCAGCGGGTTCATGTCCGAACTGACACCCTCAAGCAGCTCGCCCTGGCGCGCGAGGACATCGTCGATGGTCGCCTGGACTCGGGGCCGCAGATCTGCCGCGTCCAAGGGAGCGCGAACCAGATCGGAGATGTCGCCGGGCACCGAGCCAGCGTAGCGACGCGGTCGGTACGCGACTAGGCGCGACCGATGAGCGATGCGGTTATCTCCGCGCTCATGCCGACCAGCGGCAAGCCGCCGCCGGGGTGGGAACTGCCGCCGACCAGGAACAGGCCGGGTACCGGTGATCGGTTGGCGGGCCGCGCGAAGGCGGCTCGCGGTCCGTTGCTGGCGGTTCCATATATCGATCCGCCCGGTGCTCGAACAGAGTCCTCCAGATCGGCGGGGGTGCGCACCTCACGCCACACGATGCGGTTCCGGACGTCCGTGCCGCGCCGGGCGAGGACGTCGAGAATGTGGTCGGCGTAGGAGTCGGCGAGTCCGGCGTGGGTCCAATCGACGCCACCCTCGAGATCGTGACGCGGCGCGTTGATGAGCACGAACCACGATTCGTGGTCCTCATCCGGACGCATCAATGGGTCGTCCGGTGCGCACACGTAAATGGCCGGGTCCTCGACGGGCCGTGGATCACGCCCGAAGATGGAATCGAATTCGTCGTCGTAATTCTCCGGGAACCAAACGTTGTGATGCTGCAGACCCGGGGTGCGGCCGCGCACCGCGAGGAGAAGCACGAAACCTGCGAGGCTGGTATCGCTTCGATCGATGGAGCGGGCCGCCTTGCGTGCTCGCGGATCGTCGAGCAGGTCGTGATACACGGTTCCGGCATCTGCGTTCGCCACCACGATCTCGCAGGCGTGGTGTTCGCCGCCGACCACGACTCCCGTCACACCGACGTCATTGGTTGTGATGTTCGTGACGTCCGTGCCGGTGTGGATGTCGACGCCGAGATCGAGGCACCGGCGTTCAAGGGCGTCGGCGAGGGTGCCGAGGCCGCCACCGAGATGCCAGGCACCGAACTCCTGCTCGACGTACGGCACCGTCGCAAGAACCGCCGGAGCCTTGCGCGGATCGGAACCGGTGTACGTCGCATAGCGGTCCAGCAAGGTGACGGCGCGCGGATCGGACAGCATCGATCGGCCGAGTCCGCGAAGGGTGGACCAGGGGGCGATGGTGCGAACATCAGCCGGCTTGGCAAGGGGCAGCAGCGTCTTCCACCCGTCGAGAGGGGACTGCAGGAAGGGCTCGCGGGTGAGCCGCCACATCTTCCCGGCGCGATCCATCAGGGCTCGCCAGTCGCGTTCGGTGTCGCCGCCGAGCGCCTCACCCAACGCGGCGGCACAGCGGGCCGGATTCACCCCGGGCAAGGTCACCTCGGAACCGTCGGCGAATCGATACCCGAAGGCCGGTTCGACTTCCTGCAAATCGACTTCCTCTTCGAACGAAGAGCCGGTCTTCAAGAACAGATCCCGGTAGACGGCGGGAAGGGTGAAAAGGCTCGGACCAGTGTCGAAAGCGAATCCGCCCTTGCGGTACGTCGCAAGCTTGCCGCCGACGCGGTGTGACTGTTCGAAGACCTGGACCGAATGGCCTTTGACGGCCAGGCGCGCCGCGGCCGCCAACCCGCCTGCGCCCGCACCGATCACGATCACGCGACTCATGCCGGAAGCCTTCGACCCTTCCACTGCGTGGTGCCGCGCAGATGCCGCCACCACGAAGCAACATTGATTGCGGCGAAGGCCACGATCGATACCGGTTGGGTGAGAGCGTCGGGCATGACGCGCTCGCCGGTGTGACGGGCCACGAGAACTCGACCGGTGACTCCCGCTGCGTAGCCGGCGATGCCCCACACCCTGGTCCTCCCGCGGCCGCTGACCATTGCAACGGCCGGTGCCACGTACAGGCCCACAAGAACGCTGTTGGCAACTACCGAACCTGCAATCCCTCCGAACGCCGCCCACGCCGACTTCGTGTAACCCTCGATCAAGTCCTCCGCATCGGAATACATTCGGCAGCTGGCCAGATGAGAACCGTCGACGGTCAGTGCGCGAAGACCCGCTTGTCGGACAGCCCGCATGAGTGCAACGTCTTCGATGACCTCGCCCCGAACCGTGTCATGTCCACCCAGGCGCCGGTAGGAGTCGGCATCGAAGACCATCAGTTGTCCGTTCGCGACCGACATTGATGCCCACTGGCGTTCTTCGGCAACGGCGAGCGGGACGGTGGTGATCCATGACCATGCCAAGAGAGGTTGAATGACCCGCTCCGGCCAGGTTTCGGCGATCTGGCGGGGATACGGCGCAATGAGCGCAGCCTGCTGCGAGCGCAATTCCTCGACCAGTGCGTTGACCGCATCGGGTTCGAGCACTACATCGGCGTCCATGAAAATCAATACCGAAGCGTCCGGCGCAGATTCAGCAAGGCGAGCGCACGCGTAGTTCTTGCCCAGCCAGCCTTCTGGCGGATTCTCGTCGGGCGCGTGTGTCACCCGAATCCGCGGATCAGCCGCGGCGACTCGATCGGCGATCGCTGCCGTCTGGTCGGTCGATCCGTCGTCGAGGACGCTGATGGTCAGATTCGAGACACCCTGTTGACCCTGGATGCTCGCTATGGCGGCTTCGAGTGAGTCTTGTTCGTTTCGGGCTGGGATCGCGACGGTGACGGCTAAGTCGACAACGTCACCGCTGGGTTGAGGTCGTCGAAGCTTGCGCAGATTCCAGGCCGTGTGTGCTGTCAGCGCGATGGCTCCGACCGCCAAGGCGGGGACTATCGGAGGTAATCGTCTTACCACTGTGGCTGGCTCCATAACCGCCAGGCCCACGGAATGACAACGACTCCCATCGCGATGCCTCCCCAGATTGCCACGCTCGGACGACCGAAGAACACGGCTGCGCCCAGTACGTTCGACGCGTACGTCCACAGCAGCAAAGTGTTCGGGGCAGAGTCGTTCGCGGCCTTGCGGGGGAGCCGGTCCAAGATGAACATCAACACGATGCCGGCAAGCCACCAGCCGAGGAAGTTCTGCAAGGGGATGCCGTCGATTCCGGGCAGTTCCCAACCGATGGTCTGCCACGTCCAGTAACCCTCGCCCACCATCTGCGGATCCAAGAACAGGTCCCAGGCCATGAGCAGCCAACCACCGATGAGTGCGACCCCCAAGCTGGTCGTTGACAGACGCTGAACGGCCAGCAACATCGGGTAGGCGACCATCGACCACGCCATCGGGATGAGGATCGGCACACCGAGCACGGCGATGCCGAGTGCGTCGGTATAGACGTACTCACCGAAGGGGAATTGGGTCGTCGTCCCGAGCACCTCGATCAGCCAACCGAAAGCCATGGTGATCGCGAAGAAACCGAGAGTCCACGCCAGCCCCCGATTGAGGAAGGCGTGGCTAACCGATGCCAGGAAGAAGGAGGTGACCGATGCGGCTGTCATGGCGATGCGCGCCGAATCGGGCACGAGCACCCAGGCAATCTGGATTCCGACGGTCGAGGCGACGAACACCCACGGAATGAGCCGAATCCACCGATTTCCGGGGCGACCGGCCTCCGATCGCGGGCCGGTATAGACGCGTTGGCTCACGCCTCGCAAGCATAGGGTGACCCGCATGGCACAGGACCGCCCGGATTTGGCCATCGACCTGCGTCAGGAAGCGGGTCGGGTCATCGCTGCGCTCGAAAGTTGGCGGGACACCTTCGGTGCATTCACACCTGCTCCCGAAAACGGCGTCGACGCCGACACGTGGAGTCAGACCCTCGACACTTTCATCGATCGCCTGACGGGGGAGCAGTACCCGTTCTTCCATCCGCGCTACGCAGGACAGATGCTCAAGCCACCGCACCCGGTGGCCGTCGTCGGCTATCTCGCCACCATGTTGATCAACCCGAACAACCATGCATTGGACGGTGGCCCGGCCACGGCGGCGATGGAGAAGGAATCGGTTGCGCGCTTGGCGTCGATGTTCGGATTCGATTCGGGTTCGGGACATCTCGGTCATCTCACCTCCAGCGGAACCATCGCGAATCTCGAAGCGCTATGGGTTGGGCGCGAGGAACGGCCCGGCGCAGTCATCGCGGTAAGTCGCGACGCGCATTACACGCACAAGCGCATGGGTCAGGTGCTCGGCGTCGAGGTCGTGGAGGTCGATGTTGACAACGTCGGACGCATGGACCTCGATCACCTCGGCGATGTTTTGTCGGCCCACGATGTCGGGACTGTTGTCGCGACGCTAGGGACGACGGGATTGGGGGCGATCGATCCCCTCGCTGACATCCTGCCCTTGGCACGCGCGGCTGGAAGTCGAGTGCACGTCGATGCGGCCTACGGCGGATTCTTCGCGTTGGTCGCCGACGACTCCGACAGTGGCGTCGCTTCTCGTCATTTCGACGCCATCGCGCAGGCGGATTCGGTGGTGGTGGATCCGCACAAGCACGGTCTTCAGCCCTACGGCTGTGGTGCTGTTCTGTTCGCCGATCCCGCTGTCGGCGCCCACTACCGACACGATTCGCCGTACACATACTTCTCCAGCGATGAGTTGCACCTCGGAGAGATCTCGTTGGAGTGCTCGCGGGCGGGAGCATCGGCTGCTGCCTTCTGGCTGACCACCGAGGTGTTCCCGTTGACCAGCGACGGCCTAGGTCGAGTCCTGCGTCCGGGTCTGCGTGCGGCCCGTCGCATGCACGAGCTTCTCGGACAGTCCCAGGTGTGGCAGTCGGTGCAAGAGCCCGAATTGGACATCGTCGGCTACCTGACGCGTGATCGGTCGGCCTCGGGAATCGACCGCGATTGTGTCGCCTTGTTCCACGCGCTCGCAGAACTGCCCAGGGAAGAACAGTGGCATCTGGCTACGTACAGCATGAGCATCGAGGACCTCACCCGTCGAGGTATTGCACTTGACGCCGATCAAGACAGGGTCCGAATTCTACGAAGCGTGTTCATGAAGCCCGAGCATGAATTCGTGATCGAGAACCTCGTCGAGGTGCTGGAAGCGACGCATCAACGTACGTTGAGGGCATGAGCGTGCGAGCGGACATCGTCGATACCGGCCACAAGTACAGGCGTGCGGGGAGCATCGTCATCAATGCACCCGCGCATGAGATCTTCGACATCCTCGCCGATCCGTATCGGCATCCGGAGATCGATGGATCGGGAACCGTCAAGAAGGGTTTCTCCGGTCCACATCGGCTCAGCAAGGGCGCGAAGTTCCGGATGGACATGCGCATAGTGGTGCCGTACAAGATCAAGAACACCGTCGAGGAGTTCGACGAGCCGACTCAGATTGCCTGGCGACATGCAGGCCATCACCGGTGGCGCTACGAACTGCGAGCAATCGATGAGAACACGACCGAGGTCATTGAAACCTTCGACGGTTCCACGGCTCGATTCCCACCGGCGCTGAACCTCATGAACGCGTACGAGAACAACCAAAAGGCGATACTCAAGACGCTCGTGCGGTTGAAGGAACTGGCCGAGGGCAGTAACTGACGTCTAGTTACCGACTTCGGCGGCTTCGCCGGCCGTGATCCGCAGCAGTTCGTCGTAGCTCGTCGGGAAGACGTAGTGCGGATGCCCGCCCGCTGCCCAGACCTCGTCGTAGCGCGAGAGCGCGATGTCCACGATGGTGCGCACCGGTTCGGGGTGACCGACCGGCGCGACCCCACCTATGGCGAACCCCGTGGCGGCGCGTACGTCGTCGGCGTCGGCCTTGGTGATCTGGGCGCCGTCCAAGATCGCTGAGAGCATCATCGTGTCTACTCGATGGCCGCCCGAGGCGATCACCAGCACCGGCTCGCCGTCGGCGAGGAAGATCAGTGAGCTGGCTATTTGGCCCACCTCGATTCCCAGGGCGGCGGCTGCCTCCTTGGCCGTCCGGGCGCTGTCGTCGAGTCGGCGGACCTCGCCTTGCGCCCCTAGGCGCGCAAGGGTGTCGCGGACTGTGATGACCGATTGCTGCTCGGCGAATTCACTCACGCGCCGCAGGGTAGCCGTGGGGCTCGAGCCGAGGTCGTGTGATCGGGCCCACTCGTGACAGATGGGGCGTCAGGGGCTACAGTTCACCCGTGGCACAGATTCTCGTAGTACCCAGGCGCGCCTGACGACGCACCCCGTCGACGGCGCGCTCCCTCCTACCCGCCCGGGTGTGGAGGGTTTTTCATTCGCAGGACAGGAAAGAGCAGATGGGCGAGCAAATCACCGGAGCCGAGTCCCTGGTGCGGTCCCTCGAGGCCGCCGAGGCGGACGTCGTTTTCGGCATTCCCGGAGGGGCGATCCTCCCGGCGTACGACCCGCTAATGGATTCCACCAAGGTCCGGCACATCCTGGTTCGTCACGAGCAGGCTGCCGGCCACGCTGCCGAGGGATATGCGGGGGCCACCGGACGCGTTGGTGTGTGCATGGCCACCAGCGGCCCCGGCGCGACCAACCTCGTCACGCCGATCGCCGATGCCCACATGGATTCGATCCCGCTCGTTGCCATCACCGGACAGGTGCCCAGCGCGGCGATCGGTACCGATGCTTTCCAAGAAGCCGACATCCGCGGCATCACGATGCCGATCACCAAGCACAACTACCTCATCACTAACCCCGACGACATCCCGCGCGCGGTGAAGGAGGCCTTCCATCTGGCCGCCAGCGGCCGTCCGGGGCCCGTACTGGTCGATATTTCAAAGGACGCGCTCCAGGCGGAGACGACCTTCGAGTGGCCGACCGAGATCGACCTTCCGGGATATCACCCGACCACCCGCCCGCACTCCAAGCAGATCCGCGAAGCAGCGCGGGCGATCCTGGCCTCGCGGCAGCCGGTTCTGTACGTGGGCGGTGGTGTGATCCGTGGTGGGGCTACCCAGGCGCTGTACCGACTCGCCGAACTCACCGGCATCCCGGTGGTCACCACCTTGATGGCACGCGGTGCGTTCCCGGACTCCCACCCGCAAAACCTCGG
>Ga0181593_10004319_pt1 | contig 12953 bp, 9 predicted proteins | sample 071ome_19_FD_133756 | JGI IMG/M metagenome (GOLD analysis project Ga0181593, IMG submission 133756) | Coastal salt marsh microbial communities from the Groves Creek Marsh, Skidaway Island, Georgia - 071413AT metaG (megahit assembly) | ecosystem: Environmental > Aquatic > Marine > Intertidal zone...
TCGGGCCGGGAACAGCGCCTGCAAACGCGCGGTAACCTCGCTCGCCAAGTCCTCCGGCATTAAGGGAAGCCTGTGCTCAATCTGGGCATTCATAGGTTGTATGCACCCGTCTTGTAACGCGCCAGATTGCCGGGGTCCTGAAACCACTCGGCGGTTAGCTGCAGGCCTCGCTTGAGGCCCTCATGCCCCGAGAACTCCGGAGACCAGCAGATAAGGTCGCTTGCCTTGCGGGTACAGGCCACCAGGCGCTCAACCTCTGAGTTTGGCGGCCGTTCGCGCTCCTCTTGCTGCTTTACCTCCACCGAGGCACCCATCACCTGAGCAATCAGCGACACGGTGTCTCCTATAGAGATCTCATATCCGGTGCCAAGGTTTGTGACCTGCCCAATACCCCGATCGCTGCTCATCAGCTGAATAAAGCCTCGCGCGGTATCAGCAACAAAGGTGAAGTCACGGGTAGGGTGAAGGGAGCCCAATTTAATCTGATTTTCCCCCGCTGCGATTTGTCCAATGACCGTTGGAATAACGGCTCTGGCTGACTGCCGTGGGCCAAACGTGTTGAAAGGCCTTATTACAGAAACAGGCAGATCAAAAGACTTGTGAAATGACAACGCTAACTGATCGGCTGCTATCTTGGTGGCGGCGTAGGGCGATTGCGCATTCAGGGGGTGTTCCTCATCGATGGGCACACGCAAGGCGGTACCGTAGGTCTCCGACGTAGAGGTACACACCAAATGCTGAATGTTGTGTCGCCGCGCGGCCTGCAACACGTTGAGTGTGCCCGTTACATTGGTCTGCACATACGCATCGGGGCTGTTGTAGCTGAAAGGGATCGCGATCAGTGCCGCAAGATGCAGAACATGGCTGCAACCGTCCATCGCTGCATCGACTCCCGCCGCGTCACGAATGTCACCGGAAACGACTTCTATTTGACTCAGTACCTCACGGTCAGCGCTATCGAGCCAGCCCCAGGCATTAAAGGAGTTGTAGTAAACAAACGCACGAACGTCATGGCCTGCTCTCACCAGTTGTTCGGTGAGGTGGGAGCCAATAAATCCATCTGCGCCTGTTACCAATACCTTGTTTGCCATGATTTGGTGCCATTAACCGCGTTGTGTTTCCTTCCTGCTCAGGCGGTTTTTAATACTGAGGCTGTCTACCACGACGGGCCATGAAGGTACCCGGCTCCGCTCACGCTCGACGTTAAAAACCGCGTTACTTGTTAAAATTTCCCATGTTGCTCCATGTATCCGTCAGCGACTCTCTGGTGCTATTGAGCTGCTTAACCAACGTTTCCATCACGGTAAATTGCGAGAGGTAGCGCTCGTATAGCGCATCCATGCGGGCTTCAAGATCAATGAGCTCTTTGCTGTAGGTCGAGAGTTCTTTTCGGGCGGATTCCGTTCTCTGCGCGAAAATGCCATCGATGGAATCTGTTAACACTTCCAACTTCGCGATTGCATCGATTGCCAAACCCTGCGATTGCCCGTCGTATCGGGATTGGTTATCTGTCCCTGCGGAAAGCATTGTGGAGATATCATTAAAACTGACCGAGGCTTTGGCATCGTAAGCCGCCTCATCGAATTGGAGCTCACCATAGCCCGTGAGTGTCACACCAATGTCTCTCAAGCCGGTTATGCCGCCGGAAGGGGTTGAGGAATCCTGCGTTACCGCGTTATATATCGTGTCTCTGACCGTGCGAATAACAGCCAGATCCCTCGCGAGAGCACCTCCCACCTCTTCTTCTTCAGAATCGGGATCCGAAAGCTCATTGACTGCGAATTGGACATCGTTATAGGTAGTGACAAGGTCCTGAAGCTTGGTTTTCAAAGTAGACCGATCGCTGACCACATTTAAATTCACCGTATCACTACCCGATGTTGTGCCATTGAGGGAGACGGTGATGCCCGGCAACACATCAGTCACCACATTAGTCGAGCGAGTCAGACCCACCCCGTTGTAGGTCAAAGAAGCATCGCCGGGATTCTGAAGTGATTGGGTCCCGCTGTTATTCGCCACATTTCCATTACTTGTGTCATGAAAGCCCAGATCGCTATCTGCAAGCGGTGAGCTGATCGTAAAACTGTTACTCGCGCCCGTCTGACCCTGTAGCGCAATGCGATACGCTGAGCCCGCTGAATCAGCCGCAACTAACACGGCAGTCACGCCGAGTCCCGCAGCGTTGATGGCGTTTGCCACTCCCTCAGGATTATCGTTGCCGGCGTCTATAGCAATATTGGTTGCAGTGCCACCGGCAGGCGTTGTCACGGTTAAGGTGAAGCCACTACCGGCATTGAGTGATTGTGTCTTGGAGGAGTAAGCGTTAGAGATATTACGCTGCTCAGTCGCTAGTGCAGATACGCTGAATTCATAAATTCCGCTGAGCGCCGAGCCATCGGTCGACAACACTGACACTTTGGCAACGTCTGAGCTGGTCGCCGTCGGCGTCGCCAATTCCTGAGAGTCATTGAGGCCATTGAGCTGATCAACCAAGGTCTGAACATTAAACTTCAAAACGGCGAGTGCCGAGATCTTTGCTTCCGCCGCTTCTTGAGAAGCAGTAATCTTCTCCTCAGCAGGGACTTTTTCAACATCAGTCAAATCGCGCGCGAGTTTGACAATATCAATGCCAGAACCGCCTCCCAGTGTCTGCATAACCGATGATGCGATGTTGTCAGTGGCCATCTGTTATCTCACTCTCACCCTAATCACTGCTGTTAACTGATGTAGTTGAACAACGTGAGCTGGCTCAGCTTCGCAAAGCTGGCCTGTAGTGCCTGCAACGCCACTGACTCTTGCGTCAGTTCAGTCACCGCCGTGGCATAGTCGAGGTCGTCTTCGCGCTGCAGCAATTCGGTCAACCGCAGCTCGATATCCTCAGTTACGGCCCGCTGCGTATCAATGGCAACGATTCTGCCCGCCATGGTGCCGTAAGAGGTGGTCAACTTGTCGCTGATGGTATTCAGCTTTGTGAGAGCAGACCGAATACCAGCCCCGTCGTCGCTTGTGAGGCTTAAAACGAGGTCATCCAGCGTGGCAAAGTCGTCCGCAGAGAACAGCTCTGGGCCTAATGTGTTGATGGTCATTTTTCTCACATCCGACACGTTAAGCTCCAACCTGCCATAGTCGCCGTTGTAGCTGACAGTGCCTGAGGGGTCCTCTATAAAGGCTGGGTGCTCGACCTTATTGCCCGAAAAAATGTAGTTGCCATTGAGGTCCTGAGCATTCGTCAGCTTAAGGAGCTCATCGCGCATAGCCCTGACCTCGGCACCGATCACATCGCGGTCTGCCGCTGCCAGGGTGTCGTTACCCGCTTGAACCGTCAGCTCAGTAATGCGCTGCATGATTTGCGTCATAGAGGTGAGCACGGTTTCTTCTGCAGTCAGTCGGGTTTCGGCGGCATCGATATTTTTCCCGTACACACCCTGGCGCTCCCTCGCGCTCTCCAGCCGTGAGATAAGGTCGGCCTTAGAGGGGTTTTCACTAGGATGCAACATTTGCTTCCCGGACCCTAGCTTGGCCTGAGACTCTGCCACCTTATTTTGGCGCGCCTGCATTTGCTCGGCGTTAACGCGATAGTACTGTGCTGTTGAGATTCTCATCGCTCAATCAACTCGCTTGAAGTAGTGTGTCGAAAAGTCGCTGGGACATCTGTATGACCTGCGCCGCAGCCTGATAAGCCTGCTGGAATCGAATCAGATTGGCTGCCTCTTCATCCAGGTTTACACCAACGGCAGATTCTCGGCTCGCTTGTGCCTGATCGCGAACCACCATCATCGCCTCTTTACCCAGCTCCGCCAGTTGCGCGCGAGACCCGGCTCCTGTCACGAGGTCTCTATAAGCGGCAGAAAAAGTTTGGCCCGCTATAAGCGGTGCGCGACCCAATTCGATCATCCGCAATATATTTTCATTGCTGCCTAAGCCATCGGTGTTGGCTTCAATGGTGTATGTGTCGCCTGCCTTGGGCACGTTGTTGAACTGGACCCGGATACCCTGATACTCAATGTCTGCGCCCGTTGTGTACAGGCGTGTGGCAACCACCGTATCGGTTGCGGTATCCGTAATCGTGTAAACACTATTTGAGCTGAAATCCACTCTAAAGGGCGCTGCTGGAAAGGTCGGGGGCACTGACTCAGGCTTGGCGTCAGCTCTGAGCGTGGCATCCACCGTGCCCGATCCTGTGACAAAAATCGCCAGATCATCAGCGGCGGGACCATCAATCAGCACACCCGTATCCAGCGCCATGCGACCCAGATCAGCAGGAGAACCCGTACCGGAAAGCGTCAATGAAATTTCAGTCGGTTTGTTGATGCCCGTTTTGCGATTGGCAAGATCGTTGAACCCCAAGTCGGTATCGGGCGCGGCAACCGGATTACCTGCATAGTCGTTGGGGTAATAGTCTGCGATGTCGGAAGAAACCGTAAAAGCATTGCCCACACCTGTGGTGTCACGAAGCGTAATACGATACCCACCGGTCTCGTCAGCCAGCAGCGTGGCCGTGATGCCAGGTATTCCCGTAGCGACATCATTAATCGCGTCTACAATGCCCTGAGGTGTATCGCTGCCAGCGGCGATCGTAACGGTGGTGGCGCCACCCCCCGAGCGGGTCACGGTCAGATCAAATGTCGCGCCATTATTGAGTGTTTGACTGGTGGTCGAGAATACATTGGAGACCACCTCTTCTCCGCTGGCAGAGATCTGGTAGGTCCCCTCGTAATTGCCCGAAACGAGGCCCAACGAGGTGAGTCCGGATCCGCCACCCACCAACCCCAGAATAATGTTTTCACCTTCGTGGCCGGCGGTATTGGTAAGTGCTATACCAGTTTCGCCGAACCATTCAGCTCGGACATTGGTCTGGTCAGACTCTGCATTGATTGCCTGAATCATCTCACCGACGGTCGCGTTGACCGCGTAACTGATTGTCACAGGGGCAATACTGCCGCTACCAATCGTCAGCGTTTTGGTGGGATCAATTTCTTGGGCTCTAACCTGGTTGTAGGCACTGGCCACTACGTTATTCGCAGTCAGTCCCTTGAATTCATCGTTTAGGTAGCTGGCCATCTTGGCGGCGGAGAAGGTTTCCCCTGCTGCCAGAGTGAGCGCATCGAGGGCAATACTTTGCTCTACATAACCATTAGTGTCGGCGGCGGCGTCATCGGGATCGTAATAGGTATTGCTGAAATTCACTGCTCCAGCAGCCACGAGTGTTTGTGCACCTGCCGTGCTATTCACGGTCGCTGACACTTTCTTTGAAGCGATAAACGCAGACTCGGTAGAGGTGACCTGCGTGATCAGGCCGGTGTCAGGATCCACGGCAGGATTAGTCACCGTTTTCTCACTGTTCAGAACCCCGAACCGTACGGTGACATCCAAATAAGCCGCGCTACCCGTTTGGTTAAGATAGGTAGTCGAATAAGAGCCCTCGCCAAAACCGCTGTCCAAAGACATCAGCGCATTAGCCTCGGCCGCGGTGAGTGAAGCGGTGCCCGCAACGTGCACACCCTCTCGCGTCAGCACCTGGATCTGCTGGTCGGAGCCACTTTGAATATCAAAGAGTATTTGCGCACCCGTGGTGCCCTTGGCGAGTTGAACGGCAGGGCGCAGCCCGTCAGCGGTGATGGTCAGGTCCTGGCGTGTCTGGGTCGCGCCCTCGTTGGAGAGGGTATATCCGTACTGAAAGCCGTTTGGTTGCTCTTCCTCGGGGACTAGTGCCAGAGAGGCCTCCGCACCCGAGGTATTGCCCGACCCTGGTGTTTGCCTCATCGTCGCCGCTGCGGCGACACGATCAATATCCTTGATCAACACCTCAAAGGTGCGAGCGGGTCGATCCTCTGTATGAAAGATCACCACGTCGCCGTTTTCGGGTGCTCCCGCGAGGGTAATACTCATCCCCATAAAAGGCTGGTCTTCACCAGAGCTGATGGCACCCAACCTTTCCCGGGTCAGCAGGTTAAGCACATCCCAGCTTTGCGTAGCCTCACGATAAATTAATTCTAATGCCTCGGTCGGTGCAGTAGCGGGGTCCGTTACTTTGGCCCCGGCGGACACCGCGCCATTGGCGGTATCCAGGTTGGCAACAAAACTGGTAGACGAGCGAAACAGATCACCGCCGAAGTCCCCCTCGGCATCCAGACCGCTGCGGTGTACTTGATTAGCTTCTTTTGCGAACGAGCTGGCCAGGTGGTCAAGTCCTACTCGCACCGGCCGCAAAACCTCCGAGCGAAACGCCATAGCACCGCCGATGCTTCCGCCGGGCGCGCCCGGCAACGGCCGCTTGGCGCCGTGGGGGTCAAGAATCAAACGCAGATCGGTACCGCCAGCCTTATCGCTTGAAAAAACACCGATCTCTTGTGAAGTGGTTGTGGTGACAATTTCAAAACCCCGACCGGACCCACCTAAATTCACGATGACCTGACCACTTGGTAGCTCGGTCACGCCGAGCTTCACCAGAGCCGACATCTCTCGCAAGATGGCATCTCGTTGATCCAGCATGCTGGGCGGCTGATCGAGAACCGACACTTTGCGATTCAGCTGCTTGTTGACTTTGAGCAACTGAGTTGAAAGCGCATTTAGCTCCTCGACAGATTGACGAAACGCCACCTCCGACTCTTTGGCGATGGTGTCAACCTGCAACGCAATATCGTTAAACCGCGCGGCAACGACCTCGCCAGTGTTCAGAAAGTCGGTGCGCAAAGGTGCGGATTTGGGATCGGTACTGAGCTGTTCTGCAGCGTTAAAAAAGTCATCCATCGCGTTGGCAAGGCTGATGCTCTCGGTACCCATAATGTCAACAATACGGTTGGCGTACTCGATGACGGGCTCATTAACCTCCAGTTCACTCGTGGCATCACGCAAGGCACGCTCGATAAATTCGTCATAAGCGCGCCCAACTGCCTCTGCCTGGGCGCCAGAACCAAAACTGAAAACGCCTTCCTCTACCGGATAGCTTTCCCCTATCTTGAGTTCGCGGCGGCTGTAGCCGGGCGTATTGACGTTAGCAATATTGTTGCTGGTCGTGGACAAGGCCTGCCGGTAAGCATTGACGGCCCCGCTGCCGATGGAGAGGATGTCGACCATCTTTCAGAGCCCTCGGCTACTGAGCAGAGGCAAGTGATTGATAAGCACTTACCCCCATGCCCTTTCGTGCTGTCGCTAAGCCGCCTGGGTTCTCCAGTTGACGGACCAGCCAATCGGTCATGCCAATGCCTTGAGACTTGGCTAGCGAAGTCGACAGCTCCGCGTCAAACATCTCTTCGTAGCTGTCTCCTGCGCTCGACTCCCACAGACCACTTTTCAGGCCCTCTCCTGCGTCGCGCATGGACTTCAACATCATCTGAATAAAAAACGCTTCAAACTGCTGCCCCACTTCGCGGGCAGCCGACATCTGATCTTCCTCGGCCTTGGCGCGCAACTTTGCGAGCCCCTGAAAGTCGTTGTAGCTTGAAACGACGCCGTTCATCAGATCACCACGAGCTCGGCCTTGAGGCTACCCGCGCTCTTGAGCGCTTCCAAAATGGCAATCAACGATGTTGTCGAAGCGCCGCTTCGGTTGATGGCATCGACGATGTCTCTCAGATCTACCGTCTCATCTATAAGACCAGTGCCACCCGCGCCCTCGGACACCTCAACAGTGGAATTCGCGACATCGCGCGTCTCTACGCCTCGGCCCTCGGTAAACGGTCCCGGCTGTGAGACCTCATTAAGGGTTGAGACGCTAACGTTGACCGTGCCGTGAGACACCGCGGCCGCAGAGATCTTCACTTGCTGGTTAATCACAACGGTACCCGTTCGCGAATTGATCACGACCTTCGCAGGGGGAATACCCGGCTCGACCTCTAGATTCTCGATCATACCCACAAAACTGACTCGCTCAGACAGTCCAACGGGCGCGCGCACCGCGAGAGACACGCCATCCATCGCAAAGGCAGTACCCTCACCAAAGACCTCATTAATCTTTTCTGTAATCGCAGCCGTCGTGGAAAAATCATTGCCATTGACGTTGAAAACGAGGTGATCGCTCTTGTCGAAAGAGTTGTCGACCTGACGCTCAACCGTCGCCCCGTCGGGGATACGACCAGACGTGGGAATACCAATCTGCACGCTCGTGCCGTTCTGCTCTTCCATCACGCCGGTCACGGTGAGAGGACCCTGAGCCACGGCATAGGTTTGTCCATCAATACCACGAAGCTCGGTCATCACCAGGTTGCCACCGCGCAGGCTTGTTGCGGTCCCCAACGCTGCGACATTCACGTCAACTACTTGGCCAGGCTTGGCGAACGGCGGTAAGGTAGCCGTGACCATCACAGCCGCCACGTTGTCCACCTGAATGGGTCGACCGCGGGATTGCGCCAAGTCGTAGTCGTCATAAGGATTTGTGGTGACACCGAGGCTCTCGAGAATCGCTTTGAGGCTCTGCCCGGTGAATGTCGGATCCTTGCCATCGCCAGTACCTGCGAGGCCGACAACCAAGCCGTATCCGACTAGCTGGTTACCCCGCACACCGCCCACGTTTGTAAGGTCTTTGACTCGATCAGCCAGCGCGGTATTCACCACCAGAGAAAGGCAGAAAACGCTTATCCATGTGATGACATTCTTGTGCCCAATCATGATCAGACGCTCCAATTACAAGGGCCAATACTTGAACAACAGCTGGGTAATCCACCCAGGCTGTGTCGACTCAGCCAGATTGCCAGAGCCGCGGTAGGAAATCTGAGCCTGTGCCATTCGCATAGATGACACGGTGTTATCCGGCTGCACGTCACGCGCACGCACCACACCGCGAACCTGGATAAATTCGGCGCCTTCCGTCAGAGAGAGCTGCTTGCGCCCCTCGACGATCAAATTGCCGTTCGGCAAAACCTCGGCAACCATCGCCGTAATCACCCCTGAGAGCGCGTTCGCTTGTGCCGCAGTGCCCACACCCTCGGTGCCAATCTCTGCCTTATTCAGATCGATGTCACCGCGCACATCGCCCCAAAAGCCGTTGGGCGACAGCAGCGAATTCGTCCAGCTGCTGGCGAGCACGTCGTTAGTTGCCTTGCGCTCAGTGATCAATGAAGAGTTACGCGACGCCTGAGTTGACTCGTTGAGTACGACCGTGATGATGTCACCGACGCGCCACTGACGCTGACCCTGGAACAGTGACATATGCATGCTGTTGCCCAGGATGGATCCTGTCGGCAACGCGTTGGCTGCCGGCTCGAGGGGCCGAATCGGTGCAAAGTCACTGTTGTCTTCCAGCGGCGGCTTGGAGGCACAAGCCCCAAGCAACAAGCTCGCCATCAACATTGTCAGAGTGCGCATCATCGCATCAACTCACTATAGGTTCTGGTTAAGGAAGCGCAGCATGCCGTCCGCCGCGGAAATGGCCTTGGAGTTCACCTCGTAGGCGCGCTGCGTCTCGATCATGCTGACCATCTCAGCCACAACGTTGACGTTAGAGGCCTCTAGGGAGCCTTGCGCCAACTCACCAAAACCCGCTAGACCCGGTGTGCCGACTTCTACCGGTCCGCTGGCAGTCGTCTCACGGAAGAGGTTGCGACCAATCGGCTGCAGGCCTGCTTCATTAATGAAGCGTGAAACCTGAATGGTGCCGATCTGGCTGCTACCGCCGCCGCCGGCCAATTCCACACTGACTGTTCCATCACGACCGATGGTCACGGCCGCTGCGTTATTGGGGATGTTCACCGCGGGTACTAACTGTTGACCGTTAGCGGTCACCAACTGGCCCTGATCGTTCAGCTTAAATGAGCCATCGCGGGTGTACGCAAAGGTGCCGTCTGCCTGCAAGATCTGGAACATACCGCGGCCCAGGACGGCGACATCCAGTGCATTCTCCGTCGACATCATGTTGCCCTGCTCATGAAGCTTTTCTGTCGCGATAATGCGGGAACCTGTACCCATCATCAGGCCGGTTGGCGCAATGGTCTGTGCATCAGCAGAAGCGCCGGGCTGTCGAATATTCTGGTACAACAGGTCCTCGAAAACCGCTCGGTCCCGCTTGAAAGCAACGGTGTTGACGTTTGCCAGATTGTTGGCAATGACCGTCATGCGGCGCTGCTGCGCGGTCAAACCTGTTTTTGCTACCCAAACTGAGGCGTCCATCTCACTTTCTCCTTAAGACTAGGCGTACCGCATCATAGTGGTGCCCGAGTCATCCAATTCCTTCATCTCACTGATCATCTTGATCTTGATCTCAAAGGATCGAGACATATCCATAAAGCCGACCAGCTGCTCGGCGACGTTAATGGAAGAACCCTCCAGTGCACCGGGCTTGATGGCCGGGGGGTTAGGCCCTCCCTCGAAATCACCGCCTTTTCCTCGGGCTGTAATCGTCTCGTAAAGTCCGTCCACTCTGCGGACCATTCGCACACCAGTTGCGTCGCGCAACAGCAAATTACCGACGATGGTCGGCGGGGCATCGGGCTGCACCGGGTCAGTCGCGGTGACCGTACCGTCATCCGCGATCGCCAGTTCGACTCCTACGGGCGCAGTAATCGGTGCGCCACCTTCGCCCAGTACGACATGGCCGTTAGCGGTGGATATCAGGCCGGCTTGATCGATGGCGAGATCGCCCCTGCGCGTGAATGCCACCTGCCCATTGGGCGCCTGTACGCCGAGCAAGGCAGAGTCCGACAAGTAAATATCTAACTTTCGGCCCGTTGAAATCAGCGGTCCCGGATTAATCACCAGCTCATCGTTGGACCGATTCATCGGCACAAAACGCGAACCATAGCCGACGCCCGCGACCTTAGAGGTCTCCGTTGCAAACTGAAAAGTCTGCTTAAAACCCACCGTCGAGGCGTTAGCTAGGGCGTTGGCGTGCTTAAGCTTCATGTTATTGAGCTGCTTCAGCGACGCCATTGCGGTAAAGATTAAGCGATCCATTGCGACTTATTCCTCAGCTTCCTCAGCAGTTAGCCACGCATCTGGATGATGGTTTGCGTCAAGGTTGAACTGGTCTCGATCGCTTTCGCGTTGGCCTGGAAGTTCCGCTGGGCGGTGATCAATGCCACCAGCTCCGCGGTCAAGTCCACATTAGAGCGCTCGGTTGCACCCGCGCGAATCGTTCCAAAGCCCGCACCACCTGGTTCACCCAGCTTTGCCTCACCTGACTGTGAGGTCGCGGTGAAACCACTGTTACCAACCTGACGGAGGCCCTTGGGCGTCGCGAAGTTAGCCAGAATAATCTTGCCCAGCGACTTCTGAGAGCCGTTGGAGTAACTCGCCACCACCAGGCCGTCTTCGCCGATGTTCACACCCACCAGATCCCCTTCCGGCGCACCGTTCTGTGACTGGTTGAGTACCGCGAATGGGCTGTTGAACTGCGTGCTGCCCACGTAGTCGACATTGATGTCATTACCAATAATGGTCGCAGACTTGAGCACCGACTCACCGACTGGCGACACCAAGGTACCACTGGTATCGAAGGTCAGCTCGCCGCGATCCAAAAAGATGGGGCTCCAGTTAGGAATATCATTCTCGTCAAAGGTGCCCTTATCCGTTGTCTCGAGCCACTCGCCGTTTCGATCCTGGTATACATAAAGCGGAGTCGTGCCCTGTGTATCCGGCGACAACGAAATGTAGGATGAGTTGGTGCCGAAAGCAGGGGAGACGTCCTCGAGACCAAAGTCTGCGGAACCCGCTACCTGCAAGAAGGAGTCATCTGTTGCGGTAGAACCAGTGAAAGTCAATGAGCTGCTGACCGCGTCAAATTCTACCTGAACACCCGACACCTGATTGCCCAGCTTGTCGGCCATCAGGTTAATTTTGTCCTCTACTTCAGTGGTGAAGTCCCCTACCGAGTACTGACCCGGCTCGAGCAGGATCTGGGACGAGATGTTATCTACAATCACCGTCAAGGAGCGGTTGTCTTCTGTCACCTCAAAGGGCTTAGAAGGATCGATACCCATCTGGTTACCCTGAACGACCGCGGGCAGCGACGCCTGACCGCGCACCGCGGGTCGGTTGGCTACGGCAGACAGAGCCTCAGCAACGCTGACCGTATTTTCACTCTCGGGTGTGCCTACCGTCACACCGAGACCGAACAGTCGCTCCCCGACCGTGCTCGCGGTGGCCGCTGTGCCAATTTCAAATGTCGTTCCATTGTCGGTGTTGTACTGGGCATCTACCACACTCGCCACGTTACGAATCGCAATACTGGAACCGTCACCTGTGGTCCCAGAGGAGACCACGAATGCACCATCGGAGAAGTTAACCTCAACACCGTAACGCTGGTTACGCGTCTCGGCGATCAAATCGCCCGCTGGCGTCATTGTAGAGGTGAGCACGATCGCGTTATCACCGTCAGCAGAGGACAGTGCTGAGATGCTCGCCAGTGCCGTATTTCGCTCTGCATCATCGTCGCCAGTATCTAAAGCGAGGTTCAGATTGGTCGCGCCAAATAACTCACCCGTCACAGCACCGTCAGAACTCAGGTGAATCGTGTCATCACCCGTCTGCGTAATCCTCAACGCCTGACGCGCAAAGTCGTACTCGACCTGAATATCACCATAGGATCGCCCGTCAGCACCGACAGGTAAATTATTGACGTAGGTCACGCCTGTGGTGACGTCGGCTTCATATCCCCCAGCAAAGAACTTGTTCATTGCATACGCCAACTCTTCGGGCGATATCATGGGGTTGTCTATCGAACCTGTTGGCACGATGTCTGCTGCTGCCACGGCGGCTGCGATGATTTCACCCACTGGAACCTTTAAAAGGTCCTCGTTACCCTCACCCAGATCGCGGCTAATATCCAACGTTTCCGTGGTGGCCGTGGGGTCCGCAGTGCCATCGGCGCTGACGTAATAGCCACTGATGTCGAATTTTTTGCCGTCGCCGAACCGCTCCTGAATGACCCTAGTTAACTCAGTCGCCAGCTCCTGGCCCGACAGCTCATCAATGCCCTCTTTGCCAACCAGGTGCTCGAGGCCCACGCTGATGTAGTCAGA
>Ga0181593_10004322_pt1 | contig 12952 bp, 9 predicted proteins | sample 071ome_19_FD_133756 | JGI IMG/M metagenome (GOLD analysis project Ga0181593, IMG submission 133756) | Coastal salt marsh microbial communities from the Groves Creek Marsh, Skidaway Island, Georgia - 071413AT metaG (megahit assembly) | ecosystem: Environmental > Aquatic > Marine > Intertidal zone...
GGAGCGGAGCGTTGGATGGATCTTTCGCGAGTCTGCGTAATCCGACTTTAGTCTTTGAGCGCGGGTTTCAGTCTAAAGGGTTCGATGCGGCGGGACCGACGCGAACGAAGAGCGGCGGTGGAGAAAAGGGAACGATGGCGGGTTCGAACGCCCCGGCGGATGAAATGGATGCCAAAGATAAGAACATTTTGGACAATTTGTTAAAGTCGCACGACGTCGTGGCGCTGGCGGAGGCTATCGAAGACGCCGGAAGAGAACGGGATACGATGTCTATCGCGGAGCTTCACGAGCTTGTGCGTACTTTTAAGACTCCGGCAAGGTCTGAGGCGGAGACACAAAAGATGATGAAGCTCTTGGAGGATTCTGGACGGGTCATCGTATTGGAGGATATGGTGTACTTGCACCCGCGAGACGTCACGGCTTCAGTGCTTCGGGTGCTTCCGGGCGTTCCCTCGCGCGTGTACGGGGTTACGGACACGGATTTAAAGAGTATGCAGACGGAGTTTGAAACTTTGAACGAGTCATACCAGCAAGCGCAGCGCAGCGCCGCGGCTAGATCTCGTATGGTGGTATCTAGCGGTCTTCTTGTGCTCTGCTTGCAGCTCGCCACGTTTGTACGCCTGACGTACGTCGAGTTTTCGTGGGACGTCATGGAACCTCTGTCTTACTTTGTCGGTCTCGCCAACGCCATCGCCGTGTACATATATTACCTCTGGAACAGACGTGACTTTTCCTTCGAGACTTGGCAGAGCAGTCTCGAGAGCAAGTCGCTCAAGCGTACCCTTCAGAGCAAAGGCGTCGATTTAGACAGGTACGTCTCCCTCGCGCGTCGGCTTCGTCGCCAGGGTCGATGATCGTCGTCCACATTTGTTTATCGAGCCTGGGCGGTAAGAAGAAGGAAATTAGCTATGAAAACCAACGTTATTTCCGCCGTCGGCGTCGCGCGTCGTGTCGTTGGTCGGCGCAATAATCCACGCGTTACGTGGAATATACTAAGTACCTATAGGAAAGGAATTGAAAGCGTAAAACCCCTCAAGACCCAACAGATCCTCACACGCGCGCGCCCGGCGGCCCCTCGTCGACGCCCGCCCGCGAACTCGAACAGAAGAAGACCGATCGAAAACCACTCATGCCTCAAGTCCCGCTCGTGTGTCACGGCCACTCGCGCCCGATCGTCGCGCTCGAGTACTCGCACGTGACCCCGGACGGAGTGTTTCTCATCTCATCCTCCAAAGATGGTCAACCGATGCTTCGGTGTGGAGACTCTGGTGATTGGGTGGGAACATTTCAAGGACACAAAGGATGCGTGTGGCACGCGACGTTGAACCGCGAGGCGACGCACGCGGCGACGGCGAGCGCGGATTTTAGTGCGAGATTGTGGAATGCGATCACCGGGGATGAGTTGAAGTCGTTCGCGCACAAGCACATCGTGAAGAGCGTGAGCTTTTCGAGCGAAGGGCAAAAGTTGTTGACGGGTGGGAGCGAAAAGTTGTTGCGGATTTTCGACCTGGGAAAGCCAGAGGCGGAACCGTACGTGATGAGCGGAAGCGGATCTCAAATTAAAACGGCGCAGTTTATAGCCAACGACGCATTCATTTTGAGCTCGTGCGCCGAGGATAAAGGAATTCGGGTTTGGGACGTGAAGTCGAACACGGTGGTAACGACGTTGAGCACCGAGTCGCCGGTGACGTCGATCGAGGTGAGCGCGGACGGTAAGAATATGACCACCGCGGATGGGAAGACGGTGACGTTTTGGGATATGCAAAACTTTTCCAAGGTGAAGACTTGGACGATGGATTACGAGGTTGAGAGCGCGTCCGTGAGTCTCAAGCACAAAAAGTTCGTCGCAGGTGGTCCGGACATGTGGGTGCACTTGCACGACATGGAAACCGGCGCCGAAGAGCAGACGAACAAGGGTCACCACGGACCGGTGCACACCGTTCGCTTTGCCCCGGACCAGAACAGCTTCAGCTCTGGATCGGAGGATGGAACGATTCGCATTTGGCAGACGGTCGAGCCGAAGGATTAATGAAGCGTCTGAATGAGTCGAGGATTGAATTCGACTTAAATTACACACACGTAGTCTTAGACTTTGCTTTTCTCTTCTAGGCTAGAAATCCCCCTCTGAGCGGGGCGAAAACAATTTTTTTTGTAGTCGTGTCTCAGTTCTTGTCACCAAACACCTTTTGCTTTAACGCCTTGACGCTCGACTCGACCCAGCCTAACGCGGAGAATGCAAACCAACCGATGGCTATGATGAGCAGAGAGTGGAGCACGCGCAGCATCTCTGGGTTGGTTTCCAGAAGCGGTCTGACGTACGTCAAACCGACAAACAACCACGCGAGCGCCGTCGACGAACCCAGCCCGTATCCCACGATGACTTGGGGCGGGGTGTGATACCCCGTCTTGACTCTCAAGTAACTCAAAAATATCCCCAACACCACCAAAACGGCAGAAACCGCCAACTGCGCTGGGTATCCCAACGCAGGCGCGGCATCCTTAAAGTGCGCCAAACTCGCCGCCCCGTAGACGCTCAGATACGACAGCGAAGTCGCGTGCGAACTCGGCATCCCAGGATCCGCCTTGATCGCCCCATCCGGTCGCTCGTGGTTTAAAACCCGTTTCAAAATCTTCCCATTGACGCTGTTCACAACGCTTCCGAGGAGCGCCCAGCACGTCTCTGCGCTCGGGTTGAGCAGCAAAAAGGCCAACGCGGTGCAAGAGACAACAAACTTTGTGCTCTCGTTCACCGCCGCCAACACGGCGGACTTTCGGCTCGGTCCGCGCGCTGAAGGCGACGGTACCGACGCCGCAGCGTCACCTGCGCTCGCGCGCGTTCTTGTTCGCGCCGCGCGCAACATGGGTGTGGATAAAATCGAGACCGGGGTCCCCTCAAAAAGTAGTGCTTTGGTTTCGATGCGCCGAGTGCGGTCGACTTTCGTCTTCGAGCGAGACGTCGGGGCACGCGTGGGTAGCCTTCTGTCGGTCGAGGAGAGTCTCGCGATCGTCGGCGATGGTCGCGATCGAGCGGCTATCATACAACCGACCAACGCGCGAGTGCGTGAGGGAGTGAGGGAGCCCACCGGAGACGCGCTCGATGGATTTGGTGTCGTCATTCTATTACACAATTAAAGGCTGGATGAATATGCGATGTATCTTCGATGAATGCTCACGCGGCGCGATCGTAGTATCGATCGAGCGTCTTGGCTGGGATGCGCTTGAGAAGTTCTCTCGGGAAGATGCGTAAGAGCGACCAGGCGAGATCGAGGGCGTCGTAAATGTTGCGTCCCTCGTTGCCTTGGTTGATAAACTTTCGCTCAAACTTGTCTAAGAATTCGAGATAGAGCAAGTCATCGGAGCTAAGAGCTTCTTCACCGACCACAGCTTTCATCGCGAGGGTGTCCTTGCCGATGGCGTAGTTGGCGTAGAGCTGGTTGGACACTTCACCGTGATCTCTGCGCGTCATGCCGTCGCCAATAGCAGACTTCATCAAACGGCTTAGAGAAGGCAAGACGTTGATCGGGGGATAAATTTGCCTGTTGTGCAACTGGCGATCAATGTAAATTTGTCCCTCAGTGATGTAACCCGTCAAATCCGGAATCGGGTGAGTGATGTCGTCATTCGGCATCGTCAGAATGGGCAACTGCGTGATTGAACCCTTTCGTCCCTTGATCCGCCCGGCTCGCTCATAAATGGTCGCTAAATCGGTGTACATGTAACCTGGGTAACCACGTCGACCCGGAACTTCTTCACGAGCCGCGCTCACCTCGCGCAAGGCGTCCGCGTAGGAAGACATGTCGGTTAAAATCACCAGGACGTGCTTCCCGCATTCGTACGCCAAATATTCAGCTGTCGTGAGCGCGATACGCGGCGTAATGATGCGCTCAATCGTCGGATCGTTCGCAAGGTTCAAGAAGAGGACAACCTTTTCCAGGCTTCCCGTGCGCTCAAAGTCTCGTCTGAAGAAGTTAGCCGTCTCGAGGTTCACTCCCATGGCGGCGAACACGATGGCAAAGTCGTCCTCCTTCCCGGCTCCACTACCCGAGGACGCCACCTCGTTGCCATCGTCGTCTCTACGCTGAACTAAACCCGCCTGTCGACAAATTTGCGCCGCAATCTCGTTGTGCGGCAATCCGGCCGCGGAGAAGAGCGGAATCTTTTGCCCCCGAGCGATCGAATTCATGACGTCAATGGTTGAGATCCCCGTCTGAATCATCTCCTCCGGGTACGTTCGCTCGCTCGGGTTAATGCTCGCCCCTTGAATATCCAAATACTTCTCCGCCATCACCTTGGGACCACCATCGATCGGGTTCCCGCTTCCGTTAAAGATTCTCCCGAGCATGTCTTCACTCACCGGCGTCTTGAGCACCTCCCCCGTGAACTCCAACTTTGTATTCTTTCCATCAATCCCAGACGTCCCTTCAAAGATTTGCACCACGGCGCGCTCGCCGTCGACTTCGAGCACTTGCCCACGACGCGCAGACCCGTCCCCGAGACGCACGTTGACGATTTCGGCGTACTTTGCGTTGGCCACCTTGTCCAAGATCACCAGAGGACCAGCCACGGCGGAAACCGTTCGGTACGTCAGGTTTGGCGACGTCGCGTCGATCGTCGCGCGCGCGGCGGCGATTTGTACCGACGCAAAGTCATCCGCGAGGGTGTTTCCGGACATGCTCGGACGAGACGAGATCGGTGTAGGGTTCGTTCGTACGCGCGAGTCTGAAAATGAAGCGGAGTGCGCGTTTGCTTGCGACAAAAAGGGATTTCCGCAAGCGGAACACAACGCAACGCAACGAATGGATTCATTCGTTATAGTTTACAAATTCAATTCATCGAGCGTTCGCGCGCGACGTCTACGTGCCTACCCATCAGAAGAACGAACGTCCGACGGTTCCGAGCCAGTCGGCGGTCTAGTTGTAGTACAACTCCAGGTTCATGCCGTCGTGCACCTCGTAATCCTCCAGCGTGATGTGATCCTTATAAATCGTGTACCACTTTTGAATTCTAATCTTCTCCGGTCGCGTCCCCGTCTGCGCGGCGACGAGTTTCTTCAGGTCACCGATGGTGTCGTCCTCGCTGCAAGCAAAAAGTAAACATTCATTCCTCAGTCTGTCGTCTTCCTCGTACGCGTCGCGGGTCGGCGCATCGATCGATCGAGCATCGCGTCGTTCACACGCACTTGCACTTGACCCTGATCTTCTTCCCGAGTCGGTCGTTGAGCACGACTTCGATCATGACGATTTGGTCGTCTACAACGGGTTGACTGACTGCGTGCCGCAGAGTGACGCACGCACGCGGTCCGTCTCGCGGGACTTTCGTCTCTTCGATCGCGAAACTCCGGTGAAGACGAACGGCGACGGTCGCGTTCGTTCGTTCGCTCCGAGCGGTTCGTTCGTCTCGATGTCGCCCGAACGTGCGATGGACCCGACGCTGGAACTGGAAGAGTCGACGCTGGTTTGGACGAGAGAGTGGATGAAACGAGCGAGCTTTCAAGCCTACACGGTGACGCTCGACGCCACCGAGCGCGGAGGGCTCGGCGTGAACGAGTTGAGGTGTCTCGCGGTGCCGGAAGCCAGCACTTCGGCGGCGGCAGTGGAGATGGAGGGCGCGTCGCGAGTGCAAACTGCTAGACGGTTATTCGAGTCGTCGATGCGCGAGCAAAAAATTGATGAGATTTGGGCGAAAAAAGTCGAGGCGAACGGGGCGTTGTTCAACGGGACAAAGTTTAGATACGCGTCGTGTGCGTTTCGCGACGCGAGCGGTCGAGATGGGGCGGGTGAGGCGGTGATTGTGCTATGGCTCGGATTGACAGATTACAAGACGTTTCTCGGTACGAATTGCGCAGACGATTGGGAAGTTTTGATGCGATGCAACGCCGATGAAACCGCGAACTTCGACGAGGATGTCGACGAAGAGACGCGTGGTGGTATTCGGCGCCGCGATGACGTGGAGCGGTACGCGCACTATGCGGATGCGTTGGGAAATTGCGTCGCGTTGCGAACCGCCGACGACAAATTTATCTGTCTGCATCGAAGCGACAAAGTTGGAGAGGCTCCCAACGCGATCGTTTTCCCGGGCGGTCACGGCGAACCGAGCGAGGTGGGGTTTGATAAATCTTCCGAAACCGTTTTAGACGTTTCGGACCACATGTTTGACAGCGCATTGCATGAATTGGAAGAAGAGCTCGGCGTGCCGCGAGCCGACGTTTCCTACTTTACCTGCCTCGGTATCACCAGGCGTGTCGTCAACGCCCGATCCTGCATGATTTTCTACGCCGAAACCCAACTCACGAGCGCACAAGTGCTCAATCTCTATCCGTCCGCCGCGCACGGGTTCGAGAGCTCCAAAGCGATCGCTCTACGATTTGAAGATTTTGATACGGCGTCGATGCCCGGCGACCACGTCGGCGCCGTCCATCTTCTCGCCCGGTTTCGATCGACACGACGTCGTTAGTGTAAGCGCACGTAAAAACATCCACGCACTCGTGATTGATTATGTTAGCATCCAATAGCACGCAGACGTCTCCGCCGTCGTCGTCCATGTATGATAATTCAGAATGAAAACCTTCGGTCCGGCTGACGCGAGCGAAACTCAAATGTGAACAACATCATCTTGAATAAAAAATCCATCCAAACGTCGCCTCAGACGTCGCCTCAGACGTCGTCTCGTCGCCACCCGCGTCCCGAACGCACGCATGGCGTCACTCAACGTCGCTTCGCAATCCCCATCCGCCCCGCAAGGGCTCGGGCTCGGGCTCGACCGTCGTCCCGACGCGGATAAACTGACGAGTAATCAGCACGCAACGACATCGGTAACAACGAATCGTGATGTTGATCCGACCGACGCCGACGGAGACACGGACGGAGCGGTGTCGGTCCGTGACCTCGTCCGCGCGAACGCGCAACGCGCGGGGCGCGTGTTGCACGCGAATATGCTCGCGGCGAAGCGAGCGGAGGAGCAGGCGTCGTTGACGATCGAAGATCAACACGAACGCGTAGTGAAGTATTTAGCGGCGTACCCGGCGGAAGGGCCGAGTTTGAGAGCGTCGACGCGGATAGACGCGTTGGCGGCGCAGTTTCCGAGTTTGGGAAAGATAATAGATCGGTCTCCGACGGTGAGAAGGATTATGGAGGATGAGAGGGCGTTGTTGTCGTTGACAGAGGCGTTGACAAACGGCGGTACTGGTTTGGCAGAGTTGGTGGCGAATTACGGAGGGGCGAAGAACGTATCGGATGCCGAGGCTATGGAGGAGTTGGAGCTGTTGCAAAAAGCGCGGGATGAGTTGTTGTATTTTAGAACGGGCGTGCCGAGACCTGGGGCTTCGCCGATGGGGTTGCCGGTGCAACCGACGGAGGAGGAGGACGAGGCGTATCTGGTGAGTGTGAGCAAGGGTGGGGAAAATGATGAATTTCCGCCGGTGAGGGATGTGTATCTCAGAGCGCACGCCAAAAAGATGGACATCGTCGTGCCGTTCACCGCGGCGTTTCTTGCGTTGATACTCGCGGCGTTGGGGTGCAAGTTTGTGAGCTTTACAGTGTGCTTTTGCGCCGGATGCCTCTTGTTAGCCGTGGCGCATCAACACGCGCGGCGGCAGGTGCAGTATCACTACAACAACCGCAACATCGGTACGATGGCAGCCATGACGGTGCACGCGCTCGTTTTTACGACGGCGATTCAGTTTTACACCGTGCTCATGCCAGCTTACTTTGCCGAAGCACCCATCTTTGCCATGGTGGACGCCGTCTGTTTCGTGTTGTGTCCGTACCTCTTTTACAAGACGTACGCGTTGGGTCCCGGTTACTGTCCGACGGCGGGCAGCGACTTTCACTCGTGGAAGATGACGATGGAACGGGTGAGTGCGACGATGGGTGGGAAGAATCAAGCGGAGAACGCGGCGTTGATGATGCAGAAGAACAGGTACTGCAAGACGTGTCACGCCGCTCGACCGTTGCGATCGAAACATTGCTCCATGTGCAATCGCTGCGTGAACAAGATGGATCATCACTGCCCCATCACGATGACGTGCATCGGCGCCAACAACCAGCGGGCGTTTCTCTCCGCGACGAGCACGATGCTCGTCGGTCAGAGCTTGTTCCTTTACTTTAGTTCAAAATATTTCGGCGAGCTCGTTGACGCGCACAGCGCGCAGTCGTCGAGCTTTGGCGTCTTAAATTTCTTCATCGTGAGATGGCGCGCCTGGAACGATGCGCCCTACGGCATCGGGTTGTTTTTCCTTCAAATCTTCCTGACGCTGTACTGCGCACTCATCGTCGGCCGCATGGCTTTCGGCGTCGCCACAAATCTCACGGTGAACGAAATGGAAAACGCGTGGCGTTACGAATACCTTCAATCTGGCGACGAAAAGTATCCCTACCGCAACGTCTTTGACGCCGGGCCGAGAATCAACTGTCTCACCTTTTGGCGCGATGTGGACAAGAAACGAGACTGGGATGGCTACCACGCCGCCGCCGCGCGCAACCAAGCTGATCTTCCGGTGTGTCCGCGCTTTAGCTATGGTTGGTTTCACGGTTCATCCGTGATGCCAAACGCGTTGCGCGCGATTTGCAAACTCCACTCTGAAGGTCCGTTGTTACCACCGACCGCTGCGAGCGGCGCCGCCGCCGGCGGCGACCACCACGGGCACTCGCACGGGGGTAGACCATGTCAACACGATCACGGCCACGGGCATTCGCACGGCCACGTCGCGCACGCCGTTTGAGAGAGACCAAACGTTTTCAATTTTAATACTCTGATTAATACTCGAGCGTCGCATCAAACTTCACCTCACTCATCCACCGCACCGCACTTCGGTCCGTCCCATCCGACCCGTCATGAGTCGCACCACCGCGCGTCGCCAACGCGGCGTTCACCGCGCGCGCGACTACGACCCAGAGTTTGGCGACGCGGACGACGACGCGCGAAAGTATCGCAAGAGTTTCGTTGGACGTTCGAGACGCGCGAGGCGATTACTTCGAAAGTTTCCAGCGCTCGCGCGCGTGGTGGATCGACTCTCGACGCGAACGGGAGCGTTGGGGGTGGTGATGGTGTTGATGTTCGTGTTGGCGGCGTCGAGGAGCGGCTCACGCGCGCGTCGATCGTCGATGTCGTCATCGTCGTCGTCGTCTTTTGGTCAAGTTGAAGATCTCTCGTCGCGAGGAGGACGCGCGCCTTCGTCGGTTTCGCGCGACATCGACGGCGGCGCACCCGTGGTCCGTTCGTCCAACGGTGTCACGCAAGGGTCATATCGTCGAACGGGAGTTCGTAGCGCGAGTGGATCGAAACTCATTCCGAGGATTATCCACCAGACGTACAAGTCGCGAAAAGCGCTCACAGAGAGAGACAGAGCGATGATGCAGACGTGGAGCGATATGAATCCGGACTGGGAGACGCGGTTTTACGAGGATGAAGATTGCGCGGCGTTTGTGAACGAACACTTTCCAGAGTACTTTGAGGCGTACAGCGGGTTGACGAAGAAGGTGGAACAGAGTGATTTTTTTAGATATCTCGTCATTTTGAAACACGGCGGCGTGTACGCGGATATCGATACAGAGTGTCGACAGCCGTTGGATGAAGTGATCGACGCGCAAGATACCCTGATTGTGGGTTGGGAGAATGAGTTTCGAACGGATGCGCAGGCGTACTCGAGACATTTCGTTCGTCGACGCCAAGTGTTGAATTGGGCGTTTGCCGGCGCGCCGGGCCACCCGGCGCTCGTCGCCGTGTCCGAGCATATCAAAGCTGGAGCGAAGACTGTGTTCACAAAGGCTTCCAATCGTAACACGCTCGAAAGAACTGGGCCCGGGGCGTTTACTGATGCCCTCATGAAGCACTTCGAATCGCAGCGCACGGATGGGAAGACGTTTTGGAATGTGAGAATGCTGCCAAAGGTGGCGTTCGGCACGCATCCGTTGGGCGAAGAGGGAGTCAGCCAAGAGCACCCCGACGTAGTTATAGCGCACCGTTACTCGGGCGGGTGGAAGCATAAATCGGGTTGGAACGGCAAACGATCGATTTTCGATCACATGTCTATTTTCTATCACTCGCTGAAGAATGACTTGCCCGAGTATCGGGAAAAGATTGCTTCTCGAGACGAACATTTTCAGATGCCTCCGGTGGAGAACGGGAGGATGTATCCCGTGAGCACCATCTGGGAGCCGAGTTTCGATTTAATGACCCCGCTAGTGGGAACGGTGATGGACAAGGAACGCGAGGCGGAGGGATACTGGATGACGATGTACGGTAGGCCGCGACTGGCGACGCAAAAGCCTCTTCCGTCTGGACAAACGCCGGCGGACATTCTCTTCTCCGGCCTGGAGCGACACGCTGGTCAGCATGTTCCCGAACGAGGAGTGTTCGTCGACATTGGCGCCGGTCTTGGTTACTACACGAACGCCGCGGCGTCGCATGGCCAAGATGTGTACGCGTACGAATGGTATCGCGAGCACGGAATCAATTTGCGCGCCGCCGTCGATTACAACGGTTACGCCTCCAACGTCAAGATTGACACCGATTTCGCCGTGTCTCGAGCTGAACACATGTTTGACGCGTTGTTTAGCCAAGTATCAAAGATTGATGCCATGCGCATCGCGGGCCGCGGGTACGACGTTGAAATTCTCAGAGGCGCGAATTTACTCTTTGCGGGCGAAAAGCGTCCGGACGTGCTTCTCCTCGAGCTCAACGTCCACGTCATCGGGGAGGTTAGTTCGCACTCCACCAAGGATATCACGCAATCGATCGAGTATTTGTGGAATCAAGGGTACACGGACGTCGGACACGTCGGTCCCGCGTGTGATGGTCGCGGCGTGCGCACTGTCAAATCGCTGGGCGCCGCACGTCGTAAAAGCGCGTTTGAATCCACGGCGTGGTGTAGATTAGACCTCAACTCGCTCAAGGGTGTGCTCAGCGCCATGCACGACGACGAACCCGAAACCATCGTGTTGTTCAACACCGCGCAGCACGATTAGAATGTAAATCATTGACTACTAGGTAGCACTTTCTCGTTTCATTGACAACTCTCGACTGTGATTGATTCCTCATCCTATGCGCCGCTCGTTGCATTCTTGTACGACGCCCTCGCGAAGCGCGCTCGCCGCACAAACGCCACCTCCCGACGTTTCGCTTCCTCCTCGTGGTATTTAGCGCGTTCCATCGCGCGAGTGTCCGCTTCTCTGCGTCGTCTCCGCGCCTTTTCGATGTCCTCTTCGCGTTTGCGAAGCGCGCTCGCGCGCTCGTCGTGGCGTCGCGGCTTCACTCTCATCTTATCCGGCCGCAAAATCCGCGCCGCGTCGACGTAACACCCTCGAGCGAGACTGGCCAGCACGCACCGAGTTTGCGAGTCGTCGTCGTATTCGTCTTCGTTCATGCACGCGAGCGCGCGTTCGCATTCCCTTGTCGTCTGCGCTCGAAACGCGTCTTCCGATTCCGCGCTCGCGTTCTCCACACACGCAAAGACGATGGATCTGAGCGTCGTCTTCGTCACGTCTTCGGCATCGGCATCGTTCGCAACCTCCAAAACCCGTCGAAGTATTCGAAACAACCCGCACCTGGCGAGACTGACGATTCCCTCGCACGCGTCGCGACACCCTCGCACGCACGCGCGACACGCGTCTCTAGTGCTACGCCCGTCGAGCTCGTCCGCGCGTCTACACGCGGCGTCCACGATGACGGTCAGCGCTCGCAATCGTACGGCGATCGGTCCATCGAGAAGGGGCACGTTGGTTTTGAAAACATCACTCAGTGACGATGCCTCGTCTTTGTCGTCGCGTACCATTGAGGAAAGCGCGCGCTCGCGCCGCGGTTCTATTCTTAGCCGCGCGCTCGTCACGCCCCCTTTTGAATGTCACTCAAAATACCATCGATATCATCCTTCGTCACCACCCCCTCCGCGCCCTTCTCCGCCGCCAATCCAGAGAGTTTCGCCATGAGCTTCTCTTTGAACCCGGCGAACGCCGTCGCCATGTTCATCTGTTGATTCATCGGAAGGGTCGCGAACGCGCCCATCGCCGCCGATTCGAGCGAAACGCCTCCATTCTCCGCGTCAATCTCACCCTGCGCCTCGAGAATCTCTCGCATCGTCGTCGGTGCGTCCTCCTCTTCGACGACAGTCTCCACGTCGTCCTCGTCATCGTCCTGCGCGTCATCGACATCACCCTCTCTTCGCCATCGAAACACCCCGGCTTCGCCCGCGTGTTCGAGTTGTCTCGCCCCCCCCGCGCGCGAAAAAACCACCCTTCGCCGTTCCGACTCGAATCCATCCATCGCATCGTACACCAAACCGAAACACTTTTCCTTCTTCGTCCCTTCACTCGTGCCATCTTCTTCGCGCACGACGACGCACGGCCACCATTTCACTCGCCCCGACGCGTCTTCTTCTTCGCCTTTGTCTTTGTCCGCGTCCTCGTCTTCGTCCGCAACCGAGACCTCCCACTGCACCTCCAACCGGTCCCCAACCTTCACCGCATCAAAGCGTCGGTCCAAAACCTCTTTCCCATCCACGTCCCGCACCACAACGTCGTCCGAATCGTCGTCATCCACTCGTCGTCGTCTCTTTAAACAACGACGCGCGTCAGCATCATCTTCATCGTAATCATCATCATCATCATCGTAATCACGACCGACGATCGTCGTCACTTTCTCACTCCCCACCGAACCCACCGCCCCCGCGGCGCCCACTCGCGTCACGTTCGCCCCGTCCTCCATCGCGGCGCCGTCCGTCCGTCCGTCCGTCCGTCCGTCTGTGACGCCGTCGACTCGACTCAACCAACATCGGACAGGTGCGTTCGAACGCTTCAAATGATACACACACACACGTACTGGTGGTGGTCCGTTGTGTAAAACAAACTGTGGGTGTGTAAAAAGTAACACACATCATCATCATCATCATCATCATCATCTACGTGTACGCTGGGGTCCGTTGTGTAAAACAAACTGGGTGTGTAAAAAGTAACACACA
>Ga0181593_10004324_pt1 | contig 12951 bp, 12 predicted proteins | sample 071ome_19_FD_133756 | JGI IMG/M metagenome (GOLD analysis project Ga0181593, IMG submission 133756) | Coastal salt marsh microbial communities from the Groves Creek Marsh, Skidaway Island, Georgia - 071413AT metaG (megahit assembly) | ecosystem: Environmental > Aquatic > Marine > Intertidal...
CAAACAGGTCGCTCGGGAAAATGCCGCCAGCGGTATTACCTGCAACTGCCTGGTGCTTGGAATCATTGCTACGGAAATTTATGAGCGCGGTGGTATCGACCAGGAGACGGTTGACCGCCTCGTAGAGCACATACCCATGAAACGTATGGGCCGGCCCGGAGAGGTCGCGAACGTGGCGACGTTCCTGTGTTCCGAGCAAGCCAGCTATGTTACCGGCGCGGTGATGCCTGTAGATGGCGCCTTCAGTGTCAGTATCTAGGAGTCCAGACATGTACGATCAGGTAGTTGTAAATAGGTGCGAGGGTTATGCAAGGGTCACTATGAACCGGCCGGATGCGAAGAACGCTATTACCCCAATACTGATGAATGAGCTTATCGATGCTTTCCAGACCCTGGAGGAGGATGCCGCAGTTAATGCCGTTTTCCTGCTTGGTGCTGGAGAGGATTTCTGTGCGGGTATGGATCTCAAGTATGCCCTGGACAACTTACAGAATAGCCCTGAGCGTCTGCTCGAAGACCTTATTCCCCTTGGCCCCAGACTGGATGACTTGATTGAATCCATGTCCAAGCCGGTCATTTCCGTGGTTCACGGCAACGCTATCGCCGGTGGCTTTATCCTGTCCTTTTTCTGCGATCTGGTGATTGCTGCAGAGAGTGCCACTTTTGGTGATGCCCATGCCAAATGGGGTTTTGTTCCCGGCTGGCAGGAGCCCCAGCGGCTGGCGCGTTCCATTGGGATTCGCAGAGCCAAGGAATTCTTTCTTACCGGCGAGTTCATATCCGCCGTCCAGGCAAAGGAACTCGGCCTGGTTTGGAAGCTGGTTGCCGATGATGTGTTGCAGCAGACCGTAGATAAGTGGGGGGCAAAGTTCGCGAAAATGAACGTTACCTCACTGGGTATGATGAAAAAGCAATTGGCCGCGGTACAAACGTCGGAATGGGAGGAGCTGTTGCGCAAGGATGCATTGATGCGCAAAGATCTCGCAGGTGGCTTCTGCACAGAAGAGGCAGCCCAACGACTACAGGGGTTCGGGCATTAATCTCTCTTACGAGACACTGGCATCGCTACATATATATCGTGAGTTAATGTTGCCTGTGGATGGAGAATCATTTCTGCTATTTCATCGATTCGCAATCGAATTAGTGCTCATTGTTTCATGAGTTCTTGCCCTATGATCATCTTACGGACCTGACTGGTGCCGCCACCAATGGTCATGAGGCGGGCGCTACGATACAGGTAGTTCACCTCTGATTCGGTGATCAGGCCGTAACCACCCCAGATCTGTACCGCAAGGTCGGTGACCTGGATAACGCCCTCGCCGCAATGCAGATAGGTCGCCGCGGAAAGCTTGTGCTTGGCGCCACGGCCACCGCCACCTTTTTCCAGGTGATTCAGTTCAGCACCTGCGCGATAGCACATCAGCCGCATTGACTCCACGGTAGTGTACATGGTGGCAAGCATATCCTGTACCATCTGGAAGTTACCGATGGGCTGGCCAAATTGTACCCGATCTTTGGCATATTCCAACGCAAGATCGAAGGCGCGCTCGGCCATGCCCAGACATTCGAAAGAGCAATATATTCGCTCGATATCCAGTCCGCTCATCATTACGGCGATACCTTTATTCTCTTCGCCGACAAGGTTTTCCGCCGGGACCTCACAATCATCGAATACCAGCTCGCCTGTGTGCTGACCACGCCATCCCATCTTGGGAAGCTTCTGCGCTACGGAGAAGCCTGGGGAGGTTGTGTCAACTATGAACGCGGATACTCCACCGGCACCTCTATTCTTTTCGGTCTTGGCATACAAGAGAATGACATCAGCAAAGGGGCCGTTTGAGCAGAACATTTTTCGGCCGTTGATGATGTAATTGTCACCTTCCCGGCGGGCGGTGGTAGCCATGCTGCCAATGGCGTCCGAGCCAGCGCCAGGCTCTGTCATTCCCAGAGCACCGATTTTCTTGCCGGTGACCATGTCGGGAATATATTTCTGTACCGCTGTTTGCGATGCGTTGCGTAGGATGTTGTTCATGCACAGATTGTCGTGGGCCCCGGCAATGGCACCGATACTGTGATTCCAACGGTGGAAAGCCTGGCAAACCAGGCACTGGGATATAAGGTCCATGCCTGCGCCACCCATTTCCTCTGGCGCCGTGATGCCCAGCCATCCATCCGCCCCCAATTGCGGCATGATGTGCTCCGGATACCAGTCTTTCTCATCCATCTTTTGCCACAGGGGGTGTAATTGCTCCCTGGCATAGCGGTCCGCCGCGTCCAGCACCTGCGTGTAGTCGGCACTAAGCTTGAAGCTATTCTCGATCATCGTAATTTTCTCTTGCCTGAAAGGGGTTTCACCGGTCATTGCTTGGAGTGGGTAGATTGAAGCGTGTTCGGTAAAAGTCCCACATGATGGCTGCAATGCTAGCACCGCCATGAAAATGTTCACCTGTCAATATCGACTTGTTGTCCTGTCATGGAGCCGGGGAAAACGATGACAGGGCAACACGTCGTTATTGACCGGCAATTAATCCCCGGCTCTTTAAGGTGGGGCCAATTGAAGCGTATGAGTTGAGTGCTATGGTGAAGTACGGAAGATTGACATGAGTAAGAGAGGACTGGCGATCGTAGGTATTGCCGAGGTGCCCACACGCCGCGATCCGGAGCGCACCCGCTGGGACATGCTACTGGACGTCTGTATTGGCGCAATCCGTGACGCGGGTATCGACAAAAACCGCATCGGTGCCGTGATCTCCAATAATCCCATGGCCCAACCGGCTATGCAGAACGATATGTCCCTGGGCAAGATTCCCGAGGTGATGGGCCTGGAGGGCTGCAGAGATATCGCCATCTGTAACGCCGGCGGCGCCTCTACCACCAACTGCCTGCGCCTGGCGGAGCAGCATATCGAGAGCGGCCAGGCGGATTTCGTACTGGTGCCTCACACCACGGTGCAGTCGGATATGCCGCCCCAGGACCTGATCAATTTCTTTGCCACAGCACCACTGGACAAGCAGTTTGAGTATCCTTACGGGGTCACCTTCAATGGCTCCATGGGGCTGATCACCCAGCGCTACATGTATGAGACCGGCGCCACAGAGGAAGATATGGCCTCCATCACTGTGGCTCTGCGCGCCTGGGGTGCTCTGGACCCGCTTTCCATCTTCCACGGCAAGCCGACCACCCTGGAAGATGTGATGAATTCGCGCATGATCAGCACCCCGCTTAAGGCCAAGGAGTGCAACTTGCTGGCAGATGGCGCCGGCGCAATGGTGGTTACCTCCTGGGATATCGCCAGGGAGATGGGTGACAAGGCAGTCTACAAGCTTGGCCACGGTACTCGCTTCATGAGCGCTACCCCTTTCATGCGCAAAGATGTTTTCCATCGTAATTCGTATCGCGAATCGAGCCAGGACGCGCTGGTCCAGGCGGGTCTCTCCATCCATGATATGGACCTGCGCCAGATCTACGGCGCCTATCCCTATACCCAGGCCAGTGCGTTGGAAGGCTATGGTGTCTGCGAGGAAGGGCAGGGGGCGAAACTCTGGGCCGAGGGCCGCTGTGGTCCAGGTGGGGACCTGCCCTGCACGACCATGGGCGATGCCACCGGGCGCGGTCATACCGGCTCGGGCGTCAGCATGGCGTTTTACCTGGACACTATGCGCCAGTTGCGTGGTGAGGCTGGGGAGCGCCAGGTGAACAACTGTGAACACGCCATCTTGACCACCTCCGGTGGCTCAGTGATGAATACCTGCACCACTGTCTTCGGGAGGAATCCACGATGAGTGATTACAACAAGCCACTGCCGGAGATACAGCCTTACAGCCAGGGCTTCTGGGACGGTACCAAGCAGCACAAACTGATGGTGCAGCACTGTAATGGTTGCGGCGCGAATATTTTCTATCCTCGCAGGGACTGCCCCAAGTGCTGGAGCCAGGACCTGGGGTGGGTTGAGACTAGCGGTAAGGCCAAGGTCTACACCTATTCCGTCACCCTGGAAGGCGTCGAGGAAATGTTCGTCGAGGATTTGCCGATAATCCTGGCCTGGGTGGACCTGCCCGAGGGCTTCCGCATGCACACCAACCTGGTGGAGTGCGAACCCGAGAATGTGCACATCGGCATGGAAGTGGAGGTGGTGTTCAGGGATGTCACCGACGAGATCACCCTGCCGTTCTTCCGCCCGGTGAGATAGAACATGTCCGAACCAAGCTGGGGCCTATGGGGGCGCTGCGAAGAAACGAAAGAATACCTCAACCAGGTTGTCGGCCGCTCCACTGGCCCCGATCCGGTCGAGCAGGGCAGTATCCGCCGCTGGCTGGAACCCAAGGAATTCGCCTGCGATATCCACACCGATGCAGACGTGGCGAGGGCAGCCGGATACGACGACCTGGTTGCACCGGCATCCATGGTATTCACCTATGGTATTGCTGCTTACAGGAAGCCGGGGGATGCACCTGCAGCCATCGACGACGAGCCCACCCAGATCCAGATTCCCGTGGTATTTGATGTGCCCGCGCCCTGTGATAAGAGTTTCGCTACCATTATCGAGGTCGGTTTTTTCGAGCCTCTCTACCCCGCCGATGTGGTGACCTGCACTTCGAAGCTTGTCGACATAAAGCGCAAGGAGCTGAAGGTGGGGAAAGGGGCATTCCTGCGGCAGGAAGATACCTACACCAAGCAGACGGGAGAGGTGGTTGCGGTATCCTACCTTGATATCTTCAGATTTGTGGCACCACGGTCGGGGGGTGATGCGTGAGCCACCTTGAGCACCTCGATGCCGCAGCGATCAAAAGTGGCGACGAACTTCCGGCCGTTTCAATTCCTATCACCTTGCAACGGCTGGTGATGGAGGCTGGCGCCAATCGAGACCTGTCGCTGATCCACCATGACGCCTCCGTTGCGAATGCGACTGGTGCACCAGCAGCATTTGCCAATACCTACTTTTTGATGGGCATGTTCGAGCGCCTGATACGCCAGTGGGCCGGCCCAGTGGCGCGCATACGTAAGATTGGCCCGCTGCGTATGCTGGTTTTCAATTCCGTTGGTGATACGGTCGCGTTTAAAGGCAATGTTCTGTCGGTTGAGACTGCCCCTGGTCGCGTCAGTGTCGATATATGGGCCGAGAGCGGTCGAGGCAAGACGGTTACTTGCAAGGCGCTTGTACAACTGCGGGGATAGTGAGCTTGTAGACTATGGAAATCGTGTAGCTGCATTGCTGGGCCACTACTAGAACCAATAATTATGATGAGGAGGTTTACTCGATGAGCAACAGCAAAGAAATTATTGGCGGCGAGGTGCGTTTTGGCGGTCGCGCCGTGCCGCTTTCATGGGCCGTCCGAGCAGGGGATTTTGTTTTTGTTTCAGGGATTGTTGCCTGCGATGATAATGGAATATTGAGTCTCGGCGGGGACATAGGTGAGCAAACTCAACTGGCGCTGCGTTTTATCCAGAAACGACTGATGGAAGCGGACTGTGATTTAGGGGATGTGGCGAAGGTTTCTGTTTTCTTGAAAAATCCTGACGATTTTGAGAGCTTCAATGAGGTATATGCCGGATTTTTTCCTGAGCAACCTCCCGCGCGGATTACGGTTACTGGGGGTTTTGTGGTTGAAGGTGCCTTGGTGGAAATAGAGGTGACAGCCTACAAGCCCAGGGTTTCAGAAAAATGATTATCTTCTGACCTAATTAATTCATGCGGGAGCTAATTCGTCGTTTGCCTGGCCCTTTGGTTGAGACCACAGCATTGCGGCCAGCTACTCCGCCCTTCAGTCGTGTAACACCCTACGGTGTGCGAACTTGCGAAATCTAGAGAGAGTCAAATGAAGCATCTCGGAATAGTGGGTACGAGCCTCGAAGGAGCTGCACTTTGTTACATTACCATCTGCAAGGAGGCCGCTGAGCGTTTGGGGAACTTTCGTCATCCCGAGGTGACATTGCATACGGCTTCTCTCGAGGATTACATGAAGCATTTCGCTGATGACAATAATGTTGATTGGGTGTCAGCTGGTGCGGTGTTGGCAGACTCGGTGGATAAACTGAAAAAAATTGGCGCGGACTTTGTGATTTGTTCTGATAATGGAATGCATCATAGTATTGATCTGATACGCGATGAACTTGCCTTGCCTTGTCTGCATATATGCGAGGTGACAGTGAAAGAAGCCAAGGCGCTTGAGATGGATAAACTATTAATACTGGGTGCGAGCTGCACGATGCGAGGTTCAATTTATCAGCGTGTCCTTGATAGCGAAGGGATTGAGTATGTTACCCCCGATGATGACGAGATCCGGGAAATCGATCGCGTGATATGGGAAGAACTACTTATCGGCGACATAAATGAAAGCTCTATCTTATATTATCAGCAGCTCATCCAGAAATATAAAGATCAAGGGTGTGATGGTGTTATTCTGGGGTGCACCGAGTTACCCCTGCTGATGAATGATGAAAATTCTCCTCTAACCTGTTTGGATTCGACTAGACTATTGGCGAGGAGCGCTATTTCTATTGCCCTATCTGACGACCCCGTCAATTTTCAGGAACACCGCTAAGATCGCAACAATTACAAGACTTCTCCGGAGAGCGTTGATCTCCGATTAACATATCCACGCCAAGGGCATATCCTCAAAATAAGTGAGAAAACCGGCTTTTCTTGGGACTTTTCCTAGGGTCGATTTCTCGTGCGCCTGAAGACTTTCTGGATACCACCCTACATCGAAAATGGTCCTGTCTCATGATGATCGGCAATCCGACAGATATTGACAGGCCTTCTTGCGTTGCGGTTGCTACAGTTTTCATGCTTGAAATGTAATTCGGAATCGTCTGGAAGAGATGGCTCTACATGAAGAATTTCAATGCAGTGAATTACCCATGTGGCGGCGGCAGGCCGAATTTTAGCTGGCTGAAGTATCGGGACCATTGGTTGCGCGCGCAATACAAAAATGGACCGGACCACCGTACTAAAACATAAGAGTTCTAAATCAAGCATGTGTATCCTGAAAGGGGAGTTGGCAATGTTTAAACGTACAAAACTGAATAGAAGTGTGGCCGCCGCAACGCTGGGCGTCGCAGTCGCAAATACAGGGATCGTGTGCGCCGCAGAGCTGGAGGAGATAGTAGTGACGGCAACCAAGCGCGAGACTACTACCCAGGAAATACCCATGGCTATTCTGGCAGTTGCCGGTGAAGCCATGACGACCAGGGGTATTGATAATCTGGATCAGTTGGCAGCGTCGGTCCCAAACTTTCAGGTGGGTGACGGTCTGCTGAGTACAGTTGTTTCGATGCGCGGTATGAGCTCTCAGCCCGAGCGTGGATTTGATCAATCTGTAGGGATGTTTATTGATGGCATTTACAAGCCTCGTTCGCGCCAATATCGAGCCCCATTCATGGATGTAAACCGTGTTGAAATTCTACGCGGGCCACAGGCTGTTTTGTTCGGCTTGAACTCGACTGCAGGTGCAGTAAGCATTGTTTCAAACAGCAATCACCCTGGCGATGCTTTTGAAGCGCAAGTCAGGGCCAAATACGAGTTTGTGTACGGTGGTACGACTGTAGAAGGTTTTGCCGGCGGCAGTGTAAGTGACCAGTTGGGTTTGCGCATTGCCGGTAAGTATCTTAAAGGTGACGAGGGCATGATTAAGAACCTTTATGATGGGAAGTACTACGGCGCACCCGATGAAATGGTAGTTCGCGGCTCGGCAGTGTGGATGCCCACTGATGACACAAGCTTCACACTTAAGATTGACTACGCAGAATTTGACGATGAGGGTAATCCTGCCGAAGAAATGTCACCACAGTTGTTTGGCGGTTTGAATGGTAATAGCGAGGCTGAACTTAATTTCGTTAACAATTGGGAACATAACGTCGGCTATTCCATGATGAAAGCAACCGGCGATGTGGATATAGACGAACCCGGTATCGATCAGGAGTCATTCAATATATCTTTAAATTTTGAGCAGGACTTTGGTGACTCCACTCTGACGGCTCTGGCCGGGTATTCCGATATGGAGTTCGACATGGCTCAGGATGGCGATACGGGCCCATTGTTCTTTATCGTTAGTGGCTATCATGAGGAGTACGAGCAAACTTCTCTAGAGGTTCGGTGGGCATCCCCTGTAGGTGAAACACTTGAGTGGATCGTAGGTGCGTATTATCAGGATAGTGAGCTGTTTAACGGGCAGCCCAATGTCGTTGGCGGTGCTTATGATTCCTTCTTCGGTTTCGGCTTTTCTCCGGACGACCCAATGGCTTATCTAACCGGTGAGATGGGCTCAGAAAGTACCTCCACATCAGCTTTTGGCATTCTGACATGGAATGCCTCTGAAGCACTGACGGTGATTGGCGGTGTGCGCTGGGTTGATGTCGAAATGGACTACTTCCGCGGTGATAGTGGTTGTACCACGATGGACGAGACACTACTGCCGCAAGATCTTCTTGAGGGACCTTATTCCAGTTATTTCTTCTGCTTTGGGGCGCCTAATTATGAAGACGATAGAAGTTCTGAAAACTTTATGCCGGAGCTTGCTGTTCAGTGGGATGCCACTGATGAACTGATGGTTTACGGTAAGGTGAGTGAGAGTGCGAAGGCCGGGGGGTTCGGGTTTAGCGTTTTGATTAATGAGGGCCCCGATGGCACGCCTTTGGCTGAGTTTGATGACGAAACAGCGTTGGGGTTTGAACTTGGTGCAAAATATCAGGCTGATAACTATATGTTCACAGTTGCGGCTTTTCATACCAAGTTCGAGGATTTGCAAGTCAACAGCTTTGATCCAGTAACGTTTGTTGGCTCCATTCAGAATGCTGCCGAGGTGGTGAGTAAAGGCGTCGAAGTAGATGGCCGTTGGGCTGTCACAGACTGGTTAATGTTGACCGGTTCACTTGCCTACCTGGACGCACAGTTTGAGGATTTTGACGGCGCACCTTGTGGTTCCCTGAATAATCACCCGCCTTCTGCAACCATTCCCGATAGCTGTGATCTTGGTGGCGTTGACACCGCATATGCACCGAGCCTGGCGGGATATTTTGATGCAGATGTGAATTATCCTCTCGGCAACAACCTGACCCTGGCCGCTGGGGTGTCTCTCAGTTACAGTGATGAATATTTCACAGACTCTGATTTAACTGAAGAATTTAAACAGGATTCCTACACTAAAGTTGATGCGCGTATCGGTGTTGAAGCTAACGATGGTAGATGGTCGGCAGCCCTGGTTGGAAACAATTTAACCGATGAGATTATTATTAATCAGACGTCGTTGTACTTTACCCAGAACGCATTTTTGAAGTCGCCCCGTACAGTGGCGATTCAACTAACTTACCGTTTTGGAGAATAGCGCTGATATCAAGCTGATTCCATTTAGTTACATTGACTTGCAGAATGGCGACACTTGGTTGTCGCCATTTTTTGATATTCAGAATATGGTAGCTCCTATCGAGGTTAAGCTCCGATGTACAGTGAAGCGAGCATTCCTGGTTCTCTCCTATTGGTAGGGTCTTTGCTGCCACAAGTCCCAGAGATCAATAACATGATCTTAAAATGAATCAGACTCTGTTCTATCGTGCAATGTTAATCCCCAGTGTTGTATGGCTATCAGTCTTATTTGGTGCTGCTGCTGGGACGGGACGAGAAGTCGTCGAATTTTTCGGATCCGCTGGAGCCTGGGGCGGAGTTGTAACGATCATTGTTATCGTTTTAATGTTCGCACTGGGATTTTTTTTGTGCTTTGAGTTAGCTCGCCTCTTCAAAGCGTATGATTACCAACTTCTCTGCATCCAGCTCTTGGGGAAGTGTTGGCCTGCCTATGAGATAACGATCTTGCTTGGGATGATTCTATCTCTTGGTATTATTTCGGCGGCAGCCGGCGAAATAATCTCCATGCAATTTGGTTTCCCCAACCTTTGGGGAACCGGCGGTATGTTACTGCTTATTATCGCTCTCACGTATTCTGGCCGAGTACTGATCGAAAAGACAATGGCATTGGCATCTGTGTTATTGCTAATTGCGCTCGTTTATATCGGCGTGCAGGTTGCTGGAAATGACAGCCTGGCTGTGGTTAGTGCTTTCGCCAATAGCGAAATTCATTTTGGCGGTGTGCAAAAGGGCTTAACCTATTCGTTTGTGAATATATCTTATATTCCGCTGATACTGTATGCCGGTCGGGATATACGCTCACGGGGTGAATCGGTGATTGGAGCGACCTGCGCGGCTATTGCGGGAATGTTGCCGCTGTTGTTGTTGCACATAATTTTCAGCTCCAGTTATCCTGAAATCCGTGATGCAGAACTGCCAACTTTCTGGCTGTTGGAACGCGTCTCGGACAGATGGTTTGTCGATGTCTACGTGATCATTATTTTCATCATGTTTGTGCAGACTGGCGTTGGCATGGTGCAAGGCTTTCTTGAGAGGATCGATGGCTGGTACAGCAAGTATCACGATGGGCCGATGTCTCCGATACGACACTCAGCGCTATCATTTTTGACTATGACAATAAGTGTTCTCCTCTCCACTGTAGGCTTCGTTGAATTAGTCCGAAATGGCTATTGGATGCTATCTTATGGCTTTATGTTGACCTTCCTGATCCCTCTCGTTACAGTCGGTGCTTACAAGGTTTATAGGGGCAGTGGTAGTGACGAGGAACATTAGCTTGGCAAAACAGTTAGTGCGTACCGGACCTGATCTCCTCCCAAAGCTTATCTATGAGAGGGCGCCTTGCCGGTCCAGCGTTTATATGCCCGGGTAAAGTTACTGCTGTCGCTGTAGCCGAGCAGGTAAGACACATCGGTGATCGACATGCTTTTTTCGAAATAGATTTTTGCCAGTTCGCGGCGGGCCTCGTCGAGCAACTGCTGGTAGCTTGTACCCGCCTTGTCCAACTGGTTGTGAAAGGCTGTGAGGCTCATGCCGAAGCGGTCGGCGATGGTTTCCTTGGTTACGTTGCCACTCGGCAATGCCTGTAGCAAGGCGTCGTATACACGTAAGGACAGATCGTGCTTTTTCGTCCTTCCCAGGTATTCTTCCACCAACTTCTCGTTGAAATCAGAAAGGCTTGCGTCGCCCGCTGGCAGCGGCGTATGCAGCTCCGACGGATCGAAGTACAGCGCATTCTTATCGGCAGAAAAGATGACCCAGACGCCGAAACATTCAAAGTATCTTTGCTCTGTTCCCTCCACCTTTGCTGCCATCATTTCAATTTTCGGTGGAACGTATTCACCATTTGACATATCGCGAATGTATTTAAGTATGAAGGACATAATGGCGTTGATAATTGCACGTGACACCTCGGGGTCAAGTTCGCTGACTTCCGATCTGATTTCCAGCCAAGCCTGCCCTTCTGTTTGCTCGAAATGCAGGCTGTGATTAGTGGCTATGACTTCATAATAGTGGCACAAACGAGTACAGAAATCGGTGAGGTCGATGCTGGAAAGCAGTGCAATGCCCAGCGCCCCGAAACTTGTGGGGTGAAGATGTTTACCATAATTGATGCCGAAACAGGGGTCCCCAGTCGCTGCCTGCGCCAATTGCAGGAACTGATGCGCGGTACTTACGACAACACGCTCTGCGCCGTCGGGTTCCAGCAGGTGCTCCAACCCCTCTTGTCGCAGGATATCGGCAGCTTCCACACCGTAGGATTCAAGTTCCATGATAGCGGCTTGCAAGGCCATGTTGCTGGTATATCTCATACCAAACTGAGTATCTCTAGAAATCCGCGAATTGATAAAATCTTAGCGGATTGTGTCGCCAAAGTCTTCCTACATGACACTCAATTACAATCGAATTGACCGGCGTTAAAGCGCAGTAGGTTTAGTATTTCACTAAGCAACTACAAACTAAGTTTGCTTCGAATTGGTTTGTACTGTTGTTTTGTAAAGTTATAGACAAGAGGTTACTGATAAACATGGCGCTGGCGACTGTCACCCTAGACGATAAATATACACAGGAAGCGGGGCGTATCTTCCTGACAGGCACTCAGGCACTCCTACGCCTCGCGCTGGACCAGAAAAAGAGAGATGAAGCATCTGGCCTGAAAACCGCAGGATATATTTCCGGATATCGCGGCTCTCCCATGCATGTTCTGGATATGCAGTACTGGCAGGTAGAGAAGTACATGCTGGAGCATGACATCAAGTTCAATCCGGCGATCAACGAGGATCTGGCTGCAAGCGCAATCAGTGGCGCTCAGCAGGCCGGCTTGTACTGTGAATCTGACTACGATGGGGTGTTCTCCTTCTGGTACGGCAAGGGGCCTGGACTTGACCGCAGTATCGACGCCATGCGTCACGGAGCCTTTCGGGGAGCATCTCCCCATGGTGGTGTGCTGGCGCTGACCGGAGATGACCACGGCCAGCGTTCCACTACCTCGACGGCACACTGCGAGGTTTTGTTCGAAGACCTGCTAATGCCGGTCCTGTACCCTGCAAATGTACAGGAGGTCCTGGACCTGGGCCTGCACGGCGTCGCCTTGTCACGCTTTTCGGGCCTTTGGGTAGGATTCAAGTTGGTGTTTGAGACCATCGATACCAGTGTAACGGTCGAAGTGGATAGTGAACGCGTACAGCCAGTGGTTCCCGCGTTCGAATTTGGGGATGAGACGCCCGAAATCCGCAATGGCAGGGGTGAGCTTTGGTATGCAGCAGAAAGGCGGATTCGTCGGGTGCGGCTACCGGCTGCCCTCGCTTATGCCAGGGCGAACCGGCTAAATTATTGTTCTCATTCCAGCGATCGGCGACGCTATGGCATTATTGCGGCGGGCAAAGCATGGCTGGATGTACAGCAGGCCCTGCGCGATCTAGGCATTGATGAGGCGCGATTATCCCAGCTTGGTATTGTGATCTACAAGGTGGGTATGGTTTACCCGCATGACCTGGACGGCTATCGCGGGTTCTGTCAGGGGCTTGACGAAGTGCTGGTGGTTGAGGAAAAACGCCAGCAAATGGAAGGTGCGGTCAAGGACGCTTGCTATA
>Ga0181593_10004325_pt1 | contig 12951 bp, 12 predicted proteins | sample 071ome_19_FD_133756 | JGI IMG/M metagenome (GOLD analysis project Ga0181593, IMG submission 133756) | Coastal salt marsh microbial communities from the Groves Creek Marsh, Skidaway Island, Georgia - 071413AT metaG (megahit assembly) | ecosystem: Environmental > Aquatic > Marine > Intertidal...
AAACTAGAGCTTCACTACCGCTACGCCATCTTGGCTTTCGCTCCGACGCTATTCACCCCTCAAATCGTAGCAAATCAATCGCGAGCCCATTGCGTTTTGATTCACGAATAGCAGGCCTTTGCTCACTGTGGGAATACCCCAGGTTTCGGGAGCTCGAAACAATTGAGTCTGGGATATGATTTTCGCCTCTTGAGGCGACAAATCGAGCCAGATCAACGTACCCTGATCTCCGATACAGAGAAAAGCTCCATCGACATGCAGCAAGCTCGCTCTCCCCAAGCGGGCATTCTCAAGATCGATGCCATCGCGCCACATTTCTTTTCCCGATTCAATTTCGTAACAGACGATTTCCGTGCCACCTGTCCCATGGACGCCATACAAGTAGCCATCATGAGAAACTGGCGTGGTAAACTGACTGCCAAACCGCTCCGCTTTCCACCGGATAGATGCGGAGCCCCCTTTGGCGAAATCTATCAAGGCCCCGCCCTCCGTGTAGGCTTCCGTAATGAATACTCCATTTTCCACGACAACAGGCGATGCCGCGTTAACTGATGCGAACATCTGAGCTCGCCAAGGTATAGCAGCTTCGATCTCCCCGTTACTCGGATCAATACTAAGCAATCCGCCAGTCGGGGGCCGAACCATACCCCCAGCGAATACCATGACTCGCTTGAGACCGTTGATTTCCGCCGGGACGGGCGACGCGTAACTGGCATGCCATTCATGTTCGGTCTTCCACAGCAGATCGCCCGTGCGTTTGTTAAAGCTGGCCACGCACGCGTCGCCACCGACATTCACGATCAATTGATCCTCGATAACTAGCGGACAACTTCCCCTGCCGAAAAAGAGCGGAGCCGGGCCAAAGGATTCGTCTAGATCCTTCTTCCAAACGAGCTCGCCAGAACGGAGCTTGAGACAGTGCAAATCGCTTTGTACTCCGACTGCAAATACAAGATCGCCATCTATAACAGGACCCGCCCGAGGAGCATCTCTGATTCCGTAATTGGACCCAAGCTGCACCGGATAGTCCACTTTCCAATACCGTTTACCCGTTTCCGGATGGAGGCATTCGATCATTTCCCTTCCATCCAGTTCATGAATCATGACCAAATAGTCACCGGCAATCACCACTGGAGCATGACCAGATCCACGCTCCACTTCCCATACCTTGCCCGGACCTACATCGGGGAATGACTTCAGTAAGCGCGTTTCCTTTGAATGCAGATCGTGCCGTAATCCGAGAAATCGCGGCCAATCTTCGGTCACCGCTTCTGGAGAAAGTGGCTTAGGTGGAGAATGGTACGTTAGTCTATCGAAGGCCTCAGGCGCCGCCAAAGCGATTTGAACGCCCACGGCAAATGCCACTATCGAGATTAAGGCTCTCACGGAATTTCTATATAAAAAACAAACTACTGTAGACGCGATCGCTGATCGCGTTATCGGTCAATCCAGAACCCGTCAACTACTGCGATTCACGATAAATCCCCGATGCGTTGATGATCAAATTCTTGTCGGTCGAGGACGGATCAACCGTACCGGCAACGACGATCTTATCGAGTTCGGTTAGGCCGCCCGCTCCTTTAAGTGACGCGGCGATCGGGAGACCGTCGACAAGAAGTTGTACGCTAGCTCGATTAGCGACGATCTTTGGGCGATCCTCGCAACAAGCGTCCCACGGCGTCTGGCAAGCGTCGCCTGGAATCTCATTACAGTAATGGAGACTTTCGTCGCCTATCACTAATGTGGCAAAACCTTTGCCAAACGGCTCGTGGGCTCCTCCGATTCGTCCGGAGACCACTATGGTTTCACCTGGTTTGGCCGAGGCCCTCGCCTCGGAAACGGTTACTGCCTCCGCCGGTTTCTCCGAAAGCATGAAGCCTTTCAGTTGCACAGGCGTTTCAGCTCTAGAATCTGCATCCGACCCCCTTTGAGAGCATCCCGAGATGGCAAGACCCACGGCGGCGATGACAAGAACTAAAACGGTTTGTTTTACTTTATTTGTATCCATTATTATGATATTTTGTATATTCGTTGTTTTTAACCTGTAAACACTATTAATTTGACCGCAGGGCTACTGGCAGAGAGGCCTTCAAACACCGTAAAGCAGGAGGAATCGCTCCGAGCGAGCCCAAAGCCAAACCCGCTACTAACCCCATAGCTATAACGTCTGGAGTCAGGGCTAGGGTGAACGTTCCTATGGAAAAATTGACGGCAACCCCCTCCAGCAGCCCTACCGCCAAGAATGCGGCTAGCAAAGTCCCCAGCAAAGTAGCGAGCAAGCTCTCCTGCAACAGGGACACGAAAATCGAAACCCGCGAATACCCAACCGCTTGCAATGTCGCTACTTCGCGAATACGCGAGGCAAATGCTGCATAGAGCATATTCATACCTCCAAAAGCTGCCCCGACTGCTATCAGAATAGCGGTCAGCCAAGTCATTCCGCGTATGGGAGCGTAGAATTGGGCGAGTTTGCCGTAATAGTCTGACTCCCGCATGGCAACCAATTCCAAGTCCAAGCGCTGCCGAGCGAATAGATCCGCATTAGCAAAAGCGTCCAAAGTCTCCATCCTTATCACAATGCAGGATAGATTCTCTCTTTGCGTAAGCGTCATCAAATCGCTGCGGTTGAACCATATTTCAGACTCCATCACCGTTCCTGGAGCATCGAAAATACCCGCCACCTTGAAGGACTGTCCTTCGAAAGTTATGCTTTCTCCTCGGGCCAGATATTCGCTAGCCGTATCAAGGGTCAAATAGGCCAGTCGGCCTACTATAACTTCCCCAGTACCGGGGAAACCGCCGTCTATAATACGAACTTCTTGATGCGCCTCGAAAACTTCTGGCGTAACGCCGCGCAACAGAGCTTGCGGTTCGCTTCCATCCGCTAACAGCACTTCACCCATGTAGTGAACTTCCCCTGACACCGCAAGGGTTCCTGCTCGCCCCGCAATACCGCGTATCCCCGCAGCCGCCAATGTCTCACACTGCACGGATATCTCGCTTCGTTCCACACTTTCCTCCGAGCCCGCCCCCAAAAGAATCACGTTTTGAGGCGATCCCGTCGCTTTGAGAACCCGCTCCATTCCATTGTTAAAGGCCCCCGCCGCGAAAATGAGAAACACCACCATTGCGGCGCCGCCAATCTTTTGCGCCAAACGGGAAGGATCCCTGAGGAGATTTCTGGTAGCATATGAAAACGGTAGCATATTGAGTCTTGTTTAGCTAGTTCTCAACGAGGCGACGATGGGTTTTCTTGCGGCAACAAGGGCCGGCCATATCGAAGCCACTAGCCCCAATAAAATCGCTACCAGCAACCCGTAGATGACAACGGGGACACTGGGAGTCAAGGCGAGCGTCAGACCTTCATTGCCCAGCGTAAATCGATTCCAGTAGAAAAATAGTCCCGCTGACAGGCAGCCCAATAGCCCTCCGGCAAGTCCGAGCAACGCCCCCTCCCAAACCATAATCATTCCTACAGCTAAACGGGAAAATCCAATCGTCTGGTATACAGCGCTCTCCATAACCCTTGACCGAGCCGCTAACAGCAAGGCATTGGCAACGAGCCCCAGAACAGCAAACACAGCCCCCAGCCCTAGCCAGCGAGTGAAACCGACCAGTTCAATCATTTCACTCGCCGTTTGCGCGAAAAAGGCTTTCTCGGGACGAGTATCGGTTGGATTCTCATCGGAGGCGAAAAGGGCGTCGATGCGTTCGGCCACTAATTCCATTTCCGAAGGGCTTTGGACGCGTACGTTAAATTGGGTGACCACACCCAAACCTACATTGGACGCTTGCTGTAAAAAGGGCAGATGCACATACGCGACATTGTTATCCTGAGCTTCCGGCGAATCGATCACCCCCGCCACCCATACGCGGACACCAACAGCCTCGAACTGGTCTCCAGGCTCCAATCCACGCCTCTGAGCAAAATGACGCCCAACCAACGCTGCATCGCTTCTCGATCGCCACGCCTGATAAGAACCGGAGACGATTTCCAAGTCCGGATTGTAATTTTGCAGCGATTCGGTGGGCACCCCTCTGAAAGTAATTACATCAAGGCTGGCCCCACAATTGTTTACCGTAATCTGAACGGGTAGCGCCTCCACCACGCCATCAATTCTCTGTATGTCATCTACGTAACGTTCAGGCAATCTCGAGGTAGCTGGGCAGAATCGATTTTCCCGGTAAACCACCAAGGTGTTATCCTCCGAAGTGGCTTCCGTCACTACGCTGAGCGATCGCTGCATAGTCTCGACCGACGCATAGAGAAACATGCCAATCGACACTCCCGCTATCGTCAGCAGGCTGCGAATACGGTGGCGAGTCAGTTGCTTGAAGGCCAAGCCGCAAAGTATCCAAACATAGGAAATCATACCAGAGCAACCCCCTCTCGTTTGTCATTCTCGCTAAGTCTCCCCTTGTCTAGATGAAGCGTTTTCGCGGCCGCTTCGGCAGCCAAGGGATCATGGGTAACCATAACGATCGTCTTACCCAAATCGGAAGCTAAGGTCTTTAGCAATTCGAGAATTTGAGCGGCGGAATCCCTATCCAAATCCCCAGTCGGCTCGTCCGCCACAACTAGGCCTGGATCGGCCACGATGGCCCGAGCGATAGCCACTCGCTGCTCTTGGCCGCCAGAGAGCTCAGATGGACGGTGATTAGACCGATCGGCCAATCCCACCAATTCCAAGGCAGACTCAACGCGTTTGGAGCGCTCCTTTCGGCCTAGCGAGCGATTCAAGAGCAAAGGCAGCTCTACGTTCTCATAAGCGGTTAAAATAGGTACGAGGTGATACAACTGAAAAATGTATCCACAGTTCTGAGCTCGCCACTCAGTCAATTCCCCCCGTGAAAGCTTGGCTAAATCCCTTCCCCCGACCACTAGCCGCCCCGAAGTCGGTTGATCGATTCCGGCAATCAAATTCAACAACGTGGTCTTTCCTGAACCCGATGGACCCATCAGGGCCAGGAACTCGCCCTTGGCAACGTCCAAATCCAGCCTCTCCAAAGGCGTTATTATAGCCTGCCCTTTTCGATAGGATTTACTTATCTCGCGACACTGAATAAATGCTTCTGATTCCATTGTCCTTTTCCCTCCCTAGAGATTCGTGTTCGCGGCAATCACCCGTTCCCCAGCTCTCAAATCCGCTGGCGGGTTGGCGACTACCCGATCGCCCGGCCGGAGCCCTTCACGCGCCCGAATGTAGCCATCTCGCTCATCCAAATCGAGCGATACACGTCGACGCTCAACACGCTCATTCGATTGATCTAGTACCCATACTTCGGCTACATTGTTGGATTTCTCCATCAAAGCCGATTCCGGCACATACACGCGAACGGCAGTCACTTCCTTCCATTCTGAAATCCCTGCGCCCGCGTCCCCAATCGCAGTAGAAAGAAACTCAGCTCGGCAAAGCATGTCTGGTCGCAATCTTTCATCGGGAGAATCGATGGCTACTTTCACTTGCAGCGTGTTTCGCTGCAAATCCGCCTCACCCGAAATTCGCGTAACCACCCCCCGAAAAACAGTGTCCGGGAGAAAATTAGATCGAATACGCGCAGCCTGTCCCACGTTCAGCTGAGCCGCTTCCGATAGTGGCACGTCAATCCTGGCCTGGAGCTTCTCCGGGTCGTAGAGATATGCGATAGCAGCGGAATCCTTGTTGTCCGATCCTAGCATGCGTTGCTGCCCTGGTTGGACAAAAAGTCGCATCACTCGTCCTTCGATAGGAGAACGGATCCGAGTACGCTCCAAGGCGAGGGTTCGTCTGGAGACTTCCGTCTCCGCTAAAGTGATCTCGCCGAGAATCTGCTCGCGAACGCTCACAATCCGGCGCAACTGCGCCTCCGCCTCCGCTATCTCTGACTGAATAGCCTCAATCTCGGATCCTTGGGCTACGGCTTTCTGACGGGACTCGATGATCGCCGTCTGAGGAACGCCATCCGGGCCTGCGCCCTCGAATCGCTCCGCCTCCTCATACCTGAAGACCAGCAAAGCTTCCGCCCCATTTAGACGTTGCTTATGGGCTGCAATACGGGCCTGGGTAGCGTCTTGCTCGGCTTTATTGCTCGCTAGCCGCGATTTGGCCACCTTTCGTGAGGCCTTCGCGGTAGCCAGATCTAGCTCCGCATCATCGTCTACTAAGGACGCGATAATATCATCTTTGCCTACTTTGTCCCCTTCGAGAACAAATACCTCATCGACAACGCCGGAAATTAGGGCAGTCGCTTTCACAGGCAAGGGATCGGGCTCGATCCAGCCTGAGGCTTGGAACAATACGGGAGCCGAATAGGCATCCTCCGAAGTTGCTGAGACTGAGGCCACCGCTCTACCTGCCCCGGGATCTTCGGCCAAGGTCATCACATTGACTAGCGCCAGCTCCCGAGCCGGCAAAAGTCTCTCCCCAAAAAGGATGGCCATCAGCGACAAAAATCCAAGCAAGAGCCCAACGGGAATCCCGTAGGATGCCAGCCAATGCCGAGCCCCTGAAGGATTGGAAGCCTCGCTGACAGCCGTGCTCTTCCTTGAAAGAGAACCTAGTTTTTCTAAAGACATGTGATTCGTTCGTTGTGACTAGAATGGAGCGATATCAGCCCAGGTAGGCGTTTACGCTCCGGGTAAAAACGAGCGTTTTGCGCGCTCGGAACTTCGAGCCCAGACACTGGGCGATAACGAATCGATGAATCAGATACGCAGGCTCTGCAGCCTAGCAAGCCGCTCCCTGAGAACGGGCTTGGCCCAATCTAAAGCGGGGCGCGGTATTGGGACTGTTTTGGCGAAAGTCGAGTCGTAGTCCAAGCCTCCATCCAGAACGGCAATCACCAAACTCGAGCCTTCTAATTGCAATTTCGGGCTCAGAAGGGCGGCTAGCAAATCGTTCTCATGAGAACCTTCCAGTTCACAACAAACGCAATCGATCGGGTTGGAACGCTCGCCCGGATCCGAGCAGCATCCCTTGGAATCCTGATCAATCGGAAACTCGCAGCTTTCAGCCATTGCGCAATCGCCAAGGGAACACGAGCCTTGAACGAGGCCTCCCGCGACGAAGCACATGAAAATGACGGCTGCTAATCTCACTGAAAATAACCTTGTTCGAACTTTGCTATTTTGTCAACGCGGCATGCAGGCAACTGATTTCAAATCGGCGCACAAGTTGTACCACTTCCAAGCAATTAACATCGGCAGTGGGCTATTCGGACTTTAGACCGCCTCCTACCCCAACCCGTCGTCGGGCTTCCCGGCATTGTTCGCTTCCCGGCTCAAACTTGCGGCAAGTTTCTGGTCGCGTTTCGTAGATGCGGCAAAGCTGATCATCCTTCAGGAAGACACAGGCCTGTTTTCTGAACAACGGAAACAAACGATAGGCAACACTACCCTCCTCGCCCAGGAAATCGTCGCAACGGACACCCGCCTCCCGAATCTGCGGCTCCCGTTCCGCATCGCTCGCGAGGACGAATATCGGATAGCAACGGCAACAGGCCCCGCAATTCTCGCAGTCATACATCCCTTCCTCGCTATCTTTACTCAAAACCCAATACCCCATGCCCAAAGATCTCCTATGAGACAAGACTTGCGACTGTATTTTTCCGAACACAACAAGGGTTGCGTTTCGTCGCGGACTCTAGGAGCCGCTCTACGCCGCGATTATCCTAGGGCTATTGCCTAATCATCGCGGCGTAAAGCCGCTCCCACGCTTGAATGCAACTTTTGTTGACGCCCTAAGCGCTGACCACCAAAAGCGATTGCCCTTTCCGCTCAGCAATATAGGGAACCACCAACGCATGCCCCCTTCTTCTCAGCCATTTCGGTTCGACGCTCCCTCCGCCATCCTAACCGGTGGCGGATCCCGGCATCAGCTGGCGGACTTGACTAAAGAGCTAGGCGCTAGGCGCGTTTTACTGGTGACCGACAATGGAGTCGTCCAACTCGGCATAGCGGATGCGATTACAGAGATTCTCGCTAGCGCCGGTTGCAACGTACTTCGATTCGACGATGTCCAACCAGACCCGACCGATCAAAATGTAGCTGAGGGCGTCCTGGCTCTACAGCAACACAAAGCGGATTTAATCGTGGCGGCGGGAGGCGGATCCCCAATAGACACCGCAAAAGTGATCGCCATTCGCCAAGCCAACGAGGGTCCGCTATCCAACTACATGGGGCTGGGCAAAATCGAAAATCCCGGGATTCCTTTGATAGCTATCCCTACGACGGCCGGAACAGGCAGTGAATGCACAAAGGTCGCGGTCATCACGGATACGGAGCGAGATGTTAAGATGATGATGCTAAGTGCCCCGCTGCTTCCGCAGGCAGCCATCGTCGATTACGAACTATCGCTATCTATGCCCAAGGGTCTCACCGCAGCTGTGGGTGTCGACACTTTGACTCATGGAATCGAAGCTTACGTATCCAAAAAACGGAACGCGATGACCGACCCCCTAGCCTTGTCATGCGTTAAGCTAGTGGGACAGCATTTGCGAGCCGCCTGGTCCGACGGCAATGACCGAAAAGCTCGCGAGGGAATGATGCTGGCCGCTTGCCAAGGAGGCTTAGCGTTCTCCAATAGCAGCGTTTGCCTGGTCCATGGCATGAGTCGTCCGATTGGCGCGGTTTTCCACCTCCCCCACGGTCTTTCTAACGCCATCCTCCTTCCCACCGTGACTCGCTACTCTTGGGAGTCGGCACCTGATAGATATGCGGATGTAGCGAGAGCTCTTGGATGCTCCGATCAGTCGACTTCTGACCGGGATGCCTGCCTCGAACTTTTGCGATACCTGGAAGAAATGAATAGCTTTCTTGAACTTCCTCGGCTTTCTCAATGCCCGGGTGTCACCCAAGACGTGTTCGACCAGCAAGTCGAAAAAATGGCCAGCGATGCCATCGCCTCCGGCAGTCCCGCCAACAATCCGCGAGAGCCCAGCCAAAGCGAAATCGTCAAACTCTACGAGCAAGCTTGGTAGCAGGTTCCGAAGTTTGTAGGGTCGTCGCTTGCGACGACCGCGAAAGTAGAGTATACGCCAGTCCTGCGATCGCCGACCCTACACCGATAAAGCCGATTCCATCAACCTCTTCGACAATCTCTTAGTCGAAGCGTGGTAGGGAGGACCGGCTCGGTCCTCTATTTGGGCTGTGAGGAATTGGAGGACCGAGCCGATCCTCCCTACCATAGCCAGCTTCGAGGAACGTATCCGGTTCCGTATTCAGAATCCGATTGCGTATAGGGTTTCGCTACGGGCTCCCCCCTCCCCTTCGTACTTGGCAGAGCGGATGAGGATCGTATCCCGGCAAATCGCCGGCGTAGCGAAAATCTCCTCGCCTAGCAGATTCTCCGCGACGAGCTCCAGCTTTGTCGGGTTCGGCTTGATGACGAAAATCTTCCCTTCCTCATTAGCGTGATACAGATGCCCGCCTGCGTAAATGAGCGAGGCGCTTTCAGGCCCTTTCGGCAATCGGTCGCGCCAGAGAATTTCTCCGGTTTCAGTATCCCAACAATGAACCAAACCGCCTTCGGCGACTCCATAGAGCTGATCGCCGACAACTACCATTGATTGCTCATAGCACTTTACCTGAGTGGTCCACTTGATGTCGCCTGATTTGACGTCGATAGCCCAGGTTTGCGTTCCCGGATAGCCTCCGGAAGCGAAGACCACGCCATCTTTCCAAACCACCGTGTTGGCGATCAAAGGATCGCCGCCTTCAACCGTCCAGAGCTCCTTTCCCGATTTTGGATCGTAGGCCATCACGCGATCCGCCCCGTTGAGGAGAATTTGCTCGACGCCATTGATTTTCGCTAAAACCGGAGTTCCGTGCGAGGAACGTTCCGCCACTCGCTTTTTTCGCCACGCTTCTTTACCAGTTTCGATATCGAAGGCAGCGATATAGCCATCCCCTTGGCTTTCCGCTGCAACCACCACTTTCCCGTCAGCCAGCAGTGGTGACGTGCCATAGCCAAAGGAGCGTTCCGGATAAAATCGTCCTACATCGACTTGCCACTGCTCATTGCCATCCAAGTCCATCGAAAAGAGCCTAAGCCGGTCGCCATCGACGAAGAACAAGGCGAATATCCGCTCGCCATCGCTAACCAAGCTCGGCGATGCGTGCGTGTTTTTGCGATGGATCTGGGCGGGAAGCATCCCTTGCAAAACGATCTTTTCCCAGAGCAGTTTCCCCGAATCGAAAGAGTAACATAGAACTGACTGCTCTTCTTCATCCTCACGAGCAGTGGTCAAGAAAATACGATCGCCCACTACTACCGGCGATGAATGCCCTCTCCCCGGGACCTCTGATTTCCACTTCAAGTTTTTGCGTTCCGAAAATTCGACCGGAACACTCTGACCCGATTCCGCGACCCCATTCTGGTAAGGGCCCCGCCAATTAAGCCAGTTGCCGCTATCGGCTGCGATCGAACTAATCGAAAGGAATGCGGAAAGAGCGATTCCGCCCAACAATGGTTTGGCAACTTGATATTTCATAGGCAACTCAGTCGCCCAGAAATTCGTCGAGTAACCCAAAATTGTCACGCAAATACGGTCGAGAGTTTCCAGATTCCGCCCAGGTCGCAGTATCCAAAATAAAGATCCCCCGCGGACTGCGGGCTTTTCCTAAAGACAGGGAAGATCGTCTCGATCCTCCGAATTTCGAACACGGAGGACATAGACGGTCCTCCCTGCCAAACAACAGTCTTCGCACTGCGGGTCACCAGACTCCTAAGCGACTAAACCTGAATATCTGAATACGACTACAAACCCTGCCTCAACGTTTCAAACTCGAGATAAGATTCCCAAGCGATTCGCTGCAGGTCGGATCGATCTTTATCTGAAAAAATCTTTGTGATCGGATTTCCGTCCGGATCCTTGTCTTTGTTTTTCGGATCATTGTCCAGGAATCGTATATCGGTTATCTCATTCAAGCTCAGGCCTTCTGGGCTCTTATCAAAAATCGCCGCGTAGATCGTACAGGAGGTTAGGTAAGCCATGGTGTGATTCAAGTGAGCATCGTTAACAAACCGTAGCGTCAAATCCGGACGCTGTTCCTGGCAACGAAGGCCAGCCAAAAATGCCGGGGCCACATCCGCGCCGATTCGATTCGCCAGCCGGGCAATCGTTCGGGCTTTCTCCATTATCGGCTCCGCATCCGGCAGGGATCTCAACGGTTCCGCGTTTTGCGTTGCAGGCGTCGTTACATACAATAGAACTCGAGCCCCTTCCGCTTTGGCGATAGAAGCGAACTTCGGGGCGTATTCGACAAATAGCGACGCGTCGCCTTCTAAGTCATCGCGCCAAGACTGCAGGACGACAAGGTCCCATTGAAGGCGCCTATAATCCAGGTTTGCCAGCAGTTCTTGGTGCCGCCGCAAAGCCGCCTTCCCATGCGTCCAATCCGGTTCTTGAGCCAGTCTCTCTTCAATGCGGGCAATCGTCGTTTGCTCCTCGGTCTTCGTAAGGGAATTGATTCTGACGATATTCTGCGTGCCCAAATTCCAATGATTATACAACTTTCGACCGCCGTAAATGAACGCGGTAGGCTTAAAATCGATTTGCGGGTTTCCTTCCTCGGCAAGCGCCTCAACAACCTCAGACAGGTTGTGGCGGCCCGTATAGCTGTTCCCTATAAAAAGGGTTTCTAGCGTCTTCGGTCCTGCTTGCCCGCTAGCCTGAAAAGTTGCGATCACTGCCAGACCAGCTACCATCGCTAATGAGTATATCGTTCGGAAAACACGCATGGGCATTCATCCACTACCATCACGCTGACGGATATTGTCAAACTCCGGAGTCTGACGAATCTTTGAATCGGCAGTCCGATTCTTCTTTCCAGAGAACGAAGAGGGAGATACCAAAATCTCCTGAACTCCTATATGACTCGCGATCGCAAAGGACCTGCCTACGTAGTTGCCCAGCTCCTAATTATCGGCCTCTATCTGTCAGCCATGCGCTACCAGATATTCGATGCGCCAATTGCGCTCCGATGGATCGCTATCGCTGGATTTGTTCTCGGTCTCGTAATTATGTCCGCCGCAGCCATGCAGCTAAACAAATACCTCTCTCCCCTTCCAAAGCCTAAAGAAAAGTCGCGCCTCATCACGTCAGGAGCCTATAAATACGTTCGCCATCCCATTTATGCTGGACTTGCCCTTTCGGCATTCGCTTGGGCAATCCTGAAAGGCAACCCCATACAACTCGCCCTATCCATCGCTCTCGCGGGTCTTCTAAATTTCAAGGCGAAACATGAAGAGAAACTCCTCGAAAGGATGTTTTCGTCGTACTCAGTATATGGATCGAAAACCGGCGAGCTTCTGCCTAGATTCTTTTGGCGAGCACGCAAATCGGTCACAGCCCGAGATCAACTTTGAGCACGCAAACTACAGCAAACCAGACCGGTCCTGATATTGGAATCATAGGAGGAGGAGCGGCGGGCATTTTTGCTGCCATCGCTGCCAAAACCTCAAACCCTAATGCCACGGTTACTGTCTTCGAAAAGGGACGTTCTCTGCTTTCCAAGGTTCGCATTTCTGGCGGCGGACGCTGCAATGTAACGCATGCTTGCTTCGATCCCAAAACCCTTTGTCAAAACTATCCTCGCGGTTCACGCGAACTACTAGGTCCATTCTATCGATTCCAGGCAAGCGATACGGTAGAATGGTTTGAGAGCCGAGGCGTGGCCCTGAAAACGGAATCGGACCGTAGGATGTTCCCCACTACGGATTCGTCCAAGACCATCATAGATTGCCTTCTGAAAGAGTGCCGCGATGCCGCTGTGTCCCTCCAGACGAACGTGTCTATCGATGATGTCAAGCACCTGGAAGACGGGCGATTTATGCTTTCTCTTGGGAATGGGCAGACAGCGCTATTTGATCGGCTTTTGATCGCGAGCGGCGGTTTGAAAGCAGGAAGAATGCATCGTTCTTTGGAGAAGCTTGGCCACACACTCGAACGGAGTGTACCTTCGCTCTTCAC